>Ga0123354_10017212_pt1 | contig 11324 bp, 6 predicted proteins | sample TergutLab28metaG_2_FD_97872 | JGI IMG/M metagenome (GOLD analysis project Ga0123354, IMG submission 97872) | Labiotermes labralis P4 segment gut microbial communities from Petit-Saut dam, French Guiana - Lab288 P4 | ecosystem: Host-associated > Arthropoda: Insects > Digestive system > Gut ... | reverse complement strand
GTCTTGAGAGCCGCTGTACGGTGCGGATGGTGCTGCACAGCACCATCCACACCGTACACACGACCTACACAGCGGCTCTCAAGACCACCACCCATCCACGAACTCGGTGCAGTAAACCATATGCTGCAACTCAACATCTAACGCTCCTGATGATGGGCGTATGTACCCGAAACATGTCGAGCTAAGAATACATCAATAAAATTACCTTGTTGCCTCCAGTTGGCATTTCACTTTATTTCACGAGGGAGATGCACGGTCAAACAACCCTCAAATCAGGTAACAGTTTATTAAAAAATTGCGAAAGATCTGCCAGAAAGCGATCACGGCGTATCTGAACGTTATATCCCTTCGCCGGTTTGAATTTTCTAAGGAAAACAACAACCAACTTTAAAAATGGGCCGTTTCCTTTCCTTATAATTTTATTCTGTATTCGCGATTTACAGTTATCTGGCACTGTTTATGTGGAGCGTAATATAACGATAACATGTCTTATACAGACAAACATAATAACAGAACTCTCTGGTTTACAGCCGCAGGCAATTTTATTTATTCCTTGAAGGTTAGGTAATTTTCAGAAGAAGAAAAAAGAAACATATTCCGCGGCTACACTGTAAATTAGATCCAAGTTCTTACCATTTTTAGAAGGTTAATATCATAGAAACACCAAGTAAATTGTAATAATTAACAGGTAAATCAGTCCCATTACAGGCCCGAGATGCCCAGAGGGTTCCAGGAAGTTAAGGTTCCCACATTACGTGATAATGGCCCAGGATGGTGGTAAGGTTGTCAGCCTTATCCACCGGCCGTTTTTACCCCCAGGAAATGCTCCTGGTACTCATTTCTGTTAGAGGCTGAGTGGACCCCAAGCCCATAGTGCGATCGGAAGGATTTTGTCAATGAAAATTCCAATGACACCAGCTGGGATCGAACCAGCGACCTTCCGATTTGCAGCACAGCACCTTAACCACTGTTCTACCGCGTTCCTCCGAATTTTAATAAATGTCGCTTAATTTTGGATACTGTTTAGCTGTTTGGCATGTAATAAAGAACCGAGAGATATGAAGGTTTTCGAATACTAGAATATCATAAATTCAACAAGGCACGTCCACAGAAACCAGGAGCAAGAAACTTAGTGAAAGACGTGCAAGAGTGTGGAGTAGATGGATGTGACTCATTGCGCTGTACAGTGGCAGCACATTATAAAAAAATATATAATGAAATACATCAGAAAGCCTTTATTCGGTACAGAATATCAAACTGTGATGAAGTTACATACATCGTTCATAAGGAGGCTGGATGACAGACTGGCTCATTGTTTGATTGGGTATTTGGATATGTGATTGGTTGTTTGGTTGGGTAGTTAGTCACTCAGTCACTTGGATAGTTAGTTAGTTAGTTTGGTAGTTAACTTCTTAGTTATTTAGTTAGTTAGCCACTCTCCTACATAACCAATGACGCAAAGAATTCTGACACTAGGATAGTTAACTGTAAATTCACTGCATCGCCATGACAGATCCAGGATACATAAAGTTCCATAATCTATAACAGTAACATCACTTACATTACAAGTATTAAAAACACAAACTTACATCAGCACATGATGAACTGTGCCAGATGAAAGACTTTATTCAAATTATTACATTCCCTTGACGCACACTGCACGATATGCTGACCTCCTTAGCGATGAAGGTCGTGAGAGGCAATCACGTCATAAGAATTCGCCGTCAGCATACAAAGTAACACGAAGATTTAGAACGAACAGCTGTTATGTGTCCCTGAGACATCTAGCTTGCAGCTGGTTATTATAAAACAGATAAAAATATTAACTGTGCCTTCCTCCAAATTCGAAGAATTATTCTTCGCCTTGAAATTTCAATCTGGGCAAGCATTAAATCATGGTTAGCAGTACCGTGGTGCTGATAAGCCCTTTGCCCGACCAGGAAGGAAACAAACTCTGAAACATGTCAGAGACGCGCGCGATTTCAACAAAATCGAGACGCGAACTGTCATCAAGTTTCTTTTCCTGCAAGGCAAGGCGCTGAAGGAAATTCACGCCATCCTGACAGAAATATTAGCTTGTTTCCTTCCTGGTCGGGCTGACGACTTATCAGCACCCCTGTATTTTTGTCTGTTAACGACATTTCGTAAATTTTCAGAAAAAATATACAAGTAATTTCTATCTGCTACATCATTCATGCTGCCGTAAACAATTTAGGTAAATTCTGTAACACCGCGTCTTTTCAGAGAACAGGAACGACTCGCAATACGGCAAGAATGAAGTTAGCTTCCACACGCAAGTTACGAGGAGGGAATTGCTAAGAGACAGGAACTTGAACCTCAGAAATGTCTTCTAATAAGCTCTAGTCTATAAGCATACGACTTCGGGGTTAAACAGAGTTTTAAGTCTCAAGTTTATAGACTTATTTATACGTTCCCTGGCCAAAATAAGTTGTCAACCTGTGCCAGAAAACAGTCGAGTCCATTACCAACAAAGGCAGCACAGTAAACATAGTAATGATGTGGGATAGGCCTTCAATATATGTTACAAATATGCTTCACTTCTCGTGATAAATTTAGTAGGTGAACATACATGATATTTCAAGAAAACCAGAATTATCTGAACGATTACATTACAAATAAAGATGGGAAGTTCTTAGACTACAAAATGTCATAAACACATTAGTCACATATCTGTTGCTTGGCTTTCAAAATACGTACAAAATACAGACACAATAATTGCCCTGTTACTTTGAAAACATAGTATGTCAAGGAAAGAGAGTTGTTAAGATAATGAATTATTTATAAATATAACCCGAAAATTTGGGGACCTTGGTGGCACAGTGGTTAAGGTGCTGTGCCACAAATCGCAAGGTGGCTGGTTCGAACCCAGCTGGTGTCATTGGAAATTTTCATTGACATAAAATCCTTCCTATCGCACAATGGCCCTGGGGTTGACTCAACCTCTAACAGAAATAAGTACCAGGAGGATTTCCTAGGGGTAAAGGCGGACGGTGCGTAAGGCTGACAATCTTACCACTATCCTGTGACGTTTGCATGAAATCCGGGAACCTTAACTTCCTGGAACCCTCTGGGCCAATCCAGGCATGTAACGGGACTGCTTTACCTTTACCTTTACCTTTTACTACCCGACAATTCATCCGTTTTTTAAACTTCGTGAGTTTCGAAAATGATTCGTTAATAATACTGTTATATACTGTTATATACACTAAATTGGATTACATATCCTCGACGTAAAAATGTTACAGAAATTGCTGCATAGTTCGGGAACAGATAAAAACACAAATATAAGGACAGCGGTCCTTGAATTTACGTTCTTTGCACCTTTCTGTGTTGTGATGAGCTGCACATCGAGTTGTAATCAGATATCAGGGCGATATCTGGATTTAGATAACACGTTCGAAGCTGCACTTTTAATTTCTGGGTTCCAGGATGTGCAGGCTACCAGACTTCAACAAAATCGGCTTATAAATGTGGTAAGGTTGTAATCCCTACGCATCGGCCGGCTGTAAACACCAGGAAATATTTCTGGTAATCATTTCTGTTAGAGGCTGATTCGACCCCAGGTCCATAGTGCGGACAGAAGGATTGTGTCAATGAAAAATTCCAATGACACTGTCGGGAATCGAACTCGCGAACCTTCCGGCTTGTAGCGTGGTGCAGTTCTCACAACAAACAATCGTCGTTTCCCCATACAACCATCAATGATTGGGCTTTGGGGTAAGTTGCACTAAACACACAGGAATAACAAGAGAAGTTACCAAGAATATTGTCGACATAAGACGACAGAGATTGTTAAACGAATCTATTAGAATCGAACGAGGCCGTAGTTATTAATCTGTTAGGACTGATGCCAGGTAGCTTACGACAGTGTCAGCGTTTGTTGGTTTGGTTTTATAATACCACAGATGCATAGATATTACTTAATACGGTTTAGTAATGGTAGAAAAAAAGCAAGTTTCAGATGACATTAATGTTTCAAAATTAATTTTTAATTTTACGAAGTACGTTTTGTCCTAGACTTGATGTACTTTGCAAAGGTAGGCCTGCAGTTTTTGAAAATAACTGGTCTGGTTATATTAAAAATGTGTGGTTTGAAAGGAGTGTAAATTTGGAGATATAGACTCCTCTGCGTTCCATTGGCTGCTGAATGCCTATGCGCTATCCACCCTTCACAACACTTAGAGTGTTGCAAAGTGAAACAGCCCGTTCTAAGTTTAGATCAAGCGCCCAGACCCGTCTCGTACAGTGCACGTTGCATTTCAATGAATACAAATTTTCATAACTTTTATTTCAATATTTGTTTTAATTTACCTGCAAATTACTTTAGTCAGTGCTGAAACAATGGAAATGAAAACCTTTTGCAATGCCACAGCAGTATACACCTGCTCCTAATTTAAATACTTAAACATAGCTACATTTTTCCGAGGATACTTATATAATTCGCTAAGCACGAGATTCAATCTCCTTACATTTAATGTCTGTGGATTGAGATTAATTGCACAAATCATATACCTAATGAAAAGGTAAAGCAATCCCATTACAGACCTGGACAGGCCCTGAGGATTCCAGGAGGATGAGGCTGCCATATTTCAAGACAATCGACACATGAAGGTAGTAAGGTTGTCAGCCCTACACACCGGCCAACTTTACTCCAAAGAAATATTCATGGTACTCATTTCTGTTGTGGGCAGTGTAGCTCAGTCGGTATAGCGACTGAGCTACGGGATGGACGATCCGGGATCGAATCCCGGTGGGGACATTTACCGCCAGTCCAGACCGGCCCTGGGGCCCACCCAGCCTCCTGCAAAATGGGTACCGGGTCTTTACCGGGGGTAAAGTGCGGTCGGGGCGTGCTGCTGACCACACATCCCCTTCTGATGCCGCGGTCATGGAAAAGTAGATCTACACCTCTACCCACCCTCTGGGCCACACCGGGCTTCTAACACTTTACTTTACTCATTTCTGTAACCGACCCCAGGGCCATAGTACAGCCGGAAGGATTATGTCACTGAAAAATCCGTTAACACCATCGGGAATCGAACTTGCGACATTCTGGCTTGTAGCGCAGTGCCTCAACCAACTGCACCACCGTGTGTCACATAGACCTAATAAAGGAGTTAATATTTTCTTCCGTCGTTAAGATATTTTCCGTTTTCCATAACAGCCAAAAATTAAAAAACTAGGGTATAATTTTAGGCATTAAGTGTACAAAATATCTGCAATTGCATATGTATTCTGCAGATATATTCAATATATCTATGTATCTTAAACGTGACAACTTATCTAATTCGTCCTACGAAAAGGACATGGTTTGAGTCCATTTAATTTTGCTGGTGTTTCATAAATATAAATCCTTGGGGTAGAATAACACTGAGCAGGAAAGACAAAATTTTTCCGAACACCAATGATTACGCCTGAAGTAGGGAAGTTCAAAAAATCAAACAAAGCTGCATACTTTACTCCCCCCACGCATTGATTTCGAAAAATATATATTACTTTCTGTAGGCTTCTGAACGAAACTTCCATAAAGATTTATTGGTCCCTTCGTGAATGTTATATGTTCGGCTTAAGCAGCTATAGCGACAAAATTAAGGAAGGCAGAAACGTAAGAGTAAAACCGTATATCAATCAACGACTTACGTGGTGCTTCAGGAAAATATTGACACTGAATGCGTGGCTTGACAACTGTCAACGCTGTAGCCACACCTCGGACACCAGGCGAGACATACATTCTTACTTGATGATCAGTGCAAGTTTCAACTCGGTAGCATTAACACGTCTGATTTGACAGCGAGTTGTGTCAGTGTGTGTAGTAGTGACGCGTTAGGAAAATGGAGAAGCGAAATCTCGAGCAGAGTTGCGCGATCAAATTTTGTGTCAAACTTAATGAAAACGCAACAGAAACTTACGAAAAATTAAAAAGGGCTTATAGGGAGAATGGTGTATCAAGGACACAGGTTTTTAGGTGGCATAAAGCATTTTTGAATGGCCGTGAGAGTGTGGAAGACGAACCTCGTTCTGGAAGACCTTGCACTTAAAAAACGGACGAAAATGTGACCAAAGTGAGGGATCTCGTGAGGTCTCATCGACGTTTGACAGTCAGAATGATCAGTAGTGTGTTGAATTTCAATCGACAAACCGTCCACGAAATTTTGACCTTCGAATTGGGCACACAGAATATTTGTGCCAAGCTGGTCTCAAAAATTCTCAACAATAAACAGAAGGAAAAGCCGACTTTTTGGCCAAAAAAGCTATTTCAGTGGTTCCGCTGCCACCATACTAGCCTGATATGAGTCCGTGTGACTTTTTCCTTTTCCCAAAACTCTAATTCCACCTCAAAGGTCGTCATTTTTGAACTGTGGACAATATCCAAAAGGTCGTGACAGACCAGCTGAGGGCACTTCTATGTGAAGACTTCCAGCACTGCTACCGGGAGTGGGAGCAACGTCTCCGGCAGTGTGTGGCTTCCCAAGGGAACTACTTTGAAGGAGATAATGTTGATTTATAGGTAAATGTTAAATAAAAAAAATATAGCACCAGTCTCATTACTTTCTTAACGCACCACGTACTCATTCAATTGCTGATATACATACCATGCGCTTCATCCGAATTGCAAGCGCGCGAATCGTGTACTTAATTACGTCAGCGGTGAAGTTTAGGGAAACGCCTAATTATAAGTAAAGTTCTATTGAAACTTTCATGGAAGGTCAGAATTTAGCTACATGCTTCGTGCCATTAAAAATGAACCCACAGGTTAATTAAACCGACATGCCTTAGACGTGTGCTAGAGAAATTGCATAATGGACACAATCTGATTAATGGAATGGTACACGGGTGCTGCATTACCACCACAACTGGCAACAGACTTCGTAATGAATCCGCTACCTCGAGGGTACACCATACATTGATCAATAAATCAAATACTAACCAATCGACGTTTGAGTCTGATCAATAGTTCAATGCAGTGTCGGTAATTATAAACAGTCAATAAACCTTACTACAAAGAAGTTAAGTTTGAAAACCGTACAGCGACATATCATGTAATTGCTTTGTCGTGTCCCTGAATAAGATTTATTTTGGATTAGCCTTAATGGAATTAAACAACTCACTCTAATCTTAGTAGTTAACCAACTTAATGCACAAATTCTTGTTTTATAATAAGTTTATTATAGCCTCTACATGTTTCGAGCACTATGTGCTCATCACAAGGAGCTCAAAATTGTATTATACAGCATCTGGTATCATCACACTCTGTAGGTGGCCGTCCGGTGCACAGGTTGAGAGTGTGCTCTCTCAACCTGTGCACCGGACGGCCACATACAGAGTTTGATGATACCAGATGCTGTATAATACAATTTTGACCACCTGATGATGAGCACATAGTGCTCGAAACATGTAGAGGCATATAATAAACTTATTATAAAACAAGAATTTGTGCATTAAGTTGGTTAATTGCTAAGATTATACAGAGATGCACGGTCAGCAAAACATTAAAAAAAAACTCACTCCGTTCATTAAACAAATTCTCCCTCACGCATATTGTGACCATCATAAATTAAATTCCAAAATGTTCAATGTCAGAGTATTTTTTTTTTTATTTCTTGCATTCGTGTGACTTCTGTAGACTTAGTATAAATTTGTAATACGCTTTAAAGGTAAATATTTTTATTAGATGTACTGTATTGCAAGTATCAATTGTTGATATCCTTTAATGATTTAAGTTCTACAGACTTCTTTCAACGTAAGACAGTGCTCCTGACTCGACACTAAAACGAACTATGAGTTCAAACAGAAATTATTTCCAGTTCAACTGATTGGTGTGTTTGACGTGATCTATAATTAGCAATTATACTTATGAAAAAAGATCAATGATGAAGAAGGGAATAAGCAACGTTTTGAGGAGTAACATGAGATGTATATTGCTTATCGGAATAACCAGTTCCCTGTAAATAGCATAAACATTGGTTAAAAGGTTAAGGTAAAGTGATCCCTTTACAGGCCCGGTGTGGCCCAGAGGGTGGGTAGAGGTATAGCTCTACTCTTCCATGACCGCGGTACTAGAAGGGGGTGAGTGGTTAGCAGCACGCCCCGGCCGCACTTTACCCCCGGGAAATACCCGGTGCCCATTGTGCAGGAGGCTGGGTGGGCCCCATGGCCGGTCTGGACAGGCGAAAAATCTCGTCCCCACCGGAATTCGATCCCGGTCCGTCCAGCCCGTAGACAGTCACTATACCGACTAAGCTACCCGGCCCACATTATGAACATTGAGAAGAGTCTTAAATCACAGTAGATCTGGACCACCTAGCTGGGGTATTCGACATTACCTTATTGCTTACAACAAAAGCAGAAAATTCTCTGATAAATTTAGCAGATGCATGAGGACCAGAGGATTCGTGACAGATTGTGAGTTCAGTTTGTCTTTAAATATAAGAAAAAAAAATTTTTCCAAAAAAATTCTTGTCCTGATATAGAGGCCAACAACAGTACGTAGTACGTCATGGCAAAATAACCGTACGTCCCTCCACTGCATCTACGAGTTTCAGCTATAATAGGAAATCATCAGACACAACACGTACAATACGAAGCACAAATTATTTGCGTTTCACATAACTGACGACTATAATATACCATGTATATGAGTCGAAATCTATAAAATCTTTCCAGCGTTCCCACTGACTAAAATGTTTTCAACTGCCAACAAATCAACGATATAATCATGAATAATGGTTCTGATTACACCCAGCAGTTCAAATGAAATAATAATAATTATAATAATATATTTAACTGGAAATGGGATGTCGCCCGGTCGCAGTGGTTATTATGCATGTAAATAAATATGAAATAAGGATCTAAGAAATTTAATTCGGGAGGGTTATATGAGAAGCATGCAGTAGCAACTTGGAGTCTTGGGAACGATCTCAGCATTCGCTTTTAGACACGGGAAAACCAAAAAAAAAACCTGTGATAAGGTGGCAGGTCGCAGGACCTTCCGGATACTGATTTCTAGCCAGCAATCCCGCAATTAAAGTATGTAAGAGAGCAACACACGCATAGCAAAACAATACACATGATGTAACAAAGATACGCACAATATAATAACACAATACACAAAAGACCAACTACAGTTAGCGGTAATAAGAAAATATGAATGTTAAAAAGATCAAAATACATGTTGTTTGTCCACAAAACATTTTGTGCCACAGGTCGTAACGTTGTAGGCTTTGCTGAAACCCACGGATTCCTGCTCTGGTATCCACAGTATATTTTGCTGTTAATCACAGATTTGTGTCTTTCGAAAACCGTAGTGAAAGACAATAAATCATTCATTCATACTCAGCACGTGCTTTTCTGCTTCCCCTTAGGATGTTACGCAATACCTTGGTGCCGTGACGACGGAAAAAATAACTGTGGGTGCGAAAGGCGGCGCTCGGCGTCTATGAGTAGCCGTCTGAGAATAAACGAGCACAAAGACTAACGCACCACTTCAAAGGGATCTTATGTTTACATGTTGCAGAATCAAACTATACTTACGATACTTCAGTCTGATTTGTACGTTTTAAGGTTTACGTTGTTCTTCTAATGTATGGTTACTCGAGACGACAAAGGCGTACTAAAGGCATACTAAAGACTTCATAGAATTAAAACAGTGCGCAGTAAAAGATAAAGCAATCCCGTTACAGGTATGGAATGGCCCAGAGGGTTCCAGAAAGTTAAGAATCCCAGATTTCATAACAACGGCACAGGATGGTGGTAAGGATATCAGCCTTACGCATCGGCCGCCTTTACCCCCAGAAAATGCTCGTGGTGCTCATTTCTGTTAGAGGCTGAGTCGACCCAAGGGGCATAGTACGATCGGAAGGATTATGTCAATGAAAAATTCCACTGACACCAGCTAGGATCGAACCAGCGACCTTCCAATTTGTAGCACAGCACTTTAACCACTGTGCTACGCGGTTCCGAAAACATTGCGCAGTATATTAAGGAAATTTAAGGAAGAAACCTTACGAGAATCAGGAAACCTAGAAAGTAATTAAAATTAATGTAATGACGAAAATACACTTTGCTTTTAAGAAACAATTTCGAGATCCTTCGCATAGGTGTTATGGAAAATTTAAACATCACCAAGACGGAAATTAAAATGAGTAATATATCCTACAGTGGGCCGCGGTGGCACAGTGGTTAAGGTGCTGTGCTACAAATCGGAAGTTCGCTGGTTCGATCCCAGCTGGTGTTATTGGAATATTTCATTGACATAAAATCCTTCCGGCCGCACTATGGCCCTGAGGTCGACTCAGCCTCTAACATAAATTAATACTAGGAGTATTTTTGTATTTACTAACGACATAAAATTTAATAAACTGAATGTAGAATATGGAAATAACTGTACGAAAACAATTATAAGATTTTAAAGTTTGTAGTATTACCATAGTAATCGGACAAGCAATAAACCATATAAAAATAACCAGAAGCATTTCCTGCAAGTAAAGGCGGCCGGTGCGTAAGGCTGACAACCTTACCACCATCCCGTGCCGTTGTCATGAAATATGGGAAACGTAACTTCCTGGAACCATCTGGGCCACTCCAGGACTGTAACGGGACTGCTTTACCTTAATATATGCTAGGGGTAGAAGAAACAACACACATGTGTTGAATTTTCACAACTCCACTTGTATTCCGCATTCATATTAATACGTACATATTTTCAATTCTCTATCGAATTCACTACAAGATAAATATTCAGACTACCAGCGAAAAATTGGAATTGTGAAACTCGACATTATGTATGCTATAGTACGTTCAGTCAAAACATTAATCGTATCCGACCCCAGGGTGTAACCGGGAATAATTTGCAAGTACGCAAAACTCTTTCTGTAATTTTCACAAACAAATGCGAACGATTGTCGTTAGATTCACAATAATGCAAAGACAATTGTTTGCATTTGGTAAAATTACAGAAATTGAAACACAATGCGCGGAATGTAAAATATAAACAAAAGGCAGACCTTTAAATCTACCCTCCAATATATCCGTCTCGTTGCGCCGTACGATAATATGCCTTAATGAGACAGGCAATGTACGTGTAAAGTAAATTGAAGGGGCGTTCATGCCACTTTTGTTGCAGTGGAAAGGCAATATGTAATATATACTGGTGTGTGTGTGTGGTGTGTGGTGTGTATGGTGTGTGTGTGGTGTGTGTGTGTGGGTGTGTGTGGTGTGTGTGTGTGGTGTGTGTGTGTGTGTGTGGTGTGTGTGTGTGTGTGTGTGAGTGTGTGGTGTGTATGGTGTGTGTGTGGGTGTGGTGT
>Ga0123354_10017210_pt1 | contig 11325 bp, 11 predicted proteins | sample TergutLab28metaG_2_FD_97872 | JGI IMG/M metagenome (GOLD analysis project Ga0123354, IMG submission 97872) | Labiotermes labralis P4 segment gut microbial communities from Petit-Saut dam, French Guiana - Lab288 P4 | ecosystem: Host-associated > Arthropoda: Insects > Digestive system > Gut ... | reverse complement strand
TCAGCCTACACAACAACGCAACAAGTAGTCGCAAGCTCCTGAAGATGGATGTATTAACACCTGAAACATGTTGAACAGTAAACTGACATAATAAAGCAAGTGTCATCAAGTTGGTCTACCTTTATTCAAATATCAAGATGATGCACAGTCCAATACGCATAGGATACGTTTTCTTTGCCCAGAAAAGAGCACAGTATTAGTACTGCAGAAAAAATTTCACAAATACCATTTTCTTTAAACAAAAATGTTAACATATTGTGTGGATCTTGAGTACAATGTAATACTGCATTATTACTATTTCCACACTAGATTTATTGTTTGCTATATCAGTTCATTCATATTGCAATGGATATCATGTTTCACAAGTTAATAAACAATAACTGTCTCATTTCTGGCAAATATGGGCATTTATGCTGATTCCAGCATGCCATCCACTACTGTTTGAATGTTAAACCTTAAGTACTTAACAATGCAGATATCAAAAACTAACAATACAATTTGTTAAAGCTTTAACATCTCTTCATTATTTTGTCATAAATATGTAGAGCACCGACATGTGTAGTTATGCTTTTGCTCATCTGTTGTTTGTTGTAATGAAGTAAAGCTGACTAAGACTTGTGGTGTTTCTATGTACAGTGGTGAGGACTGAAGCTTGCAAACTACTATGTGTAATGGTGATTACGTGTCTTTGTTATCTGGGACCTGTTTCAGGGTAGGCGGCACTAATGTATGAAAACTTAACTTTTTATCTCTGTCCTGTCAATTTTTTTTCTCCTGCAGTCTGAATAGATAATACTTACTGATGTGACATTTACAGTGTGCTGTTTCTAGCATATATGGTAATGATGGCTTTTACAGTAGTGCACAAATATTGGGTAGAGTGTTTGGACCTGGTTCAAATTCTTGTTCCAAATATATTAATTTCATTCCAAATATTTTTTATTATGTGATTAAACTTATTGTTTTAGAGCTGTCTGCTGTTTGGTCTTTGTCCATCATCCCATGTTTAAAATAAAAATTAAAACCTGAATGTTTTGGAGACAGGTTTGATTCACCCCTTAAGCACGAGCTGAATTGCCTGCAGTGTAGAATACTTTTTCTTATTGTACTGTTCTGTGTGAGGATGGGAACTGATCCTGTCCCTGAAAAGTTTTGTTTTAATTCTTATTTTAATCACAGATAATGGACAAAAGCCTAAGTAGTGAGTGATTCAAACTGTACGAAGCATGGCACATTAGATTGTGTCTGATTCTTGAAAATTAGGTGTTTATTTTTGCAGCTTCCTGCAACCATAACAGATCGCCAGATTCCAAACAAAAACTCGTATATATCTGATCGTTCGGGGGCATTGAGCCAGCTGGCACAACAGAGGAGAGCTAGCAGTGGTTCCATTCCAAGTGACCAACCAGGTGGGCTCAACTGTGTGACCGATGAAGCTGATCTGTGGCGTGTGAACTACCTCATTTATAGACCCATGGACCTTCGTACCATGGAGACCAAGGCTTCCAAGAACAAGTACCGCAGTCTGCAAGAATTCCAGGCTGATGCTGAGACAATTGTGCACAATGTTGTCATTTACCATGGAGGTAGGCCATGTGCTTTATTTGTCTTTGCTTCTCCCCAGTCATGTAAAAAGAATGGTGGGGGGGAGGTGATTTACTTTCTGGCTTTGCCTTGAATATATTTTTTCCAAGGATCCCAATGGAATAAAATTCTTTTAAATGCAGTTTGTATAATGTAATTCTGATGCTATGATTTGTTTCAGATATTTTTGTAGTTTTAATTATAAAGGCTTGTAAGGTTACCACATTATAATATATTGGTGCTTAAAAATGTAAAGTCCTCGGTAAGTTCCAGTGTTACATGTATATTATTTCCCTGAAGATGGTCTGTTGGAGACTGATGCACATTAATCAGCAACATAAAATTGTGGTGTGAATTCATGATTTGTATGGGTAAGGATGAAGTATATACATTGTGTTTGTGAGTGACACACATGATTTTGATCTCTCTGAATTGATGAGTGAACAAAATTTCTGCTACTGGGCAACCAAACCCCCACCAGCTGACTCAGGAACCATTACTTAGTGTAAAGGTTATACTGTGGTGTGCATGATGTCATCTTTTGGAATTATTGTGCCATTTTTTTTTGAAGATGATGTTGAAATGACAGTGGTAATATTGGGCCCACTTTACCCATATGATTCAGACATATTGCACATGAGCTATAATTCAGTTACCATATTTCTATGATAATATGTGGTTTTCACTAGGTGGGGCATCTTGGCATATGTCCAGAAATTAATTTAATGTTTTAAGTGAGGAGTTCCTTAATCATGTATCGAGGAATGGGGACTTTTCTTTGGCCAGCTGAGTTGACTCATTTGTTGGCCTGTGACTTTTTTTATGGGCCCATATAGCAGAAGAGTTTATGCTCATTACCCACAAAATATTGCTGGATTGAAAGTGAGAATTTGAGAAGAAACTACCAGAATCACAGTGGTTATGTTGTACCATGTGGCAGGACATACATATCAAAGTTTAGAGAAGTGTTTGTGCAAGTTGTAGATATCACCTTGAAGCTGTCGCATTCAAGATGTGATAAGGTTTGTTGTACATCTTATGAAAATGTTGTTATAAATTCCTAATTACAATATTTGAATTAATTACAGCTGTTTTAATAATTGGCTTCTTTTGTACTGTACCGTATATTAACTTATGTCATGAAACATTTATATTGCATTTATTTTGCATGATTGGCCATCAGATACTGACGCAGGGTTGTATGAAATAGGTATCAGTGTGTATACTGATGGTGTAGTAAGCCTTACTGAAGTGGAATGCAAGTAAATTTGTTAATTGTTTGTAGCCATTATTCTCTTTCATGTACAATTGTTTGTTCCAGTGCACAGTACCCTAGCGGACATGGCAAGACAGATGCTGCGGGACTGTATCTATGACTTACAGGAGATACGGCAGTGCCGGGATTGTTATCGTGTCTCCAATGAGAAGACAGACAAACATTGGTTCTGTCAGCCATGCCGCCCACCACATCAACTTGTGTATGCCAAGCAGAAAGGTTTCCCCTACTGGCCTGCCAAGGTGAGACTCTTGTTTGGAACCAGTGAACTCCACACAAGTCATTGTTTGCTAATTAACTGCACACAACATAATGTAAGGTATTACACCACATTTAGAACCTTAATTTTCTTTGTCTTTGAAATTATAATGGACTGTCTTAACTGTAAATGTTGTTATATGTGACTTCTAATCTTGTAAGAGTAAGCAGTTTTTAAGTTTACTTGTGACATCTTTCTACCGCAGTATAATTGAGATATACAATAAACCCTGGTTTGATGTTTTTATAGGGACCTCCTAAATGGCATAAAATCTGGGAAACTCTGTTCTTATGGGCATTCAGCCAGGACCATACAAAAAGTTCATAAAATCATGGAAAACACAAAATGTTTGAATATAAAATTGAGGCATACTGTGTTTGGGTACTTTGCTGAAACGTGAAATGTCCTTCACATTTACTGATGGGTTTTGAAAGAATTTAAATATATGATTCCCTAATTGTAGAGCAACAAAGAATAGAATAAATGCATGCATGTTCATAGTGGACACAGTTGGGTGTATTACAGTCATATGGGGGTTGGTTGTTGTGGGTAATTTTCATTGGTGGTTTTAAAGATTCATGGACCCTCTGTGGAACAAGTTTTGGAGCCCTGTGGTGTGAAAGTGAAATAATTTTTATAATTATGTTAGCATTTTTGCATGGCCTTACTGATGAAGAATTGTCATTTTAATGTATTTTTGTCAGGGGTGGGGTGTGTAAGTGTGCTGTGTCTAGAATTATGTAGTGTTGAGTCGATGGAATTTATAGTGAATTTTGAGTTGAGAAAATCTGTACACTGACATGTGGAATAGTTTAAGGTATGTTTGCTTGGAGTGAGTGAGGAAGAGCCAAAAGTGGGGTTTGATCCATGAATATCCTGAGTATAAAGTAAGGACACTGACCACTCACCGTGATGCTGCCCTTGGTAGTAAATGAATAAGAACATTTTTTTGAAAGTAATCTTCACTCACATGATCAACATGGCTAATTGAGTCTGCAGTAACAGAATAATGTTCTGCTTACTTTGCTTCAGCAATGAATGTATTTCTGACCAGAGTGGCCATAATGGAGAGATATTCATCATTGATTTAATGTGAGAGGGAACTTATGTTACCAAAACCAGAGTACTGGAATTTACTCAGTTATTCACTAAAAAAAAAATCATCTAGTTCATTCAGGCTGCAGTTGAAGACTTGTCTCCTGAATGCAAGTCCCAATGAAGTCAGATGTTTACAGTTGCTACACTCATCTCAGTCTAGCTTCCAATATGAACATTCATTTGTCAACTTAATTGCTAATTGAAAGTCCATTCTACCATTCAGGCTTGACTGGCTGTGGGGCCCACCCAGCGTGTGTACCTCAGTTGTTTCCCTGGGATGAAGTGGCTGGTGTGTGAAGTTGACCACACAGTTCTGTTAAAAATGAGTGGAACTATAGCTGTATACACAGTGTGTGCCTTCATGGCGTGCAGAGGGACATCTTTATGTGTACTCATAGCATTAAGGTTTTATGTGAGAATTTCATAGTCATTAACACATTTTGTAGTATTTCTCCAATCACAGAGTCTACAAATGAAAACCTATATTCCTGTACTGTTATTTATTTGGAAATTTTGACACATGTGAAGTACATGGGCATTTATGTTTCTGAAAGAAATCAGCTGTTCTGTTTGGTCAGTAGTTCCATTTTTCCTAATTCTGAAGAAATGAGACTCACTTATTCATCTTAAATTACATCACATTGCCATCCTTATACTGTTTCCTCAAGTGTCTATATGTCCTTCATTCTGTGGTTTGGTAACTAAGTAGTGTTTTTTTCATTTCTGAGGCTAGCCATTTGGTGCTGAACATTATATATGACTATTGCTCATTGTGGTGCTCAGAATGCCAGATGTCATGTAAATATGTCTACCTTTCCTAGCAACAATTTTATTTTGAGTCCTCTGCAGATTTCTGTGGGGATTTAATTACAGCAGCATCTGGTCTTAATGCAGTATCGTCCTGATATGCCATTTCTGAAACTTCTGTGTTTCTGCCAGCCCTACATTTTGATTCCATTTCCTATTCAAGAAAATTTGTGTATTTTAAAGTCACAGCTACGCATTTTAGATTTCCTACTTATCATTTGCTGATTTAGTTGGTCAGAATTTGATAGCATTATAGTTGAATTTTCTAACATTTCACTAGAAGGGCTGTGCTTAGCTGCCAGCCCAGTACACTTGGAAATACTGATTTCTGATAGACATCATGGTATGTGGCAGCAGTGTTGTCTGCTGCCCACCAGATCTGGTCTGTACTGTACTGTACTGTAATACAATGAAGAAACTAGATGCAGTAAAACTTTAAGAAACAAATAGAATTTTGTGGTGGTGTAATTCTTTGATGGAATATGGAGGAGATGCATTATAGACTTTTATGAAATAAATGGTATTATGTAGTCATGTATGTGTTTGATGGAATGTGAAGTGACTTTTGGAGGTCTGAGAGTTGGGACATTTGCACCATGGGTGTCATGGGGTTGGGTTATGTGAGACTGCAAGGGTACATGGGATTTTTTTTTTTTGGCAGGTGGGCCCATACTGAAATCATTGATCTTCTTCTAAATAAAAGCCTGGATTTACAATGTTTGTAAACCTTGGGCTTCACTGGTATAAGATGTTACTTTTTATACCATTCCATTATGGCATTAATACACTGTATTGTACCACCATCAAGAAAGGACATGTAATAAAATTTTAAGGCACAAGTATTTTAATGGAACAATTTGGTGCCACCTCAGTAGTTGGGGCTTGAAGTGACCGTTTGGTCTGATAACTGGTAAATCAATCTGTGGTAATTTTTATGTTCACTTTCTTTTCTATAGCAGTAACTTCTTCAGAATTGGAGTTTCTTTTAGTACTAACCAGATATAACCACCCCAAGTGTAAAGAAATGAATGTGCATGTAAAAGATAAGTGACAGGCCTCTTAAATAGCACAACATTCTAGGATCTTAATTGTAATGGGATGAGCTAGAGTGCATTGACTGGGAAGAAAGCACAATTGTAGTTCAATGATGGATTGTGTATTCATTAGAACAACATAAATTAACCATGGGAGAGGGACTGTATGTGTGTGTGTGTGTGTGTGTGTGTGTGTGTAGTAGGAAACCATGTTCGTTATTTGGCGATGTATGTGATGTGATTAAGATACCAGAGAGTGTTGGGTTTATTTGTGAATACTACCATAAAAGAAAATGGGAGAAATATTTGCAGAATGTGAAGTTGTGGTTGAACTGTGACCATTGTGTACTTATACAGGTGATAAAGGTGGATGGTGATCAGTATGATGTCAGGTTCTTTGGAGGACATCACCAGCGTGCACTGATTGAGAAGTCTCACATTCGCCCCATTTCAGTCAACATCCATACGCTGCAGGTGAAGCGCACCTCCTCTTGGAACAAGGCTTGTGAGGAACTGAAGCGTCACCAGGATCTGCTAGACAAATTGCGCAACAATGCATTAGCTCATCTTGATTCCAGTTCTGATAATGATGATGATGATGATGATGATGATGATAGCAGTGATGGTGGTGATGATGATGAAGAGAAGAAGAAAAAAGAAAAGGGGAGTCAGTCAGTGAGTCAGCCACATAAACTGTCTCGGCCATACAAATTGAAGGTATTACATATTATGAGACATATATAATGTAACTATGTTCAGATGCAAAGGACACACTGCCTACTAGTCAAAACTTACATCCGTATGCTGTATAGGCTAAGAATGTGTGGAGCTACATCTGTGTGGCCCTTTGTGTCTATATCATAGTGATAAATTAAGATTAATGAGGTTGCATTTTAAGTATAATGAGTCATATCAGTGAAGTTCCTCTTAGCTCTGTACAAGGTTTGAGTCTTGTTGGGCTGATGTGAACAAAAATTAAATTTTCGAGACACTTTTGACACACACATTCTCCTTCTCAGTACAAATTTGATCAAAGTCTGAGAGTTTTTGGAATTAACTTACCAATGCAGTTTCCCTTATACGAAGTCATATTTTGAACTCTGTGCATAGAGAGTATTACAAGTCAAAAATCCTCCCTTTCCACCAATCACAAGCAGAAGGGGAAGTGAGTCATAGCTGAATGGCTATTAAATTTCTGGAATTTTGTGTACACCAGCGATAGCCACAGTGGAAAATTGTGCTTTTGTAGTTAATGTTGCCTGTGATTGTATTTTTAATTTTTCTGGTGTCTGACAACCCTCCTTTGAAGGAGAGTGAAAATTATGTACAAATATAAAAGCATTCTGTTCCATAAGAAAGCAGCATACAATTTTATGTGAAAGTTATGGCTTAGAGAATTGTATGTCAACCAGAAATGTGCTTCCCCCCCCACTTTTATACCGTGCATCTTGATATTATCAAAATTTTATTTATTCACCAACTGATGCACTAGTGAGTTGTCTTTAAAAAAAATATTAAAATTTATGTTAAAATTTACAATAAAACAGCTCCCATATTGCAGCATTTGTTTTTAGTAGCTTTAGTGTAGTGTTCTTGTAGCTGTTACACAGACTTGCGTGTTGGGCTTCAATAATTTTCACATTCGTACCGTGCGTCTTGATATTATCAAAGTTTTATTTATTCACCAACTTATGCACTAGTGAGTTGTCTTAAAAAGCAGTATTAAAATTTACATTAAAAACAGTTGTTTTAATGTAAATTTTAATATTGTTTTTTAAGACAACTCACTAGTGCATCAGTTGGTGAATAAATAAAACTTTGATAAGAAATGTGCTGTTAGCAGGAGAGAGTGCGAGACCGCAAAAGGGTCAAGCTCCACAAAGAAAAGACCGAGGAGGAGGTGGCATCAAAGGTGGGGTTGGAGGAAGAAGTGTCACCAGAAGAAGATGAGGAGGAGGAAGATGAGGAGGAGGAGGAGGAGGAGGAGGAGGAGAGTTCCATTTCATCTACTAGCAAGCCTGTAACAGACACGAAGGTAACAATGACTTCCCTAAAATCAAACAGCAGTTACCACATAAATTGCAGTACCCTCCAGTGTCAAAGTTTTTCATAAATAGCAACATGGCAATGTGTTCTTCTTCTTCAGTTTGGCCTGTGGCTAATACCACAGATGTACTGCAGCCTATAGGCTTATTGTACTCACCCTTTTCCCCCCACCTGTTTGGATGTTCCCACGTTCGTCGCCAGGTGGCCCCCACATCCACAACGACATGAGAGATCCTAGCAGCGAAAGGTGGAACATTGTGGGCGAGAATTAACCGGTAATTTTGTCTGAGATTGCGACTTCCACGTCAATTCCGGGATCTTTTACATGCCACAAATCTGACATGGGACCCACGGCTTTACTTCTGTTCTGAAGGAAGGCGTGCTGAGGATTTTTTCACCCTGAAAAATCCTGATGGCTTCGGCCGGGTTTGAACCCGCGAACTTGGGTACTTAAAGGCAGCACGGTACCCCTAGACCACCGAAGCCACTGTGGCAATGTGTTACAGTGCACTCATTGATTAATATTGCACCTGAGAACATTTCCTGTGTTATGTGTACCCTTGTTGCATCAAATTGCAGCCTTGTGACTGCATCATTTTCTATAGAAGTAGATGCATCACAGTAGAGCAGTTAGTGTAGAGTGTATGGCAATGTTTTTCCAGATGAATTGCATTACGCACACGTGCACACACACACACACACACACACACACACACACACACACACACACACACACCTGCATATGCGTGTAATTTAGATTGGAGGGTCAACATTATGCATGTATAGACCAGCTGTTATCAGGTTCACTTGTGCTATATTGTTTGTGCAGAAGGAAGGAGTATCCCAAGAAGACATGGTGACTTCTTCCTGCCAGGAGCCTCGCTCTCGCTCCATTTCTGTTCAGACATCACCTCGTCTCATGAAAACTGCAAATAAGAATGCATTGGGGTTCAGAGACCCGACAGTCAAACCAAACAAGGATGTAATTGATAAGGTGCGTAGAAAATTCATGCCCGACTTTTGTATTCAATTGGGCTTATCTCTGAATCAGTAGCAAGTATGATCTGTCTTTTATGTCCACTGCCATTTATCATCAAAGGAGGATACCACCTCATGCATCCCCAATGAATAAAATAAAATCAAATTGCCCTACATTTAGTACTGGAAGTTCTTTACACAGGATGTACTCTAAAGACAGTGGTTCCCAGTCACATAGCAGTTTGTAAGAAATTATAATTTATGAATGGTGGTTTGAAATAATGCTTTCTCTTGAGAATTTCTCCTTCGTATGTTCCTTTTACTCCTTCCAGGTGTTTGCTTCCCCTGGGCCATTATCACACAGAGGTGTGCACTATTTCTCATAAAACATTTCTAGTATCTGTAATAATGGCATGTCTTGGCTATGTAATTTCAAGAAACCAAAAATAATATTTTGATAGACCAAGCAGTGGTACATGCAGAAAACTATCATCATACTTATTTTTTGTTTGTTTGTAAACCATGTGTCACCTCTGCATCACAGACTCAGTTTGATAACCGCTGCCTAAAGGTATGGAATACAGTGAAATCCATATTTAACAAACACCAGAATAATGAAATTTCAGCTACTTTACTGTATATCCTTATGTAAAACTTTCACTGTAATGAATACTATTTAATGAAAATTTCAGTTTAACACAATAAAAATCCACCCCACTTAGAAAAAATAATCAGTATAATGAAATTTATTAAAAAAAAAGTCTGACACACTTCATGAAATCCACTTGTTTGTGTGAGAGAAGAAGCAGGGGAAAGAGAATGGAGTTACAAAGAATCATTAATTGATGCTCATTACAGTCAACTACAAAAATATACACGTAGTCATGGCCACTGTGTTTTATGGGAGGAGTCCCTTGAATAAAACCCTACAATAAAAACCAATTCTCCATCTCAACAGCAACCAAGGAGTGCCAGCCAAGCAGTACATTCTGCGCAGCTAGCATAGTAAAGCATCACTTAAGTCGTGTTTATATTTGTCAATCATGACTTTAGCTATACAACCAAACTGCAAATTAAAAGTTGCATTGACACTGTTCAAGCTAAGCAAACAGTGCCAGATTTTGATTCAGCTGAAGTAGAAAGGCTCTTGTTACATTACTGCAGGACCAAATCATCTGTAAAGTTTATTTTGTACATACTGCGTGGTCATTGTTTATAAATACTGGGTTTTTGGATACACATTTGCACAACATTCCAGTGTGTTGTCCATGTGCAAGCAAGCCTAATCCTTTGCACGATTGTTTGGAAAAATGGGAATTAAGGGAAGTGCAGATTGGCTCCATAGATTTTGAGAACACTGTTGCATGTCATAAAATGATGAGTGATAAAATTTCTGTGCGAACTGTCTGATGTGTTTCAGCTACGGTGTGAAATGGAGGCCGAGAAGCAGAGGGCATTGCAGGAGCTTGAGGAGCAAATGAGACTGGAATTGCAGGAATTGACAGACAAGCACAAACAGTCCATTTCAGAAATAAAGAAGAAACAGTGGGTATGTATTTTATTAACATGTATGTTATCTTTTCTCAGATGTGATTGTTGATTTTGTTATCTGTATGTGAGATTTGAGGTTTCGACAGCATTAAAAATTTAGATTTCATTTTTTGTCTTTTTGTTTGTGACAATGTGTAGTCTACAGTCTAGGGCTGGTAACTTGAAATTTGTGAGGTGAGGAAGTACAACAGAGAGGAGGGAAAAGAACCCAGTTTTATACAGTAAGTACCACTTCCTGTAAATACCTTCAAGATTCAGGGTATCAGTCCTAGACTGTAGTAAGTGGTTAGACTTTGTGTAGAACATTTTTTAGGGTACATGCTACCTTGAGTAATAGGTAGCCTTGTGGAAGAAAATTCTTTTGTGTTCAGTGAGGCCTGTGGTTTGGCAACTTTGGTTTCATTAATTTCAAACTAAGATTACAGCCAGCATCCACAAAGTCATCATTAATGTTTTAACATCTGCATATAATCTTATGCGTATTGGACCATGCATCATCTTGATATTTGAATAAAGGTTGACCAACTAGATGACACTTGCTTTAGGTTAGCCTACACTCGGATACCACATCACCAACAGACAAGCCCGCTACATAACACCAGCACGCCTCAAGTCAGCCTACACAACACAACAAGTACTCGCTAGCTCCTGAAGATGGACGTATTAACGTCTGAAACATGTTGAGCAATATA
>Ga0123354_10017209_pt1 | contig 11325 bp, 8 predicted proteins | sample TergutLab28metaG_2_FD_97872 | JGI IMG/M metagenome (GOLD analysis project Ga0123354, IMG submission 97872) | Labiotermes labralis P4 segment gut microbial communities from Petit-Saut dam, French Guiana - Lab288 P4 | ecosystem: Host-associated > Arthropoda: Insects > Digestive system > Gut ... | reverse complement strand
TTCTCCCTATTTGGTATTGTTTTTTCAGTTAAGAAGGACCCAATGTTTGATACGAAAAAATAAAAATAAAATACCCCCCCCCCCCCCCCCCCCCCCTCTGCTTTTGGTTCCCCAGGTATGGCTGATTGACTGATCTTGATTTTGAGTGAAATGAAAATAACAGACTTCCCCCATACACCTGTTAGGGAACCAGCATTAGCTACTCGATAATTTGAAACACTTGCATTTTTCAGTCATTTCCTCAATAAATTGTGCACATCATCATTGTCGATGCCAAGTTGCACAGTACCATCACTTCGAGTATGGGCTAAACAAGTCTGAAAACTCCAGTTTCCACCATACTCAGGCACCCCATCATCAAGACACATGCTGTATTTGCATTAATACGAGACAATAGTTTTTTCCTGATGCGTCATCTTGAAAATTAGGGGGTTACTTTATAATTGTGTACAAAGTTAAACGGGTATGTTGTTTGTAGTGTATGTAGTTATTTGATAAATACAGATCAATGAAGGAGGGGATTGCCTAACTTTAGGGTAAATACAGGAGTTTCTATAGAGCTAAAAGATCTTTGTGAAGCCCAGCATTGGATGGGTTTCATTGATCAGCTTCATACACACACAACCCACAAAGAAGTCTTGTGGTTTCACCATATGCTATAGGATATCTCACCATTTTTAATGCATTATTTTCTGCACAGTTTAACACTTAAGATTTGTCAGTCGCAGACTGTAAAACTCGTTTTCTTTAGTGCCATCAGTCGAACATAAACTGCATGCTGAAACTGAAGGGATCGATATACAAAGTCTAACAACTTGCTTTACTGCAAGGTTCCACCCCAGCCTATTCTCTTGTTCTCCTGTCTGATGCCTCACTCCCTGTCTGTGACACAGAGACCAAAGTTGCTAGTGTTCTGTCACAAACTCATTTGACTTGTGCCTGCAGAATAGTATAAGCTGCAATGTTTGTGTGCGGTAGAATAAAAAGTTTTTGTCTGTTTAGAGCCAGGATGGGGCACAGTTCTACTGTAGGACTGTCAGGTTATATTCAGGTTTACTGGACATGTGACATTGAAAAGGATTTTCCCTGCATTTTCAAAATGTGTTGTATGTATGGGGGCTGTTGATATGAACGGCAGTCATTGAGCATGTAAAAAAATGTGAACATTTGGAGGTAATCCGTGTTGCTGTGCGCATGACATTCCAGCGTTCAACAATTAACTGTGCAACGGTGTGTCGAATTCCCGCACTTAAAGAGGACCTGATGCTAATGGCTGTGGAGGTGCAGCAGTTTTCAGGGATTCCCCAAACCACCCCAGAGGAGATGGATCGGTTTGTCTGCGGATGCCTACCTTAATGCCCCATAAAGACTACTATTTCTCTGCTATAAATATATGAGACATGAAAAGATACAAACTCACAGTCCAAACAAGGACTGTTTTTTCCTTTTTATATATATATGTAATTCACATTTGTCTAAAAAATCTTTGAAGGTGAGTTTAGTGTGAGGGGTATACATGTTGGCCACACATTGCTGCTTTCATTTCTAACACAGTTGCTTACATAGCTTGTGTGCCAGAAGTTTTATGTGGGTTGATTTTCCTTTCATAGATGGTGTTTGAAGGATTCACTGATTCAGAGATTTTATGTTTAGCATCTCTGGATAATTTCAGTAGTGTTTAAGTTGTCAGTCTCTTTAGCTCGCTGTTTTTGGTAAGAAATAAGAGCCCCGCAACATCCATGTGTTTCTGCCTGTAACATCTTTTTGATTCACTTGATAAATTCTTATGAATGCCTTTGTGAAGTCTTAAGCTGTGGAGCCCATCAGTTCTGTGGACATCATATATTCACAATATTTGTATTAGTGCCATGTAATGTATGGTCATCAAATTTAGCGTGATGATAAGATTTGCCAGAACAATATTTAACTTTAACTGCAGGGTTTTTTTTTTGAAGGGGGGAGGGGTGGTGTTGTGATGGCTTCATGAGATCTGCATCTGGTTGAAGCTTGGCACAAATGCAGTTTGTGCCATGCATTTGAAATTTAAGACATTAAATATAAATTACTCTGTAGGAATACACACTTGTGTGTAGTATGAATCTTGACAAGATTGTTTCAGATGTAATGTGGCTGATACTCTTTATTAATATGTATTGTCTTCGTCAGTATATCCCATAATTATTAATTTTTAAACTCTGGTTCCCTGCATCGTAATTTAGTGTTAATAAAAATCCAACCAGATGCAACAGTATGCAGATATTTATTTACTACAAAGTCATTACATGTTTCGGGTGTCACAGCACCCATCATCAGGAGTACTAAAAACTAACCGCAACCTCTGGTACAGCTACTTCCCTCCAATGAGTCCCGATCAGGCCACGGAGGGAAGTAGCTGTACCAGTATTATGACCTGTACCGGAGGTTGTGGTTACAGTTTTTAGTACTCTTCATGATGGGTGCAGTGACATCTGAAACACATAGTGACTGCAGTAAATAAATATCTGCATACTGTTGCATCTGGTTGGATTTTTATTAACAATAATTATTAATTTATGATAGTTTCTAGGCTTATGTCTGGTTTGAAGCATTTTTAGGACAGTATGTCTTGACACGTTCCTTGAAGAGCTGCTGCTTTGGACGGTGCTGAGGGCAGATCGTAGTTTGAGAAACACTGACCCACAGTCAGCTGTAAGTTGGCCTAAGTGATGGAAGGATGAGTGTGATTTTTACCTGATCATCCACAGCTGATAACATTTGTGAAGCATTTTTAATCTTGTTTCTTCTGATGCAAATTATGTTGTGGAGGTTTGGATGGTAATGATATCGTGCTCCAGCTGTGGTGATGAATGTATTGACATTTTCCTTGTGTATGTCTTGATTTGAAGCTGGTTGCTGTGGGTTACAAAGAATGTATTTTTATTATCTTTCTTGTTTTCTCTCTATGATTGTATATAAATCCCCCGCTGTCAAAAAAAAAATTGGTTAACCAACAACTTACTTTGCTAAGATTTATGAAAGTCCGGGATAGGATTCTAGCTTGTAAATCTGAATTGCAGATAGGATTTTGTGCTGAGACATGTTTTACATTATCTACCTGGTTTATAGGTCAAAGTTCCCTGCTTTGAGTTTGTATGGCAATTTATGTATGGAAATCCTTTTTCAGGTCCTGGGATTGAAAACGAGCAGTAGACGTGCCTTGGAACTGAGCTGTTGTATACTGGATGCATGTGGAAGTGTTTCATGTGTTGGGTACTTCGGTTTGAGTCAGCCATGTTTACTGTCTGTCTTTTTCATTCATTATTTTGTAGAGTAAACGAAGGCTTATAAGATGATGTGTATCTTTCTATGTAATGGTATATTTTAATTTTCACAGTTACTCATTGTAATCAGAATGACGTATGCTACTGCTTAGGTTTGTGGAAGTCTGAATGCGTGTGCCACATTCCATTAAATGCTTTTTTTTTTTTTTTTGTGTTGGTAGTCACAAATTGAATGTGATGCACAGAACGGAGATGGTGGACATACATTTGTAGCCTTTTATTGTCCATTTTTGGTTATTTTGGGTTTACAGGAATTGGGAGTGTAGGAAACTGAAGTAACTCGGGTTTCACTTTGAAACAGCTGTGTTGAAGCAAACCAAGCAGTGTGTTAGTAATTCTTATTTCTGTATGCATGGAGCATTATAAGCTTGATGTATGATGTGCTCGATTGTGTATCAAATAAATACAGACAAATGCACTCTTGTCTCTAAGTCACCACTTTATTAAGACTTTTGTCACTGAAGCATGTTTCAACCCTATGTTGTTGGTATTTCTTTGATATCATGATATTAGTGGATGGGTATGAAGTAGATAAAGTTTGCTTAATTGTGTATTGCTGAGTGCTGGACTATGGTTTCGGTTAACAACTTCACCCCTTTTGCTGCCTGTACTTTCTTTTTAGGCTGTCTTCCTCTATCAAGCGTGAAACCAACAAACTGCTCTTTTCCATTTGATTTGTAAAAATAAAGGTAAATCAGCCGCATTACAGGCCCGAGGTGCCCAGAGGGTTCCAGGATGTTAAGGTTCCCAGATTATGTGACAGTGGTCCATCACTTTTACGCCCAGGAAATACTCCTTACTCATTTCTGTTAGAGGCCGAGTTGACCCCAGGGCCACAGTGCGATCGGAAGGATTATTTTGGTGTTTTGCTGACCGTGCATCTGAGTATAATCCTAGTAATTAACCAACTTGATGCACAAAATCTTGTTTTATAATAATTTTATTAAATGCCTCTACATGTTTCGAGCACTATGTGCTCATCATCAGGAGGTCAGGATTGTATTATATGGCATCTGGTATCGTCACACCTGTAGGTGGCCGTCCCATACACATGTTGAGAGAAGACCATGTAGAGGCATTTAATAAACTTGTAATAAAATAAGATTTTGTGCTTCAAGTTGGTTAATTACTAGGAAGGATTATATGAATAAAAAAATTCCAATGACACCATCTGGAATCAAACCAGTGACCTTCCGATTTGTAGCACAGCACCTTAACCACTGTGCTTTGGTTGTCTCCACTTGATTTGTACGTGTCTATTACAAGGCACCATGCCATGTACATACATAGAGGGCATGCAGTTAAAGACACTAGTTGCAAATAAGCACAGTTGCTTGAAGCTGTCTACTCTCAGTGCAGGTTAAAACTCCCTGCTGCAACAGTAATGGGATAAGAGAGTGGGTGTGTCCCATGACAGCACATGGTGAAGGGAAAAATTTAATAATCTGTTAAGGTATGAACTCAGACCATGCACATTAGCCAGTTACTTAAACAGCCGTTTCATCCATACCCAGGACAGTTGCTCCACCTGTGATTAAGTATTGCATGTAAGAAATGCTGATGTTAGTGATTTGAAAACCACATCATGTTCATATGCAGTTGTGGTGATTATAAAGCAAGTCTACTGATGTGGCAACAGTTGTGTTCTGATGATTTAATGTTGTTTATCATGTTCGGAACACTGCAGTTTGGTTAAGATGTGGCAACCTGCAGTAACAGTTTAATTTGACAGTGATTCTTCAGCAGGACCATGGTCTACTTCATCAGTAGTAGTTTATAGTCGGAAGTTAGTTTTAAGATGAATGAAATTCTGGTCTTTTTTTATGATTGCTATGTTCCTGTATACCTGCATCATCAACTGGATTAACGAGATATTTTAGTATGCTGCTGGCACTTAAATAGTGTAATGTCCATATGTGTTCCATTCTTCGTTACCTTCATGTTTATGTATTGCATTTACAGATACAGAGGTACATAAAAATCAAATAAAAGCCTTTAAATGTTGATAGGATCCATATTTTGCATCACATGTACACTTTTTAAATTCCATTTTAAGAAGTTTTTGAAAATATGCTTTATTTTGAAAGAAGAAAATAGGATTTTAATAATTGCAGTAGACTGGTCTTCACTAAGTGTAACTAATAAAGAGTGTGCTAAAATTCCTGGCCTTGCAGTCTTAGCGGGATATGACGCCGTGTAGATTGGTATATAGTAACTGACCTTTCAGAAGAACGTAACAGCCTTGTATCTTCAGAGTAGTACAAGACGGTAACGTACAAAACAAGGTGGGTATTGTTTAGGCCAGTGTTTCTCAACCGCCGGACCCTGGCATCAGTTATACCGGGTCGCGAGAGATTCTCCTGGAATTGATAACTAATTTAAATGTAATTTATATTTGTCAATATGGCACACTTTACACGTAATTGTACTAGGAGTATGATTATGCAATTAATTATTAATACTTATGTTAGTTTAATGTATGAACTTAAAAGAAAAATTGGAAAGGTACTGACGAGTAAATCTGTTGGGGACAGGCCCTCGTCTTATGAAAAAAGAATTTACCGGGCCGCGGTCTCAAAGGTTGAGAAACACTGGTTTTGTGGAAGAAGAAGAAGAAGAGAGGTGAGGGGATTTGTGGCGCTTTGCAGTGGGTTGGATATTTCAGTGCAACAAGCAGGGGAATGAAAAAGTATAAGAAATTTGAGGGTGTAGAGGAAAAGGCATGAGAAATGTGGCAGCTTGCAGCCTGGGGGTAATGTAGAAGGATATTAAGAATGGGGATATGGAGATTAAGGGTGTATTCAGAAACCTTGTCCAGAAAATCAGTGGGCTTGAGCTCAGTTTCGCATATCCCATGTGCATTTGTTGGTCTGGTTAATAAACCACTTTCCTTGTTCATGTTTGGATGAAGACCTGGCTCCTTCCTGGTGGTAATGAGCCATGTATCAGCATTTGATGAAAAGGACATTTGTGATGAGTTGAATGTGAGGCCCCCTGTTGATGCTGCATTCTGCCATTGTCGACTTGTTTGATGCTGATATGGTACCGGTGCTCAGTGGACTGATGGAACAGATTGTGCACAGTTTGCAGGAAATTTGAGATTTCTTAGTTGAGAGGTCTGACACATTTAGTTTTGTGCGTTGACAGTATCCTGCTGATGTGGTTGACGGCCATGTGAGTATATGGCAGGACGGCAACTGACGTCACGTGAAGGCCTACCAGGGAGGAACACTAGTGAATGGAGACAGCAAACTTTGTGCTTGTTGTATCCACTTTCCCAGTAATTTGTCTTCAGTAACTCGGCAACTCGTGCTGAAAGCTCTTCGTGTCACGCACAACTGTGGTCCCATATAGCAGGGTGGAGAAGAGTGGTGCGTGGGTTTATGGTAACTTATCAAAAAGTGCTATAAAGTATCATAACTGTGTTTTGGTGCGTGGGTTGATGGTAACTTATCAAAAAGTGCTATAAAGTATCATAACTGTGTTTTGGTGCGTGGGTTGATGGTAGCTTATCAAAAAGTGCTATGAAGTATCATAACTGTGTTTTGGTGCACAGTTTAAATGTAACTGGATCGATTGCAAGATTAAAGTAAAGTAAAAAAACATACTGCAGGACTACATCAGACTTTGTTCCGCTTGAAACTTTCCATCCAGGTGAGCGGTATAAATTGAAATTAAGAATTTTAGGTCAATATTTGGGGCACATACTGCTTACCGAACTCAGTGATATGGCACACCAGTATGCGATGTGTGTGTGTTCAATCAATAGTCCCATCATTCCGCTGCGGAACATAGGGCATCCACAAGATTCCTCCACCGCACTCTATTCTTGGCGACGCACTTAATCTCTACCCAGGTCTTTTTTACTCCTTTGGCCTCTTCAAGCACCGTTCTTCGACACGTTTTCTTCGGCCTCCCTCTACTCCGTTTTCCTTGGTGGTTCCACTCTAGGGCTTGTCTGGTTATATCATAAATCGGTTTCCGCAGTGTGTGTGTGTATGTGTCAAGGAGTTCTAAACAAGAAGTGCATTCAAATTCCAACTCATTCTCTTTATTTGGCACAGAGGTGTGTCACATGAAAATTTCCATGGAACAGGCAGGACAGGTCTTGAACAACGTATAGTATGGGATAATGTATTTCAGGCAAATACTTCGTTGGTTATAAAATATATATTTCATTATATTGGTTACATGGTAATAATGTATTACAAAATTGTCTCTATAACGTGAAGGTTGGCGATATGTTGATTGATGACCATATCCTCAGCTGTTTGATTTATTTGGTCTAGTTTTGTAAACAGACACGAACAATTACAGAATAATTTCAAAAAGGAGTCTTTATTGTGCGTGTGCTCTAGTATGTATGTAACAGTAAGTACAAAAATAAGGATGTTTGCGATTACGTGTCATCTAGTGGGCTGGTCGACCTCTTTCAACGTCATGGTTCTGGGTGATCGGTGCTGCAAGATGATCCTCTGTAGCATTTGCTGCTGCTGCTAACTTCAGCTTGCGATGTTTCCCTGTAATCGGTCAGTCTTTTTATTTTTTAGTTTTAACTTTTTAAGTGATTTGTTAGCGGGATTCAACAAGAATACTGTTTCACCAACAAACTGGGCTGAACTTTGAGGAAGAAACTAATGAAGTGGTGCGTTTTGAGGTTAGCTTTGTATGGTGCTGGAACTTGGACACTTCGGGAAATCAAAAATAGCTGGAGAGTTATGAAATGCTGAGGAAGGATGGAGATTGGTTCGCGTGGAAAATTGAAATATTACATAGAGTCAAGAAAGAGAGAAATTTCTACTTCAACTAAACCAAGGAAGGCTGAGTGGGTTGGTAACATCTCGCGTTGGAACTGCCTTCTAAATAAATGTTGAAGGTAAAAGGTTGGGAGCTACTGGCTGAGCTTAGATATAAGAGGGAGCACCACATCGCACTCTGTGGAGAACTTGCTAGGGAAGGGTCTATGGATATGTTATTGAGAGGTGCAGAATGGGGATGTAAAGGCAACTGACGTAACTTGTGATAATCATCAGGAATGGTGATGGCAACACTAAATTATTTTGTTGTCTGACCTCGGAGTTTGTAGTCTATATAAAGGTAAAGTGATCCCATTACAGGCCCGGTGTAGCCCAGAGGGTGGCACTAGAAGGAGGTGAGTGGTCAGCAACACGCCCCGGCCGCACTTTACCACCGGGAAAGACCCGGTACCCATTTTACAGAAGGCTGGGTGGGCCCCAGGGACGGGAGGAAAATCTCGTCCCCGCCGGGATTCGATCCCGGACCGTCCAGCCCGTAGTCAGTCGCTATACCGACTGAGCTACCCGGTCCACTTTTTATGTTTTGTTGACCGTGCATTCTGGTACGATCCTTGTAAATAGCCAATTTGACGCACAGTTTTTTCTTGTATGTTTACTTGCATTCTCTACATGTTCCGGGCAGCCATGTGCCCATCATGAGGTGAATTATTGTTTCAGTGCGACACCATGTTTATGTCACTCTGTGTAGATGACCGTCTGGTATGCAGGAGCATATGCTCCTGCATACATCTACACAGATTGACATATACCAGGTGTCGCATTGATACAGTAATTCTCCGTGTGATGGGCACATTGTTGCCCGGAACATGTAGAGAATACGAATAAACATAGAAAAAAAAATTATGCGTCAAATTGGTTATTTACAAGGACCATATGGATACGCTTCTTACGTCACGTAAATTTTTATAAAGAGTTTTGAGACATAGGAATCTGGTTTTATCTGTATGTAAAATCGTTTGCCTTTCCATTTGCTTAGCAAAAATATGTGAAACTTGGTCTCTTATGTTGAGAGAGGAGCTTAGTCTTAGGCTGTTCGAGAAGGGGGTGCGGAGGATGAGCCTTGGTCCGGTGAGAGACGAGATAGCGGGGGATTTGGGGAGACTGCATACTGAGGAACTTTATAATCTGTACTGCTCACCAAATATAAGGGGGGTGATGAAATCAAGGGGAATGGGCTGGGGGTGGTGGTGGTTGGGGGGGGGGGATATTGCATTTATGGTATTAATGAGAGGTGGGGAAACCTGAAGGAAAGAGACAACTTGGAAGACATAGGCGTAGGTGGGGGGGGATAATATTAAACGTGTCTTCAAAGTGGGTTGGGAAGCAATAACTGGATTTATCTGGCTGTGGATAGGGACAGGTGGCGGGCACTTGTGGATACAGCAATAACATGCAGGGAATTTTGTTGCCTGGTTAAGTCCCTATTAACCTTTCAAGAAAGAATCTGTTGCATTTACTTGGTTGGTTTGTATGTAACTTGCACAAGAATATTTAGATGTGGAATCAATCATTATCATAGGCTAATTGTGTGTGTGCTTTATACAATTCTAACACCCGACGCTTGAAAAAGGACGCTTCAGCGCGAGTTTATACGTCCAAAACTTCTAGAAAATTTCTTAATCTTGAAACTTATCCGAAAAGAATGTCTGCTATAGGGGGTCAATGAAAATGCACGGCCAAACCTACAGAAGGTGATTTTACACAATACAAGAAACGTTCTATGAACACAGACGTTGTGCAGCATTGCTTCCCAGTTAGGGCATTCTGAAGATTGAACATGCGCCTTGAGCTTCAATGCAGTGATGGCCTGACTCACTGGAAAATTCCAGGTGTCGTACGGATCATCTCAAATTCATTCCGTAGTCTTTACTTGAAACATCCCGAGTTCAGGGCCGTAACTAGCTGCCACATAGTAAAATTTTTCGTAATGTGTGTGGGGTTTTTTTTTTCAATATTTGCGTTTATTGATTTCAACCCGCGTTTTACCATCTAGATATACCACGGGGTATTTACTGAGGTGTTTAGAGTGGGTTGTTACAGAGATGTTTACAGTTTATCCCATTTTACCATTTTTTTTTAAGAGTACAGGTCAGTATTTGGACGGTACTTTAGGAGTGTTGCCAGATTTAATTTCCTTTGGCATCTTGAAGTGCTTGGAAGATACGTCTGTGGAAGCCTGTGATGCCGACGGTGTTTATGTGGTACTGCAGAACCGGAGATGGGGGGAGAGATTTGAGAACCGATGGGCGATCTGTGTGGAGTTGGTTGTGACTGAAAATATTGGCGGATATTATCTTTCTGCATTTGTTGCTGCAAGTTCTAACGTCACTGACTTCTGTAGCACAAACAGTAGACCTCAGATGTCCCCATATATATATATATATATATATATAATTTTTTTTTTAATTTGGCGCAACAGCCCCTACTGGGTCAGGGCCTCCTCATTATTTAGGTTTCTAGATCACACACAACGACGCACTACAGTCGGTAGGACTCCTCTGGACGAGTGATAAGCCCGACGCAGAGACCTCTACCTGACAACACACAACACTCACAACAGACCAAACATCCATGCCCCCCGGTGAGATTCGAACCCACAGTCTCAGCAGCCGAGCGGCCGCAGACCTACGCCTTAGACCGCGCGGCCACTGGGACCGGCAGAAGTAAAAATGTAACGGATTTAAATAAGAGGAAGGAGCAGGCCACGCTGGTGGTCCACCTTGTCCTATCAATTGTGGCGGAGCGCCATCAACGAATCCTAGTCTTCATATCCACATCTTGCAACAGCTCTGACAGGGCGTTTGTTAGGAAATCGCAACAGCCCCAGTCAGACGTGGTGGAAGAAAGTAGGGTCTCATAAGTCTGTTTCGATCAATATCTGCCCACAGATTTGGAGAAAATTGTCGCTGGTGCCTGGAGTGCAAGGTTCGATGAGGATTTTCTGTTGCCCGTTCATGGTGATTATGAAAATAGGTTATTCCGTCCCTGGAAGATTCTAACTAATCGGTAAATCAAATGAAAGATGGAAGTGCAGGATTATCAGCGCATTTTATAAGAAACCACTCGCAAAATATCGTCCTTTAACCTTTTGGCGCCGGAATTATTTTTTTAATTTTAGCACACCCTGTATATAAAATGTGAATAATACAGGAACCAAATACGTTAAAATTATGAAACAAACTACGTTT
>Ga0123354_10017207_pt1 | contig 11325 bp, 8 predicted proteins | sample TergutLab28metaG_2_FD_97872 | JGI IMG/M metagenome (GOLD analysis project Ga0123354, IMG submission 97872) | Labiotermes labralis P4 segment gut microbial communities from Petit-Saut dam, French Guiana - Lab288 P4 | ecosystem: Host-associated > Arthropoda: Insects > Digestive system > Gut ... | reverse complement strand
TCCCCGGGGCCCCCGGCTTCAAGCGGGACAGTATTGCTGCCGCCTATGACCTGTAACTTTACAGCCTGTGCGTTGGACAGCCCAAGGCGTATGCCGTTCTGGGCCTGTATATTGAGTTCGTCTGAATTCTGAAAATACTGTTCATTGCGGCCAGGTTTGTCCCTTTCAGCGAGGATCTCCCAGCGGAAAAGACAGTAACCCTGGAATGCGGCCTGAAGTGTAAACGGAAACGGGTTGGCCGAGGTCATCAGCACAATGGTACCGGTGCCGGTATTAACCGGTCCTTCATCCGCAATTGCCTGCGGTTCGGGAGCAGGAGTCGTATTCAGATCAAAGCGGAGCAGTGCCCCGGCATTGATGTTATTTTTTGCAAAGTCAGAAACTGTCACCGTCAGATCGGGAAAACCGTCGCCGTTCAAATCCACACCGGCTTCCTGGCTCAAATCCAGACTGACAGGCCCGGACGGAGCGGTAAGCGTAACCGTATCTCCAAGACCTGAAAGTACCAGTTTATAGGAATCACTGCCTACAGAAACCAGAACTGAATCTCCCTGGTAAAACCTTCTTTCCATTGAATCGGTATCCATAGTGTATTGAACCGGACTACGTGCAGGCGGAGTAACTGGCGCCGGTTTACTGAAATGGGTTAAAAAAAACCATATACCGCCTGCGACAATACACAGGACAACCAGTCCGATTGCGGCCCGGCCCAGAATACCGGGCACACGGGAAGGCGGTTTAAGAAGTTCCTCTACAGGGACAGGCTGTTCCTGGATCTTGAAAGATCTGTAAAGTGAAAGAAGTTCATTGACATTCAGTTCCAGATAGGCGCCGTAATTTTTCAAAAAACCAAGCAGGTAAGGCTCCCCGGGGAAAACGGAAAAATCCTCCCGTTCCAGGGCATCCAGATAACGGCCTGCAATATTGGTTTCCCGGCTTACAAAATCAATGGTATAGCCTTTTGCTTCGCGGGCGCTCTTTAAAATACTTCCAAGGGACTCCACGGAATTCAACCTCCGGCTTTATTCGGTATCGCGAAACATGAAATTATTTACTACATTGGCCGATGCCGGTGAATCGTAGATAAAACGTCCGGGCGGAATCCCGATGTTGGTCCGTATGTTTGCAAAATCAAATCTGACCAAAGCATCCGCAATTGTCCTTCCTTCAATACGCCTGATCAGAAGGGTATCCGGCGATATACTCAGGGTAATTTCCCTGTACCCTTCTGAAACGGTACGTCTTGTCATCCTGAGCTTGACTACCATTTCTTTGGATCCGTCATCAAGGGGCACCGGATCGGGCCCGGTAACAAAGGAAGCAATGTAGTTCCGCCGCAGCAGGCTGAGCCCCTGCGAAGAAGCAAGTCCGGCGCCGGTCGCTGTGGGATTGGGCGAACTGGTAATATCCTGGTTCAATACAATTTTGTAATCCGGAAGGTAAATGGTGAGCAGATCCCCGTTAAAACAGATAACCTGGTCAGCCGGACGTGTAAAATCAATGCGCAGAAAAGAAGGGTTAAGGAAACTGAGCTGCCCGGTCATGTCCGTGGTTCCGGAACGGATCGTAACTGCGGCTTCGTAATCCTTGATTCCCGCATATTGGTCGGACACAGTCTGAAGGTAACTATCTGCAGTAACAATATCCTGCGCATTGGCAATGCCTGCAGGTGTAATTAAAAAAATTGCAAGAACAAGATAAAATAAATGGGGTATTCTTTCCCCTGTTGTTTTCTTCATGATATAAAAATAACATACCTGATAAAAGGGTAAAAACTCAAGAGGTAATGATGAAAAAGATTTTTTATTGGCCCCTGCCTTTCACTGTAATATTGGTCGTACTGGGGGCCGCCCTGTGTTCAGGATGTTATACATTGAAACAGGGAACTACCATGCTAGGATACCTGGATAGGGCAGTACCTCTGGAAGATCTGATAAAAGCAGGTACTGCTGATCATAATTCAGCAGATGCTTCAGAAATTGAGGCGAACCGCCGTTTTGCCCTGCAGGTTGAAGATATACGCAATTTCGCGACCAATGAACTTGGACTTAAGGAAAGCAAGAATTATACGAAATATGTAGAACTGGACAGGGATTACCTGGCGGCAGTCGTTTCGGCCTGTGCCAAAGATTCATTTACGGGGTACCAATGGTGGTTCCCGATAATCGGGAATGTCCCATACAAGGGATTCTTCAATATTGAAGATGCACGCAAGGAAAGAACAAAACTGGAAAAGAAAGATCTGGATGTCTGGATAAGGGGCGTGGACGCATTCAGTACGCTTGGCTGGTTTGAGGATCCCCTGTATTCATACATGAAAAATTACCCCCTGCAGGATCTAGCAAATCTTATAATTCATGAATCACTGCATGCAACGGTTTATCTGAACAACCAGTCACAGTTCAACGAGGAACTTGCAGAATTCGTCGGAACCGAAGGCGCCAGGCTCTATATGCTCAGCCTGCCGGCCAGGGAGCCGCTGGATTTTTTACCTCAGCAGCCGGAGAACATTACCGAGGCAGGACTGGAAAATGACGCAGAAGCAAAAGCTGCCGACAATGCAGCTTTCATTTCATTCATACAGGATCTGACTGCAAAACTGAACACCATGTACAATGACCAAAGTCTTGGCCGCGATGAAAAACTTATACAGAAAGCAGTTATAATAGGCGAAGCGCAATCGGATTTCAGGGAAAACTACGACAATACTTTTAAGACCGAAAACTACCGCAGCTTCAGCGAAATGCAAATCAACAACGCTTTCCTTGATCTTTACCGCCTTTATTACGAAAGGAACGACTGGTTTAAGGAACTGTATGAAAAATCCGGAAGCGATCTCAAGGCTTTTATCAATGCGGCCAAAACATTGAAAGGCAAAGGCGACCCGAGAACTGAACTGGAAAAGGCACTTGGCTTAATGTAAAACCGGATTTATGTATTGACAAAGACAGTCATACCAACAATTATGGACAGACTAACCAAGTTTGTACTCAACCAACCACGTTTCATAAAAAGCTGAATAAAATGAAAACTGATATAGACAAAAAAGCCGGTATTATCAAAACTGCCTCCCTTACCTCATTGTTTGGCAACACCATACTGGCGGCGGCAAAAATATGGATTGGCATCCGCTCAGGAAGTTTTGCTGTAATAGGAGACGGCATCGACTCTTCAGTTGATGTCCTTATAGCGATTATGACTCTGGTTGTAGCGCATATCATCTCCAAACCTGCCGATGAAAATCACCCCTGGGGTCACGGCAGGGCAGAAACGATTGCGACCACCCTGTTATCATGCATACTTTTTTTTGCCGGCGCCCAGCTGATACTCAATTCCGGAAGGGAAATAATATTCGGGACGGTAAGGGAAGCGCCCACAGTATCCGCGATCTTTGTAACGCTTTTTTCAATAGCCGCAAAATTGCTGCTGGCCTGGTCACTGTATGCATTCGGCAAAAAGGCAAATTCGCCCATGTTGAAGGCAAATGCAAAAAATATGTCCGCCGATGTAATGCTTTCCGTAGGCATACTGGTCGGGCTGGCGCTTTCCATATGGCTGAATTCAGGCATTATCGATTCCATTGCGGCGGTTCTTGTCGGAATCTGGGTATTAAAATCCGCCCTGGAAATTTTTATGGAAGCCAATACGGAACTTATGGACGGGGGAACAAACAAGGTTTATTACCAGCAGATCTTTGACGCAGTAAGCACGGTCAAGGAAGCCGGAAAACCGCACAGGGTAAGGATGCGGCGCATAGCCGGACTGTGGGATATTGATATGGATATTGAAGTGGCGCCGAGGAAAACCGTAATTGAGGCTCACTGGATAGCCTATCTGGTTGAAAAGGCCATCAAGGAACGGATAGAAAATATCTACGACATAATGGTCCATGTTGAACCGGCCGGAAACAGGGAAAATGAAGGCTACGGCATTTCAGAAAAAATCCTTAAGGCCATGCCGGAAACAAAAGAAGAATGAATTGTTTCACGTGAAACATTATTACTGAGGCCGGGGGATCTTTAAATGAAAACAGAACAGATGATAGACGAATTATACGCATTGGCGGAAAACGCCTGCAAATCCGATAAAAATATTTACGGATACGGAATCTGGTCCCATCATGTAAAACCAATGGTGCCGTTGGGACAAAAACTGGCAGACGAATACGGCGCGGACAGGGAAATTGTGACAATAGCTATACTTCTCCACGATCTGGCCTCGATAGAAGATGAAAAAAACCAAAACGAACACCACATAATCGGATCTGAAATGGCCGTCAAACTCCTTGAAAATTACGGCTATCCTGCCGAAAAAACCGAAAAAGTCCGAATGTGCATACTGAACCACAGAAGCAGCGTAAACAACAACAAAAATTCGGTAGAAGAAATCGTGGTAGCCGACGCGGACGCCATAATTCATCTGACAGAGGTTTCATCCCTGTTTTACGCAGCCTACAAAGAGATGAATATGTCCATAGAAAAAGGCCAGGACTGGATAAAACACAAACTGGAAAAAGACTATATCAAATTAAGCGAAAGAAGCAGGGAAAAGTACAGGAACGAATTTGACACGTTAATAAGGCTTTTATAGGAGAAACATCAAATTTCAACTTTTTGCAGAACCTATGCCAAAACTTGATCAAAATCAACAGTTTTTGTATACTTACTGCAAATCGGAGAAGGCCCATGATACCAAGAAAAGAATACCTTGATACACTGATACGATTCCGGGATAAACAGCTTATAAAAATCGTAACAGGTATAAGGAGGTGCGGGAAATCCACTTTATTTGAAATCTTCAGGAATTATTTAAAATCTGACGGGGTTCCTGAAGAGCAGATACTGAGTATCAATCTGGAGGACGGAGATTATATAGACATTGTAACCGGCGGGCAGTTGTACAGCTATATCAATTCCAGATTACTGCCCGACAGGAAAATGTATATTTTTCTGGATGAAGCTCAGCAGGTTGAAAATTTCCAGAAGGCAATAGACAATCTTTACATAAAGAAAAACTGCGATGTTTACGTTACAGGTTCAAATGCCTATCTGCTTGGCGGAGAACTGGCAACTTTGCTTTCCGGACGGTATGTAGAAATCAAAATGCTTCCGCTGTCATTCAGGGAGTATATTTCGGTGTTCCCCAAAGATTCAAACCTGAACCGTCTTTATTTTGATTATATCCTAAACAGTTCATTCCCCTATACACTGGAACTGACTGAAGCCAAAGACAGAAAGCAGTATCTGCAAAGCATCTTTGATACCATTGTTTTGAAAGATATTGTAGCCAGAAAAAAATTCCCGGATCTGGCCATGCTGCTGAGCGTAGTACGTTTTATGTTTGACAATATCGGAAATATCAGTTCCACCAAACGCATCGCTGATACAATGACCTCTTCGGGCAGGAAAATCTCTGTTCACACTGTTGAAAACTACCTACAGGCGCTGACCGAAAGTTTTATTTTTTATAAAATCAGCCGTTATGACGTCAAGGGGAAGCAATACCTTAAAACAGGCGATAAATACTATGCCGCAGACATCGGACTGCGTTATGCACTGCTTGGGACCAAAAAAGCAGATGATGGCCATATTCTCGAAAACATTGTTTATCTTGAACTCCTGCGCCGCGGTTACGAAATCTATATAGGCAAAGTTAAAAATGCCGAACTTGATTTTATCGCAATCAATGAAAAGGGAACTGAATACTACCAGGTGGCGTATACAGTCATCGACACCGATGGCAAGACTCTGGAAAGGGAACTGGAGCCATTAAATGCGATCAATGACCATAATCCCAAATACCTTCTGACCATGGATAATACGCCCCTGACATCCCATAACGGTATAAAACAGATCAACGTGCTGGACTGGCTTACTGTTGAATCCCGATAGTTATCCCGAATATCCTGTTTGGCGCAGTTTCAAATACTACAGAAGATCCGTTCACCGCGATTTCACCGTCAACGGTATTCCCGTCAAGATCAACAAAATGCGCCTCTTGGGCCTGGAAGGGCAGGGTTAATCGTACCTTGTCTTTCTTGCCGGCTGTTTCATAACCCCTCAAAAGAATGGTCTTACTGTCGATCATCGCCTGGGAACTGATTATTACACCGGATGATTCAACCTTAAGCATTTCTTTTTTAAGCGGCAGGGAGCCTTTGCGGCTTGTGCCGGAAATTACGTTGGCCGGATGGCAGAAGGAAGCTGCTGTCTCGTAGAGTTCTTTGGGATCGCCGGATGCCATGGTTATCCAGAGCCTGATCGCGTGTTCGCCGCGCTCGGGATACGGGTCTGGGCTTGAGGCTGTATTGATGAGCGTTACGCTCAGTACATTGTCGTTGCCCCGGAAACCGTATTTGCAGTCGGTAACAAAGGCTATTGCCTTTTGCCCGTTGACGGCAGCCGCGTACTGGTTCGCGGGAAAATCCTGAAAACCGCCTGCGCTTTTCTGTATTCCGCCGGGTATGTCATACTGGTAAAAATCCGGTTTGACCGCAAGGGGCATGGAGAAGCAGAGCACCGGAACATTATCATGGGAAGAGGCGATTTCGTTCCACTCTATGTTAAATGAATAAGAGAGGGCCCTGGAATTTTTATCAAGATGAATTTTGGTTTTTATTTTGGAACCAAGAATTTCCTGTTCGATTTCCAGGGTATCGCGCAGAATGTTTCCTGCAGAAGCGGTCATTTTAAGGGTTTTGGCAATGGGCTCGTGGGCCAGGTAACGTCCTATATTCCAAGCGTTGTTGCTGCTTTTTTCGGCCCAGTTGAGGATCAGGCCGGCTTTTCCCCCGACCTGCTCGGCGCCGTTTTTCTTTTCAATGAACGAACAGAGCGCGCCTGTCTCCGGATCGAATGCGGCTTTGACAAGATCATTCTGCAGAACCACAGGCTGGTGTATGGGTTCGGTGCGGGGGAAGGGCTGGAAGTAGAACGGGAAATCCCTGCCCATCTCCGCTTCCCTCAGAACTGCCGTAGTATAACCGGAAGCCGGTACTTCAACGGGAGCAATAAAACGGAAAAACCAGTGATCCCAGTATTTCTGGGGTTCCCTGTCCAGAAGCTGGAAGGGCAGCTTTTTCCCGGATTCATCGTATATTTCCATACGGCGCATATCGTAGTTCCAGTCCCATACTGTAAATTCGATATTTTCACGGCGGGTAATGGGGAGCGGATTGAAAACATGGAATATCCTGACCGGGCCGCGCCCGCGTTCCGGCGAAGGAACTCCGCTGTAGTTTGAGATGCCGTACCCGACGCCCGCGCCTTCCGATCTGGTTTCTTTTGAATCGCCGGTTACGATGAGTGAAGTATCTATAATACCCGCAATGTTCAGCGAAGCTTTTTCCCTCATGGTTTGGCTTAGGGCCATAACGCCTGCAAACAGCCCCATGGCGTATTCGCGGCTGTCCCTTACGCAGGAACCAGTCAGAATATCATGGAAATGGGTGAATAAAAGATTCCGCCACCCTTCAATGTATTTTTCCTTTGAATAGGTTTTTCCCGTAAGAAGTCCGGCACAGGCATCCAGCGCTTCTGCATCGAGAAGGGCAGCTTCTCCCTTGCGGTTACCAAGTTTAATGCGGGACTGGGTAGTATAGCAGCCTGTAAAAACGTAGTTGATCTCTTTGTTGACAAGCGGAACTTTGTCCCTTACAGCTTCGGCGGCTTTGAAATATTCGTGTAGTGTGCCGAATTTAATCTGGGGGAAAACCGGCCACTTGCCGATTTCGATGATCTGTTCGATGTCCCGCCTGGTCGGACCGCCGCCGTGATCGCCTACGCCGTAAACGATCAGGGATGTTTTTAATCCGCCGCACAGAGACGCAAGTTCCGTTGCCCCGAGTCCGGCATCCGGAGTTATACCGCTGTTATACCAGAAAGGTTCACAGTAGCCCAGAATTTCAGATCCGGAAGCCGATTGCCAGCGGTAAAGCACGTACCTCTCGCTGAAGGCGCGGCAGTGGTACATGTATTTTACGTTTCCGCAGCTATCGATCTCCGGGATATTTGCACTGTGCCCGAACGTGTCAGGGGAAAAATCAATGTCAAGGCTCTGCGGATCAACGCCCCACTCCGCGGAAAGATAATCTTTGGTATAGCGTATGTGCCGCAAAAGGGATTCGGTACAGGGCATGTTCTTGTCCGTTTCAACCCAGGCGGAAGCCGTAACTTCCCAGCGTCCTTCCCTTATACGCGCCATGATCTCTTCTTTCATTTCCGGATCGTATTTTTCTACAATATTATAAACGGAAGCCTGCGACTGGGAAAAAGTGAATTCGGGGTATTCCCTCATCATGGAAAGTATGGTTCTGAAAGTTGAAAGGGAGGCGGCCACTGTTTCCTGCCAGCCCCACATCCAGTTCATGTCAATGTGGGCATGTGAGGCACACAGCACCTTGTATTCCTTGGATGCGTCCCTTAGGGGAAGAATCCGGGACTCCGCTTCATTGCACGCATCGCGGGTCAGGACTCCCTGCCTGCTAAGGGAAAGTTCCAGTACTTCAAGGGACTTGTTGATTTCATTGTCAAACTTATTAGCATTTACACCGGACAGTTTTATGGCGAATTCAAGCTCGCTTAAAATCCGTATATTTTCATGGTTCGGCAGGGCCAGGCCCTGGAGCGTTTCAGGCGGAGTGCCGAAGGTCCATTCAAACTGACGCTTTTCCCTTACACCGCCAACTTTGGTTCTGATCGAATACAGCCTGCCTGCCAATGTTTTCATAATTTACCTCTATTTATTTTCTAATTTATTTTCTTACTGTAAGTAAATAATTTCAGACATCGATGGCCTTTGACTGACAAATTTCATGACAGCAATAACAACTGATGCACTTGGTTTTGTCAATTTCAACCTTTTTATCGTTTCCCTCGCCTGTAAAATGCATTGCCTGTGAAGCGCAGATCTTGATGCAGTCACCGCAGCGTATGCATTTATCGTGGTTGATCCGGGGCTGAGGGCTCTTTGTTTTGAAAAGGGAACGCATTGGTTTGGGGACAATAAAATCCACGAGCTGGTTACCTGACTTTTTAAAGGGAATTTTAATGAAATCACGGACCATTACCTGATCGGGTTTCAGCAGGGGATATTCAATTTCATCAATACTCTTAAGCCAGAACTGCCTTCCAAGCCCGTCGATGTTTGTAGGAATTTTCTGGGCCGGATATCCGACTATGGCGCTGGCCGCAATGTCAATTGCAAGTATGTTTGAGGAAGCCAGGACCAGTCCGAGATCCCTTGGTTTTCCGCCGGAAGGGCCCGGGCCTTCCATGGCAGTTATGGCGTCCATCATGGCATAGCCTGGGTTGATGAGCAGATTCAGATCAACGAGCATGGAGGCGAATGCTTCCCGGGAAGAAAATTTTACATGAAAGGGAGTTTTGCCTACGGAAGGGATCAGCCCGAAGGTATTTTTGATTGCCCCTGTAAAAAGCATGAGCTGGTGATTTTTTAGTTTGGGAAGGGTAATGATGAGATCGACATCCTTTACCGCTTTGGTGACGGAAAAATGACGCTGAACTTTTGCTACCGGAACTTCAAGGTCAAGCTTGCCTTTGGTAAAATCAACCCATTCGGCGTGGTTCTTTATTGCCGTCTCGCGCAGACCGCTGAGACGCGCCGAAAAATTCGGGCCCTGAATGCCGGGGCTGTCCCCGACAAGAATCTTGGAGGCCCCCCATTCGGAAACAAGGCGTATTGCCGCTTCCAGAAAAACAGGATGGGTGGTAACCGCTTTTTCCGGAGCGGTATCCATAAGGATATTGGGCTTCAAAAGGACCTTTTTGCCTGCGACATCGGGAATCCCGGCCGCGGCTGCGGCGGCCTTTAATGCCTGGTATACTTCTTCACTTTCATATCCGTTGCAGCGCTGAATTGCGACTTTATTGTTCATGTTGTTCAGATTATATACCTTATGTTATTATAAACCAATGCTTGAACAATTTAAAAATTTTTTGGGTGATTACGGAATTGCTGCAGGAATAATCATTGGACAGATCGTTGCAATTGTTGTCATCTGGCTGGTTGCAAAGGCCCTGAGCAAATGGATCTCGGGGCACGCAACAGAACGTTTCAAACCGCTGACCATCAAAAAACTGAAAATCCTGACTCCAAAACAGATCAGCCAGATTATACTCGGCCTTATCCGCATTCTGAAATACGTAATTACCCTGTTCCAGTTATTCATAACCGTGCCCATTATTTTCAGCCTTTTCCCGCAGACGGAAGAGCTTGCAGATACAATATTCGGATATATCATAACTCCGTTAAAAAATATAGCCCTGGGATTTGTGAGTTACATACCTAACCTCATAACAATAATTATTATTCTGATTGTAACAAGGTATATACTGAGGGGTCTGAAGTTTTTTGCCAGGCAGATTGCAATTGAAAAAATGAAGATCCCCAGATTCCACGCCGACTGGGCAAATCCCACTTTCAATATTCTGCGTTTTTTAATTTACGCGTTCAACGTGGCGATCATTTTTCCGTACCTGCCCGGATCGCAGTCCATGGCCTTCCAGGGGGTTTCGGTTTTTGTGGGTATTATTTTTTCACTTGGTTCAAGTACAGCAATCGGGAACCTGGTTGCCGGTCTTGTCATAACCTATATGAGGTCATTCAAAATCGGCGACAGGATCCAGATCCAGGGCAACACCGGTTTTGTCGTTGAAAAAAGCATGATGGTGCTGAGGATTAAAACACAGAAAAACGAATACATAACTTTTCCGAACCTGCAGGTTTTGTCTGCAAGTATCATCAACTACAATACCTCATCGGACGAAGATGAAGAGGGCCTTGTTTTAAACGCGGATATAACCTGCAGTTACGCAACACCCTGGCGGACCATTCACGAGATCCTTATCGAGGCGGCCCTAAATACCTCAAACATTCAGAAGAATCCAAAACCGTTCGTTCTCCAGCTTGCCCTGGATGACAATTACGTACGCTACCAGATAAACTGTTTTACCAAGCAAATCGCAAAAATCCCGGCAATATATACGGAACTTTTTGAAAACATCCAGGACGGTTTTGCAGCGCGCGGCATGGACATGACAACTCCCCAGTTCAGGATCATCATGCCGCCGGATGCAAAAAATCAGGAAATACCGGTCACAGATGCGGCAGACAAAGCCGATGAAGAAAAAAAGGGTAAACGCAAAAAAGCCGATGAACCGGTAAGCTGAGTTGTTTCTGAATTGTTTTCTGAATTGTTTATTGAATTGTTTATTGAAGATTCTTTCCTGAATTGACACGGTAATTTTTGGCAAGGCCCCCAATCGAAGTTTCCTTCAGTTCGGTGTTGAGCAAATCACCAGCTTC
>Ga0123354_10017206_pt1 | contig 11326 bp, 10 predicted proteins | sample TergutLab28metaG_2_FD_97872 | JGI IMG/M metagenome (GOLD analysis project Ga0123354, IMG submission 97872) | Labiotermes labralis P4 segment gut microbial communities from Petit-Saut dam, French Guiana - Lab288 P4 | ecosystem: Host-associated > Arthropoda: Insects > Digestive system > Gut ... | reverse complement strand
TTGAGGAGGATGTGACATGTGTAGTGTGAGTGGGTGGTTGTACCGCTGTTGAGGAGGATGTGACATGTGTAGTGTGAGTGGGTGGTTGTACCGCTGTTGAGGAGGATGTGACATGTGTAGTGTAGTGTGAGTGGGTGGTTGTACCGCTGTTGAGGAGGATGTGACATGTGTAGTGTGAGTGGGTGGTTGTACCGCTGTTGAGGAGGATAAATACACGTACTGAGAAGTAGGACTTGAGGTTAGAAGAGATGATGATGATACTGATAATGATGATGATAATAAGTGCAGAAATTGTGGGCGTCTCGTCCCCCGGGCGACTAAATTGTGATGGACGCCGTCGAGTTCTCAGCAGCCTCCATATTTGTCAGAGCAGCGTGGGAAGGTACCGCGCAAGCTGCTGCCCCTTCATTGCCTCGGTGTGTATGTTTGTTCATAATGAGATGGTAGCATTAGATAATTGCTCCGCTAGACACACGCGTTTGAAATCGATTTTTATTTGTAGTTTATCGATACGTCGTCAGCTGGCGTTTGATGACCAGTGTGTGATCGGAATGCTACTGGGTGTCACTGCTGTGGGTAGGCAGGATAGCGAATTGCCTGGCGAGTCACGGATTCAGGTGGGTTGGACGGACTTATTGACCACAGATATAAAAGGGTAGCTTTTATGTCATACTGATGATAGGATGATGTAGAACGTAGTTATTGTGCAGCCTGGCGCACCGTTGCTATGAAAGTGGTAAGGATATGTTGTGAGTACGGGGGTTCTTATGGGGTTCGTTGTCATAATTGTGGCTTGTGGGTGTGTCATTACACCGTGTAATTTGTGTCTTATGGGGTATTACACCGCGTGATTTGTGGCTTGTGGGTTATTACACCGTGTAATTGATGGCTTATGGGGTATTACACCATGTGATTTGTGGCTTATGGGGTATTACACCGTGTGATTTATGGTTTATGGAGTATTACACCGTGTGATTTGTGGCTTATGGGGTATTACACCGTGTAATTTATGGTTTATGGAGTATTACACCGTGTGATTTGTGGCTTATGGGGTATTACACCGTGTGATTTGTGGCTAATAGGGCATAACACCGTGTAATTTGTGGCTTATGGGGTATTACACCTTGTGACTTGTGGCTTATGGGGTATTACACCGTGTGATTTGTGGCTTATGGGGCATAACACTGTGATGTGTGGCTTACGGGACGTGACACTGTAATTTGTGGCCTATGGACTATGGGTGTAATTTGTGGCTTATGGGGTATGATACCATGTAATTCGTGTCTTTTGGGGTATGACGCGTGTAATACGTGGCTTATGGGACATGACATCATGCTGTTTGTGGTGTCTGGGGTATGAGTCCGCGTAATTTTAAGGATAGATTGTGCTTCCGAATAGCTTATTGCTAACATTCTTACGGATGAGGAGAGTTACACTCTGTAGCTACTAATATCCATGGGACAGTCAAATAAATGGGATGGGTGATGAAGAGGGAAAGTGGTGGAAGTATGACAGGGTTAGATGAAAGGAAGAATTGAAGTATCAGGCGCTGATTGTTAGGTGACGAGGGCGAAAGCCCGCCGTGGGCGCGGAGATAGATAGACAGACAGACAGAACGGTGACGTAAGACTGATTTATGTTGCTCGGTCGGTTGTCTTACTGGCCGGCCGAAAATTGACTGGCATGAAGTGCAGTGCGCGAAATGCACTGTCAAACATCTGGCACAGTGAAGTCTTTGCACTTGTGTACGTTATGTTTGGTAATTCGGTAGCGAATACAACAAATTTGCATGCGAATTGCATCATCGATGTAGCGCGGAGGGAGACTGCACATAGATGGTTGCAAATTCGACTCCCAGAAGTGATAAAAGAGGTCTCAAAATGCAGGTTTTTCACCGGTATTTCTCCCTAAATATAAAACGGAATATACACGAATGATATTTTGATACAGTAACGAATCCAGGCCGGTCCCAGTGGCCGCGCGGTCTAAGGCTTAGTTCTGCGGCCGCCCGCCTGCTGAGATTGTGGGTTCGAATCCCACCGGGGGCATGGATGTTTATCTGTTGTTGCGTGTTGTTAGGTAGAGGTCTCTGCGACGAACTGATCACTCGTCCAGGGGAGTCCTGCCGACTGTGGCGCTTCGTTATGTGTGATCTAGAAACCTCCCGAATGAAGAGGCCCTGGCCCACTGGGGGGGGGGGAGACTTTCGCGCCAAAAACAAAGAAATAAACAAATCCAAGGCATAACAAGGTTTCTGTGTTATGTTTCTACGTCAGGCGACACCACGCAGCCGATCTCTAAATCACGGTTTTATGTAGCGTATATGAAGCATTACAAGTTGTCCGAGTTCATGTTGATAAGGGAGTCGTTATTAAATGACTGTCTGACGTAACATTATGTCATGTCTCAGCGGAAACTCCTGACCCTGATACGGGTATAATCAGATCGCTAGGAACCTCTCCAAGAGACTGGAGAACGCTACCAGGTTGGCGGGTCTGATAAGGATTCAGATCGCCGGGGATGTCGTGCCGTGTGGTGTGGCCAGTAGTGCCCGACGTTTCGGCAGACGTGGCGCCTTAATTTTCATGGACAGGACGTGCAGTGCACAAAGTTTAGTCTGCCTGTGCCAGAAGGTGAAGGCTTTACGTCTGCCGAAACGTCGGTAGATATTTATCTGTCGATACAGCATGACATTCCCGAAGAAGAAGGTGCTACGATCCTTGGAATGCCTGGTATAATATTCGCCCAACATCAACACCGTAACACCCCAGAAATACTCGAATTTTCGGAAGCACCGCCGTGAGAACCTCATCTTGCTTAATCTTAGTAATTAACCAACTTAATGCACAAAATCTTGTTTATAATAAGTTTATTATATGCCTCTACATGTTTCGAGCACTATGTGGTCACCATCAGGAGGTGAAAATTGAATTATACGGCATCTGGTATCATCACACTCTGTAGGTGGCCGTCCGGTACACAGGACGGCCACCTACAGGTGTGATGATACCAGATGCTGTAAAATCCAATTTTGACCTCCTGATGATGAACACAACAGTGCTGGAAACATGTAGAGGCATATAATAAACTTATTGTAAAACCAGGTTTTGTGCATTAAGTTGGTTAATTACTAAGATTATACTGAGATGCAGGTCAGCAAAACATGAAAACTCATCTCGCTTGTCTGAATGGTGATATCAGCAGTACGCGTAGGCACCGTTTTTTTGGAGGGGGGGGAGGGCCTGGGGTACGATTCACAAAAGCATCACCTCAAAGCCCATGGAAAACAGAACGCATAATTTCGGTCCCAGTGGCATAATGATAGATATTTCGGGTCGCCCTGTAGCTCGCAGGCGAAACCGCTGATGATGATAGAGGGGTCGACAGGGAAGCCTGCAGGAACATTGATGTGGGTGTGTGGGCTAGCCCTGCTAGCCCGAAGCGGGTTGCGGGAGGGTGTCAGGGGACGCTCTATCATTCTGATGGGTTAGCAGGACGAGGGGTACACTGAGGTACAGGGGTGGGTGTAGTCGTCCCTCACTATGGGGAAGGGGAGGGTCAGTGGGTCCACTACATCAAACTGTCGGGGGTTGGGCTGGGCTGGAGTAATGGTGGGTGGGCGAAGGATGGGGGATGATTGAAGCAGGAGGAAATGGTTGAGAGGTGGTGGATGAATCAGCAACGGTATATGTATATATACCGCAGAGGGGGATGAGTAGGCGTTGTGACGTCAACCGAGTGATCTCCCTCAGCAGCCCACGGAGGTTGGATCAAGTAACATACCGAGCCCCCCCCCCTACCCAAATTACGGGAACTCTGCTCACCTATTCGTTACAACTGCTGTATCAGTCTGTCGGGGCGACGTACAGATATAGTGTCCGCTGTCCGGTGTAAGGCGTTGTCCGTTATCAATATATGCGAATTTGACAGTATTTGGCTAGCAAATGACCAAGATCAGGTGAGCAACCAGACTTTTTCATTGAGGGGTAAGGGTGAGGGGTGACCCCGAGGCTATATATAATTTGTTTTATTTTAAAAAGTATTTTATAAAAATCACTCTATGTGTTTGAGAGGAAAATATTTGGACCAACTGAGGAAGCCAACGGTATTTGGAGAATTAAAACAAATAAGGAGTTGGATGAATTAATTAAACACCGGAACACAACAAATTATGTTAAAGCCCAACGATTGAGTTGGTTTGGACACACAAATAGAATGCCCGAAACCAGCATAGTGAAAAGAATACACAAATGGAAACCATTGACAGGAAGACCAGCAGGAAGGCCCAAGTTTCGATGGGAAGATGATGTCAGGAATGGTGTGAAGAAGATGAAGCTTGTGAAGTGGGCAGAACAAGTACAGGACCTCCTTAGATGGGAGGATATTGTCGAGAAGGCCAAGACTGTATCAGAGTTGTAGCGGCATAGAAGAAGAAGAAGAAGAAGGAGGAGGAGGAGGAGGAGAAGAAAAAGAAGAAGAGGAAGAAGGAGGAGGAGAAGGAGTAGGAGAAGAAGAGGGAGGAGGAGAAAAAGAAGGAGAAGGAGGAGGAGAAGAAGAAGATGGAGAAGAAGGAGGAGGAGGAGGAGGAGAAGAAGAAGAAGAGGAATAAGAATTATTATTATTTTATAAAAATCCTGTAACTACAACCGTAACACAACAAAATTGGCGACTGCATTTAATTACACAGAAACACAACTGCATGTCCTATGATTGACTGATCGAATTAAAAACCCAAGGTCTAACTTTCTTGGTTTTTTAATTTCACAAAGGCATCTAAAGATTATTTTATTTTATTTTTCGAAATTCTAATGTACCGGTCATCAGCCGATTTTATTCGCTGATTTCGGCTGAAGGGCAAATCACGTGGGGTTGTGATATCATCGCGTCTACATAATTTGTGTGTGTGTGTTTTTTTTAAATTTCGATTTGGGGAAGAGGGGCTGCAGTGCGGCAGCACTTCCCCTTTTTGGTGCGCCCCTGAACAGGATTGGCTCCAGATATTTTAATATATTTTTATCAGGACTCCCTTCATTTTAGAAATCGTATTTTAATGAACGAGTCTCATGCAGGAGGGTTCTGTTTTCTTTTACACCGTTTTTTGAACAGGCAGTTGAGTAGGGCAGAGGGTTGGTGGGGGGGGGGGTCCTCATCGCTCGCTGTACAGCAGTCGATGTCCGCTGTGCGGTGCACAGGGCCAAAGCCACCCCATTACTCCCTGGACAAACCCTTAGTGCTCCAGGACGTTGAGGCTGCCAGAAATTCTAAAAATTCGGCACGGGAAGGTTGAAAGATTGTCAGCCCTACGCACCGTCCGCCTTAACCTCCCAAGAGACAGCCCCGGTGCTTATTTCTATTAGACGTTGAGAGAGCGTGGCCCAAAGAAGGATAATTTAAACGCAAAATCTCAATGATCCTATCGGGAATCGAACCCGCGACCTTCCGTCTTGCAGCGCAGAGCCTCAGCCTACTGCGTCATGTCCACACTACGGCCGGCAGTCCCGCGTTTACCTGACACTCGCGGGACAGAGTCGTCCGTCGCTATGCGGGTTACGCTTTCAGCTAAACACCCTGTGCTCCTATCACCAACACAACTAAATATTGTACCAATTTTATGAAGTAAAGTTGTCCTTATCCAAGCCGTGAAGGCATGTAGAGGGTTGGGGGTATAACTCCACTTATTCTTAACTTCGGCAGTGGTTGGTAGTGAGTGGTCAGCTATAAGATGCACCCGTTTTATCACCAGAGATAGAACCAGCTGTTCTACCGACTGAATAGTTGGCTGGTTGGGCTCCAGAGCAGGTCCGGACAGTGTGGTGTAAAGAATTATTAGTGATGAATATGAGATGAAGACTTCTGTTATGCGGTAGAGGAATTAATCTGTAAAACGAGTCAAGGGGAGCGAAGCCGCTATTACGGCTGACATTTTGTGAGCGCTGCCAACACAGGTTAATTTACTCGCTAAGTGAAGAAGACCTGGGATATAGCAACTGAACCGAACAGTACAATGGGGCTGGAGCAGGCTATTAACTGCATTTATATTTGGAGCGGAGTTTGAATTTTCTTGGATCACCTGGACGCTGCGTGATTGGCGCCTTACCACCTCCCCGCCCGACCGGACTGCGTCGTGTGTGCCATCTTGTTCAAGTCCAACAACCGCTCCTATAACGCGGTCCCACCTACCCTGACCGTCAGCAGCCAAGTCCACAGACGGACATCGCCACACACCACGATATCAACTGGCCGGAATTTCGCTCCAAAAGCACATTGTTTGCGGTGTACCAAGTGAATTAAATGCACTCTTGCACAGGCACTGAGGCTCTGTGCAGGCCGTACGGCCCACAGCGGGAGTAGAGGTATAGCTCTACTCTTTCTTGACCTCGACACTAGAAGGGGCTGAGGGGTCAACGTCACGCCCCGGCCGCTCTTTACCCCCGGGAAAGACCCGGTACCTATTGTACAGGAGGCTGGGTGGGCCCCAGGGCCGGTCTGGACAGGTGCGGAAAATCTCGCCCCTACCGGGATTCGATCCCCGGACCGTCCAGCCAGTAGCCAGTCGCTATACCGACTGAGCTACCCGGCCCACTTGCTGTGTAGGCCTACTAACACATCACATTAATGTTGTCTCTTTGTATGTTCTGTCTGCCATTGTCACAATAGTCGTGCATTATTCTCCTGCATTTTATTAGACTCCAGTTGAAATGTGATGGCACACGGTGACGCACGGGAGGGGAAGTGAAGGGGAAACTGGCGAATGGAGTGGGTGGCCAGTACCATTCACACTACCTCGGAACATGGTGTATCCAGCATTACTACCGCTGATGCGCACACCTCGGCTGTCAGTAGTCGACTGAACTGACGCCCTCGCCGATTTAAATGGACTCGTCCGTTTCGCCGAAAGACGAAATGTGGTTTTCCGCGCGTGTGCCATCACATTTCAACTGGCCTCTAGCATGTCGTAGGCAAGAACAGAATGAGACAGTATTTAGCGCTTGCAGGTCATGTGTTCGTAGTTGGATGGCCTGTGACAGCGATTTAAGGAAGTGTAAGGCAACTTACAGAAGCAGCATCCAACACTGGATTAGTGACAGAAGGAAGCCGATCAAAATACACGACAATGAACAGAAATGTAACACATTTGGAGCAACATCTGGTGGGTAATGCAAGGGTATTTTAAGGGGTTCGGAATTTTAGGTATTTAGGTAAGGTAAAGTGCACCCTTATACAGGCACTGAGGCTCTGTACAGGCCGTACGGCCCATAGGGGGAGTAGAGGTATAGCTCTACTCTTTCTTGACCACGGCACTGGCCGGGGGTGAGGGGTAAGCGTCACGCCCCGGCCCGGTACCCACTGTACAGGAGGCTGGATGGGTCCCAGGGCCGGTCTGGACATGTGCGGAAAATCTCGTCCCCCACCGGGATTCGATCCCCGGACCGCCCGGAGGTATTTAGGTACCTTGAAAAAAATTAAAAAACTGTAATAATGTAAGAAATGAAATTAGGATTGTTTCAGGTATTAGACATTTCTATAGTCTAGGATAAACATTAAGATTTAGACCTGCGTGATCACGCAGCAAAGCACAGGACGCACACCCGCAGTCGGGCACTCTCAACAACATAACCTTACACAATAAGACATGCTGCCACAACACCCTGTTTATACAACGAATAAATCAGTGACTAATTTTAATAGTGACTTTAGCGAGGAAAGTGTAGCTCCCTGATGATTATCTTAGGATCGAAACATGTCGGAGCAATTTTAATGTTTTAATGTGGAATGTTTGTGTATGTGCATCAGGTGGTATACTAATTAAATAATGCTAAGAGTAGTCCGCAAGGTGTTGTAACGCAGGTTTAGTGCAGCCCTGTTTTATCTCCTCATCAACCATGTAGCTGTTGACATCTCAGTGTGTTCCATATCAGAGTGACCATTTCCAGCCTTAATGTTCTTCTAGTTATTAGCCACTTCTTGTCATTTGAGTCGTTTCCGAAATGAGTGTGAACTGGCAGTAATCTTCTGTGACCTGATACACATGACAGGCCTATTACAAGCCGCGATAGCTCAGTCGGTATAGCGAGTCGTTACGGGTTCGGACTGTTCGGGCTTCGAACCGGGATGGATTCAATAGATTTTCTGTTCTCCTGGCACGCCCAAACCGGCCCTGGAGGCCCAGCCATCCTCCTCTACAAAGGGTAAAGGTAAATCAGTCCCATTACAGGCCTGGACAGGCCCAGAGGGTTCCAGGAAGTTAAGGTTCCCAGATTTCGTGACAGCGGCACAGGATGGTGGTAAGTTGTCAGCTTTACGCACCGGCACGCAGTCGACCCCAGGGCCATAGTGAGATCGGAAGGATTTTATGTCAATGAAAAATCCACTGACACCAGCTGGGATCGAACCAGCGACCTTTCGATTTGTAGCACAGCACCTTAACCACTGTGCTACCGCGGTCCCCCCCTCTACAAAGGGTATTGGATCTTTTTACCCCCTAAAGACGTCGGGGCTTGGCGCTGACCAACCTCATCTGGCGCCGAGGTTAAAGAAAGAGTATAACTATACATCCGATCCTCCTCTGTACTATTGGCATAATAAGGGGCGAACTTTACCCTTACGTAATCTTATGTGTGAAAGCGTAATAATTGATTTAATAAACGATAGTATAGAGGGGTGTTCCGCACCAGTCTACACCGGCCCTGGGGCCCAACCATCCTCCCATACAATGGGTACCGGGTCTTTCCCGGGGGTAAAGCGGCCGGGATGTGCCGTGGACCACCCACTCCCATCTAGCGCCGAGGTTAAAATAAGAGTAGAGCTGTACCACTACTCCCCCTCTGGGCCTTCGTGGCCTGTTATATGCTGACCTTTACCTTTCCATTGTGCGGGAGATTGGGTGGGTCCCAGGTTCCGTCTGGACGGGTTCGGTAAATCTCGCCCCCCCCCCCGCCGGGTTTCGATCTCCGGTTCGTCCAGTCCGTAGCCAGTCGCTATGCCCGTGTTACTCTTTCATTAGTCGTAAAATTGTGGACTATTCTACGTTTATTTCAAGCGTTTAATTAATCGGATAATTATTAAGCTGTTGTAAGCAAGCACATCTCTAGCGTCCTTAAAACAATCGGTACACAACACGTTCAACACCGGGAGCTCTTGGCGTATCAAGATCACAGATTACGGCTCTCTGCGCTGTGGCGGTGTCTGACGCGTCAGTACTGGTAAGTGCTCTTCTTCGGGCTGAGAAAGGGAGAGGTGTCTTTGTGCTGGCAATGGACTGTCTGGCTGCGTGCTAACAGTTATGTAAATCTTGCGGACCTACTAACTGCTGTAATTGAAAGATCGACCGCGGTACTGCACATGTCAGCCCCTGATTTTTTCTTAGTCATTCAAGCAATCTGCGGTAAGTAGAGTGATACCTCGGCTAACGAGTGACACTGCTAACGAATTTTTCGGTTAACGAATGTTTTAGTGGATGCGCGCGCTAACATAAAGCAGCAAACTTGAACGGTCGGGCCATTCCAGGAACTTATCTTTTTCCGTCTGTATGTGTGTGACAAAGAAATGAGCTGACCACATCACATAGGGGAGACACACCAAACCGACTGGGTTGTTTACATTCGAGACACCGAGAAGTGATTTTCTATAGAAACGTACGGGAAATCACGTTTCGGCTAACGAATGTGATTCCGGAACGAATTATCTTCGTTAGCCGTGGTATCACTGTATGTCATAAATCACACTTACCGGTGAACGAGGGACAAAGATGAAGGTCGCTCTTATCTGGGACTTGACGCCGTCTGGTCTGGTAGAAGTGTACCGACGCTCCTGCATAACGTTATCGGAGTCCATTTATCTGTCTAAATATAACGTTCACTCTAGAACAGTCCACGAAGACGCCGAGGGGGAATAGGGGGTGTAACTCTACTCTTTCTTTAACCTCGGCGCTAGGTGGGGTGGGTGGTCAGCGCCACGCCCGGGCAGCTTTACCCCCGGGAAAGAGACCCGGTACCCATAGTATAGGAGTCTAGGCGGGCCACAGGGCCGGTCTGGACGGATGCGGAAAATCTCGCCCCCAACGGTATTCGATCCCCGGACCGTCAAACCCATAGCCAGTCGCTGTCCGAGCCCGTAATCTGTCTAATCAAAAGTATTTTTTATTCCGTCAACATAAATGTATTAGTAATCGTTACTGCTCGTTTACTAATACAGCTACATGTTTCGGCTGTTTTGGTAAAGATAGACTCTACAAATTTGGGAAATTTAAAGTGGCATTCATATCATACCCCACAACGGCCTTACAAGGACGAAGAACTGAAGCAGCAGAAATGAAGTTATTGAGACCTCTGGCAGGCTACACCCTTCATGACCACAAAACAAACGACTACATCCGCCGCGAACTACGGATTACAGGCATACTGGAGAGGATAGAAGAATACAGACGGAACTGGCTTTCATACTTGCAAAGAATGCCACAAAACCGAATCCCTTTGAAATCATACCACTACAGACCACAAGGAAGGAGAACAATTGGAAGACCAAAGAAGCGTTGGCGCGAGCGGGAGACGGGACGGATCAAAGGGCTCAATCCTTGATGATGATGATGATGATGATAACTGTTCGTTGTTTACATTAGAACAATCAGTGTGTTGTTGTCTTGTTGGTAGTCTCGTTCGCCAAACTGTTGTACTGTGTTGGCGGAGAGGGGGTTGGGGTGGCAATGGGCGGAAAATTTGTAAGTAAGGCGGTGGATGAGAACGGGGATGGGCTGGATGTTTAGAGAGTTGTGCAGGTGGGAAGTTGGGGGTACGTCTGGGATGGTTACCGATGACTCGGAGACATTGAGGCTGGCTAACTTGGAGTCTGAGGTAGTTGGGCGGGGGGATACGTTGTAGCTGTACCAGACTACACGACGTGACATCCCAGAAGGCAGTGACAGTCAGAGACGTCACCACAACAACCGCAGATCTCACCAGAGACGGAGCTGCTGTCGATAAGTAAGGGCGCGAGAAGTAATTGATTACGATTTGTATTGTTTTCAGCTTGAGTTAACAGAGCGTCGCAACGCGGGGTGTCGCGGCGTATCTCAGGCAATTATCCGTTATTTATGTGGTGGTGTTTGTAGCAATTCCACGTTTACTGTACCAGAAAAGACCTACAAAAAGGGAGGCCGCGGTAATATGCTTGTGCGTGCGTCAGAATAGACACACATCACTCACTTTACGCACCGCGTATTCTAGCTTGAAAGAAATGCACGTCCTGTATATGGATCGTCGCATCTGGGGGGGGGGGGGGGGGGCCGTGTTTTTTTTTTTTTATTTGGGGGGGTTCTTTCAACATTTTT
>Ga0123354_10017205_pt1 | contig 11326 bp, 7 predicted proteins | sample TergutLab28metaG_2_FD_97872 | JGI IMG/M metagenome (GOLD analysis project Ga0123354, IMG submission 97872) | Labiotermes labralis P4 segment gut microbial communities from Petit-Saut dam, French Guiana - Lab288 P4 | ecosystem: Host-associated > Arthropoda: Insects > Digestive system > Gut ... | reverse complement strand
CGGATTTTGAAGCGCCGGAGATCCGTACACACTCTCTTGAAAGCACCATTGCTGAAAAGTTTGATGCAATTTTGCAGCGTTTCGAACTTACGGGACGCATGAAAGATTTTTATGATAAGTCACCGACCACCACTTTAAGTGGTGGTTTGCATTAGGCCCTATAAGGGCCATTTACATGCTCCGCCTAAAGGTGGGCGCCATAAGCACTACTACCTGCCAGCCGCTAAAAGCGGCCTCTAACTCCTTCGCGATTCTTCTTTTATATCAGCTTCCTGCTGCTCACTAATATACTTTTTGATCGCATCCTCTGTGATATTTCCAACTGTCGCTACATAATATCCGCGAGCCCAAAACCCTTTGTTCCATTTGCTCATCATGTTCGGATATCGGTCATAAATCATTAGCGCCGATTTCCCTTTTATGTAGCCCACGATTGTCGATGTGGTGACCTTTTTGGTCAAGTCAGGTACTACGTGCAAAAGCTGATATATACCGGAATGCATTGCGAGGCAGAAGCTACTCATCATCTGCTTTTTCGGCTATACTTTTGGGATCAACTTTTATCATCCCCGGAGGATTCTCGTAAAAAACCTGTCCGTTTGCGTCAATGAAAATATTCGGGAATGCGTTCGCCAACTGGAAACTGTATTGCTGCCTGTCCGTCGGCTCTCCGTTTTGATCGTATTGATAAGCCCTGAGAATAGCAAATGGCGTGAGAGATTTAAAGGCAATCATTCCCGAAGCGTAATTTACGGCGAATCCCCCGTTGTCCAGCGCGGTAAGCCCTGCCTGAAAAATTTGGGGATTGCTTATCGGAATATAATGGTTCACGAGGATATCTTTACGTATATTCAGCGACGTGTCCAAAAGAAAAACATGATCGTTGGGGAAAACCGCGATTGTCCCGTCATGAAGCTGGATCAGACCGGCCCCGCCATAAGAAGCCATAACTATATTCTCTATGCCGGTACCGGAAAGCGGAGACTGAACGTTAGACGATTCGGTCGGGAAACGCTTTTCTTTCAATAGCTTTCCGCGTTGATCAAGCAGCCAGATCCCCGCATCCCCGGTGGCGAGATATCCGATAACAACCGTATCGCCGTTTCCGATTTGAATGGCGTCTACGACTTTGCCATCGTCCTTGACGGAATAACTCCAGAGTTTTTCGCAAGACGCATTATAACAGTATAGTGCCGAGTTATCCGTGAGACCGAAACCACCGCCGGAAAACGGTATAAATCCGCCCATAATCATAATGGATCGCGGTACGGAAGCTGTTTGCTTCATGCTGCCGTCCGGTAAGACCTTCCCGAGATGCTGCGAATTGTCGAGATATAAAACCGTTCCGTCCGGCTGCACCATACAGTCCTTTAGGCTGCTGTCGCATTTTTTCTGCCAGTCCGTCCACCCGTTTGGTTTAACGTGAATGAGCGCGTTGGAGTTTGCGCTATAGATCAGGCAGCTGTTATCTTGCAGCGGCCAAGCCCTGACAAAGGATCCGTTAAATGACAGCTCCCACAGCTTTTTCCCGTCGGTCTGAAAACAACTGACAAAACTCTGAAGGTTTTCGCCGCTTACCGATTTTATAAAGATCAAACCGTTCTGCATCACAAAACTGCTGCTGCCGAAGCCTGCCATCCCCGCGCTTATACCTCCGTACCCGCCAGGCGTATCCAGCGCGATGGCGCGCGAAAGGTCGGTATCCGGAAGAAGTGAATAGCTCTGTTCAGCGGCAACGGAACTACCCTGGCTGGAAGTAGCGGAACCGCTCGGGAGTACAGACTCCCAATGGTTGAGCAGCAACTCGCTTGCAATCAACACAATAACAATCGTAATAATGAAATAAAATAATGAGTGTTTGTTCGTATCCGGCTTAACGTCCGAAACCGGCGTACTTCCGGTATTTACCCGCAACCTGTCTATGAATTCGCTCATTTTTCCGGTATCTTCAAATGCGGAATACGGGACAAGAAAGAAAAAAGTCGAGTTGAAAGTAATATGAAGGAAATCCCTCCCCTGTTCTATTCTTTTGATATGGTCGATGCGTCCTTCTGTTTTATAGCCTGACGTAAGATTTGTATAAAAGAGCTTTTCATCGTCACGGTACAGCAGAATTTCGCCTGCAACGCTATTGGGCGCCGCGGAACTATAACGACTTTTTGTTGCACGCATTAACCCACTATACGCAGTCCTGTGGCCTATAAGTGTTAGCACCAGCGTTATCAACACGCTAAGCAGGGATACCATACCAAGCCCCAGATTATAGGTATTTGGATTGTCGAAAATCTGGTAGAATACAATAAAAAAGAATATGAAATTCAAAGTGCCTCTGTATATCAAATTATTCGTCAGGTTTCTCCTGTATGAAAGCGACCGGATTGTAAAGTCATATACTTCAGTCACAATGCTGTCATTCGTAATTGTGTAATGCAATCCCTGTTCCGGAATCTCGTCAACTACCGGCGCGGGTTCGCCGTGAAAAGCCTTGATTTTCTCCTCCAACTCTTGTCGCCACTTTTCCTTTTTTTCGTCATTTTCAAATGCGGAGTATACCACCGTTATCATGCCGAAATAGGTACGGATTGCGTAGCAATCTTTGCAAGATTCGATTTTTAAAATATTGTTCAGACAAAATTCACTTCTGCCTCCCGAAGTGATATTTGTACGGATTATTTTCTCGTTATCAAAATACAGTATATATTCACCCGCATAAAAAGTCGGCGCGGTAATGCAGTAGAATCCACTGATATTTCGCAATACTTGTTTGCGGCGATAATCATTGGAAAAGAAAAAAGCGATTACCGCGGCCGCCATACCAATGGTATACCAAACGAGCGGCAGTCCATAAGAAAAAAGCAGGGCCCAAACGAGACAGAACGCAATAATCCCGTTCAATATCGAAGAGGTTCTTGTTCGTTTCTTATATGCCGGCTCTTGGATCCCGAGTTCATAACTCATGGAAACCAAATCATCATTTGTAAGTGTATAACGCAGCTCCATAATTCTCGTCTCTCATGTCATTATTGACGAGGCTATCGTTAACATGAAGACGACCATTGCCCCGATCAAAAAGATCCCAAGCGCACTAAATACGATCAAAAGAATCGAAACCACCTTCACGATCCCCGCGCCTTCTAACTTTGTTTGATTCAACTTCATCTCCTCTTTAAAAATACCTGATGAGTTCCTTCACGATTCTTGTCACCTCAAAGAAATGCTGGTTATGGATTTATCCTGACCGACGACACAATATCTTTGTACAAATCCGGATACAGACCGGAGGAATCCGGGGAACTGCCGACGATTCCTAAGATTATTCCGGCTCCAAATATAGGAACCGTGCCAACGACGGCCATGTTGAGCGAACCCACACTTATCAACTGGGTCACAAAATTAATCATACCAAAGGCCACCAGAAGGCTACCCACCCATTTTAAAAATGCCGTTCCCCGCAAGTCCTGTTTCTGATTCATATCATTTTCTCTTCTCTCAACCACTCGTCGTTTCAAACCAATTGCCGTTCAGCAGGTCGGTGCTACGCTACACTCCCTCGCCGTTAATAAAATCGTTTGTTTTTTCATCTTTTACCTTTTCTCATAACGCCTGATGTTCAATTCATGTAAATACGCGCCAGCGGACATTTATTTTCCAGAAAAGTCCCGAAACTTTCAGCATCGCCTTTTTGAAAACCAAGTTTGTTTATTATTATCAATGATTCAACAATCAACAAAACGAACGTATTGTCTGTCTCGGTAATATAAGTAATCATTTCATATTGAAAATTGGTTTTTGAATTCGAAGTAGTACTTTCAAAATGATCATAGTAAAAAGCGTAATCTATTTGACGGAACGGATTGACAGCAACCATTGATTGGAACACCTTCGGCGCCCCGATTAAATACCCTTTGAGATATAGAAACAAAAAAGCCAGACTGAACACCAGCATGATAGATCCCCCCCGGTATGCCCCTCCCAAAATATTGAAAAGAGAAAAAAGCAAGACAACAATAAAACATATCAATACAAAAACTCTATATTTTTTCCTTGTAGCATTAAAACGTGCTTTGGAGGCTTCTAAAAATATATCTTTTTCAAGTACGACTGTATTCTCATATAATGGTTCCATTTTACTTACTTACCTCTTAAGCAATCAACTCAAATTTCTTTACCATTCCGTCTTGACCTTTCTTCTTTGGTCCCTTCTGGCTTTTTTGACAGCGGCCGGAAGGGGATAGCTCATCCCCTTCCGACCAGGTATTCCCTTATCAGGCGTCACCATATTTCAGCGTGATGCAGCCCAGATATGCGTATACATCCACATTTTGGAGCTGGCTCTTTTTATCTTTGAAAATGGGGTTGGTGGCGACATCTTGTAAAATCGAAACGAGTTCGTCCGATGTCAAACCCTCCGAGGTGCGCAGGGTGACTGTTCCGTTCTGATCCAGTCCTTCCGCCAATTTCGAGCCGATATCGGATACGGAATAGAATTTGCCGATTTGCCTGTAATATTCCAGACTGCTGTCGTCCGTTGTGTATTTGGATATCTCGCTGTCCAGGACAAAGTCCTTGTCTTGTACCAAAACCGGCGCCGAAACTTTGTCCCAAAGGTTGAACAGCGCATTGTACAGGTCAGGATTGTCATTGTTGGTAACATCGATCGTCATCCATTGACCGTCGATTTTGACCCTGTTCCATGCATGAGGAAGATAGCCGTTCAGGTAGCCTGTCGTCACGATCGCGTCAAGCCCGGACATGTCGGCCAGCAGCTTGAAAGAGGCAGCGTAACTCGCGCATACGCCCACCTTGTTGACCAAAATCCCGTATGCAGTGAATGAGTCGTCGAATTTCTTGTCCGGAACCATGTTGTTGTCCATCGCACTTTCCAGCGCGGCATTGTCATACTCCGCCGATTGGCACAGATAATCGTTGATGGCCGTTTCCTTTTCCATATCTGTCATGCCATTGGTAATGATTTTTCCGACGACCGTTTTCACTTCCTGCTTGATTGCGTCCTGCTTTTTAACTTGTTCCTGCCGGGTCTCCCCATAGGTGACATACAGTGTTGAACCGTCGTATGAAAGCTTCAATCCGTCAACCATAAGGATCAACGGGTTTTGATAATACGCTTCCTGGAAGCAATCCACCAGATAGTCCGTATCGCTGGCTTCATTGAACCCGGAAAGATCGATTTTCTCATTTCCGTTCAACATATTGATCGCAAGATATTCGGACAGCGCGCTGGACGCGAAAACAGGGAAGTCTGTCGGAACCGTGAGAGGGGTCTCCTGAGCGCCGGAAGTTTCACTTTGATCGTTTTCTCTGGACACGTTGACAGAATTATCGGCGCCGGCTTTTCCCTTCATGGAATCCAATTTCTCTACGGTTGCCTTGAGATCCTGCTCGAAATTCGGATCTTTATAATTTTCGAAAAGCATGACCGCCGAAATTTCTGTCCCGTCGGCAGTCACAGGGACAGTGCCAAATGTCTGAGACATGTCAAGGTCCCCTAATTGGCGGCCATAGACATCCATAAGGGTTTGGACTTTATATTTATCCAGATCGTAGGAAACCGGGTATGTGACGGTGCTGCCGTCGCACATTTTTACGGGCATATACGCAGGGAGGTCGTTCAAATCCTTGATGCGCAGCTTGAAATCATCACTGCCCATATCGAACGTGTATACCAGACTGCTACGGACAGAATCGATTGATATCAAATTGCTGGCAGGAGAAAGCACTCCGTTTTTTTCCGCGACCGCGAAAAAATATTTATACCCTAGATTCGGCTGGAAGATCATATTGAGAAGCGTGTAACCGCCCATATTGTCTGTTTGGTCGCAAACGGCGGAAGTCCCTGTGATACCTTCCGAAAGCGGATAAATAAGGCCGCTGGCCGAATCCCCTATATAGTATATATCATACTTATCCGCGCCCGGAACCGCATCCCAGGTAAAGGAAGCAAACCCCGTATCGCTTTTTTTGAATTGCAGGAACGGGGCGGTCGGAGTGCCTGTATCCTGTGCGATATCGAATACCGTTACGACCGGTTTATCCAATTTTTTGCCCGTTTCGAAATCGTAGTAACGGACCATATAATATTGGCTTGCCAAGCCCCACGGACTGGGGCTGGCATAATTCTGACCATCGATTTTTGTGGGCGCCAAAGCTGCGAAAGCTGGTGGATTGACAGTATACGTATCGGTGTCTGCGGAATAGGTGATGTTTGGTTTCACCGATACTGTGAAATTGCTGTCAACGAATACATCTACCAGTTTGTTGAACTTGTAGTCTCCCAAATCGTCTTTTGCAACGTTGAGTGCTTCGGGGCTCAGCGTACTCTTGAAATCAAAAGTGACGTCCTTCTTTTGGTTCTTTAGGGGTTCCGCGTAGGTGTAGTTCCCCTGGTTCCCGTATTTGCTTTGCAGTTGCTGCGCCAATGCTTTGGCGTCTGTCTGCGAAGCCGCGGCTTTGCCGGGCGCGCCGCCGGATGCGCCGCCGCTTGGCTGGGTACATCCGGCCATGCCGGCCAGCAGTAGTATAGCAAGAATACCGACCATCAATTTTTTCAACAACTTTTTCATCACTCTCCAACCTTCCCGCGCCTCAGGCGCATCTACAATTTCTTCAGCGATAATTTTTATATAAGAGAAACCCTGCGCTACGCCGAAACATTACAGCATTTCCATAATTCTATTGTTATGCGACCGGCTATCGCTCCCCCCTTACGGGGGATACCCTCGCAACGCCCCCGCGGAAGGGGACGGCCAATCAACAGCGCTGGGCAATCCGATTTTAAAATAGTCCACCATAGTCGTCGTTTCGGTAGAATTCCACTGATTGGATATCCTTAGCCACTCGGCTTCATCTGACCTGATTTTTGTTGCCACCGCATACGCATCCATAACGGTTTTTTAACTTATTCAGTACTCCCTAAAATACATATACATCAATTGTTCCACGGGGTCTGATATTACTTCCGTCTAAATTCATTACAAAAAATTTGCCACTTTCACTTCGCCTTCAGCAATTCACGAGTCACTTCCTGAAAATGAGATCGAACAGACTCCCATAAAAATTAGCATATCTTCCGGATCCTTCTTCTGGATAGTTCTTTTTTCGCCAGCGCCCCCATTTGATACCCCCAATAACTAATACGATTATAAGAATAACAAAAATCAGTGGTGTCCAACTAAAAACAAAATCAAGTGTTGGTATCTGATAGACGACTTCGCTCCCGCCATCTGTGCTGTATCTTGTGATTTTGAAAAACCCGAGCGTATCCGTTGCCACATATTTTGCGCTGTCTGTCACAAACACATTTTGTTGACTTTGCAATCTATGCATTTCACTTGCGTCGTAGCTGTCATTATAAGTTTTAATAAGGTTTCCGGATAATTCCATTACTTTTATAGTAAGGCCGTCTGCTACATACAGTTTTTCATCTTGTATTGTTAGACCATAAGTCTGTGAATATACAGTACAAAAGGTTTTTACAAATTCACTATTTTTATAAACATCAATTCTATCGAATTTGCCTACATAAAGTGACCCGTTATTATCAACCGCAAATCCCCGATACTGCGTATTGATAGTACCATTACCCATAAAACTAAATCCGATTATACATATTGGGAATGCAATTACTGCAAATATAAAAGCCATTCTCCAATATCGCTTCAACTTTTTTTCCATCTATTTACCCTACTACTCATCTTTGAGATAAACTCTTAATCGCATTACATACAATCGCCACCTGTGGTGGTAATTATGCCCGCGATACCTTGAGACAAACCCTTAATCGCATTATATACAATCTCACCTATATTAAACGAGCCAACTGTAGCTGTGTTCGTAGTAAAGGAATGATATTCTCCGGGGATGGGACTGGGAATGCCTGCGCCAAATGATATGACACCGCCAGAATAAGTATTCCCATCTTTGCCAACATTGGTCATTGAATCAAATCCACCAGTATATACGCCATAGCTGCCTGAGATACCCTCTTGAGTACCTGCGGGTCCCATAACATAAACGTTTGGCGCATTATAGATCCCAAAATCAACTGTTCCACTACCTGACGCACCTGCCATCAAACCTGGTTTGGTGGAGGTCGTTATTTGTACAAGCGTATTCCCCGTTTTATCAAAAGTAAGCGATATACCAACTGTTCCGCCAATTCCCAGCCCACCTTGCACAGATCCACCTATAGTAAACACTTCATTCTTGGGCCCAGATAAAAGAGGATTTATCCATGGTAATAAAGGTTCTGTCCATATGTGTTGCGGATTGTTGGACATATCTGGAAAATTTGGTGTTGAGCCTGGGGTCGCCACAAGTCCTAACGGGTCAATAAACCCAAGTGGATTGCTATTGCAATACGCATACCAGTTCTGACCTGACTTTATTGGGTCTTCACTTACAAACCTGCCGGCCTGCGGCATATAGTAGCGGGCCTGTGCGTAGAGAAGCCCGCTCGTCTCGTCCATCTGATATCCGGCATAGCCGAACGGATTACACAGACCACCACCGGCCTCCACAGTCGGCACGCCAAACTCATCGTAAGCGAGCGCCTCGTCCTGTCCACCTCCCACCAGCCGTATGGGGGAACCAAGATGATCGTGCAGGTAGAAGAACGGCGTGCCACCCTCCGCCATAAGCAATTCGTCGCTCCATACAAACTTCTGATTCATGGAAGCGGCGCCCTCTGTCGCCAGAAGGTCGCCAAAGGGTCTTGTCAGGTCGAGGATATAACGTATTTCCCGTGCGGGGTCTTGCGAGACAGCGCCCGCACCTATGCTCTCCAGTTGCTTCACACGCTTGAGTAGACCGTTGTAGGTATACTCGGCTTTTCCTTTGCTCGTCAGCGTTTCCACCATGCGCCCTGTCGCATCAAAGGTATAGCTTGCTATGGTCGCACCGTTTTCCAAAACACTCGTCAGGTTTCCACGTGTGTCGTAGCCGTAGTCGCGCACACCGTTCGGTCCTTCCACATGCACAAGCTGGTTTCTCGCATTGTAGGCATATCGCGTTTCCGCGCCATTCTGCAGGCTGGAGATGCGGTTGCCTATGTTGTCATATTTCCAAGTTTTAACGCTGTTCCCGTGCGCTGCTTCCACGAGTCGGGAAGCCGAGTCGTAAGAATAGCAGAACACTCCGCTGTCCGCTTCTGCGCCCGCCCGGTATTTCTCAATCTCTGAGATATTCCCTGATGGATCATACCGATACTGAAACTTATCCAGCACACCACCATTCTTTTCATGGATCAGGCTCTCAATCCGTCCCATAGGATCAAACGTGTAGCTCGTGGCGATACCGCCAGGCATGGCACGCTCCTTGATTCGCCCTGCCTCATCATAGTTATACTTTGTGACACCGCTGTTGGAAAGCACCTGAGCCAGTCGCCCTGCCTCGTCATAGTCGTATTCTACTCTGCCGCCGTCCGGGTATGTGAGCTTTGTCCTGCGTCCAGTCTTGTCCCATTCGTAGCCAACCGTCTTGCCGAAGGAATTTGTGACCTTTGTTGTACGCCCCAGCGCATCCGATTCTATGGTCGTCGTGCCGAGCCAGTCACGAATCTTCGCGAGCTGCCGCAGCGGGCCATAGGAAAGCTCTACCGTCTTGCCGTCTGCAAACGCCACTTTGGAGAGCTGGCTCGCAAGGTCATACTCATATAGCGTCTCCAGGCCATCCTCATCGGTCTTGGAAGTCAAATTACCCGCCTGGTTATAACCGTACCGAACTTCACCGCCCAGCGAACCGGTGACCTTTGTAACCAGCCCGCGGGAGCTGTACTCATAGGACGTGATCTGCGCTTCGGCGATAGTGGCCGCGGTATCATCAACCAGCTTCAGTTGCTCTACGCGCATAAGCTGGCCTTTCTTGTCGTAGCCGTAGTTCGTGCTGTGTCCAAGCGCATCTGTGGCGCAAAGAAGCTTCCCGGTAAGTGACCAGGTATAGGTCGTTTTGTTTTCGTTTTCATCAATGATGGACGTAATATTGCCCACCGCGTCATAGTCAAAACGCTTGACACCGCCTACCGGGTTCGTAACGACACTGATGCGGTCTAAGCAGTCGTGCGCAATCTCCGTGATGCCTCCGCTGGAATCAATGATCTTCGTGATATTGCCGGTTTTGTCATACTCGTAGCGCTTGCTCCCGCCGCCGAAACGAGTCACGGATTCAAGGCGGCCTCCGTGATAGTAGCTATACGTCTGTTTCACGCCCTGCACGTCTGCAATTGTCTCTATCTTGCCCAGTGCCGTGTAGGTATAGCTTGTCGTACCGCCAGCCTGATCGGTTATGGAAAGGAGATGTCCGATCTTGTCATAGGTATGAAGTATTTCGCCGCCTTGCGGATCTATTATTTTGATAAGGTTTCCTACAGCGTCATACTCAAATTTCGTGACAGCGCCGTCAGGTTCCTTGACACAGGTTCTCCTGTCCAGCGCGTCGTAGCATATCTCCGTGCGCCCGCCTGTGGGTGATACAGCCGCCGTGACATTGCCGTTCTTGTCATGCTCATAGCATGTGGCGCTGCCTTCAGGATCACTGATTTTTACCAAACGATTTGATTCGCTGTATTCGTATCGCCAAACCGCCCCAAGCGGGTCTGTCACGCTTGTTACATTCCACATCTTGTCATAGGCTAGGCTTGTAACGCCGCCTGCCGGATCCGTTATTTCAGCAAGTTTGCCTATCTCATTATTTTTGTATGCTGTCACTCCGCTATCAAAGTCGGTAACCCTGACCAAGTCCCCGGCTGCGTTGTATTCATGCTTCCGAACACTGCCCTCGGCATTTGTCATTTTCGTGATAGCACCTATCGCATTATACTCGTAGCTTGTAGCATTGCCGTTGCCATCTATAGTTTTTACCACTTGATTCAAGGCATTATATTCATAGGCAGTCTCTGCGCCGGACGGATCCACTACTTTTGTGATATTGCCGCGTTCGTCATATTCCACGGCGGTCTTGCTGTCGTCAGGAAGCTTCAGTCCTGTGATTAACCCGCGCTGGTCATATTCAAAAGACACTGTCCGGTCTATCTGGTCAGTCGTGTCTGTCAGATTTCCGCTCGTGTCATATTGATTTGTAATAACGCCGTCCGCCGGATCCGTAATACTTACCGGTTTGTTTAGGGGATTGTACGTCACTGACGTCACGCCTCCGAGCGCATTGGTTGTCTTTGTCAAATTGCCCAATGCGTCGTATTCAAATTTTGTCGTGAAGTCCCGCTTGTTCGTGCTCGCGACCACCTGATCCCGGTCGTCAAAGACTTTGCTCTCCTTGCCGTCCGGCCAGATGATCCTTACCGTTCGGTAATGCT
>Ga0123354_10017202_pt1 | contig 11327 bp, 5 predicted proteins | sample TergutLab28metaG_2_FD_97872 | JGI IMG/M metagenome (GOLD analysis project Ga0123354, IMG submission 97872) | Labiotermes labralis P4 segment gut microbial communities from Petit-Saut dam, French Guiana - Lab288 P4 | ecosystem: Host-associated > Arthropoda: Insects > Digestive system > Gut ... | reverse complement strand
CAGGTCTTCCTACAGCTGTTGTGTTTGTGGCGACTTGCTTTAAGTACTGCAGTCCAGGTCTTCCTACAGCTGTTGTGTTTGTGGCGACTTGCTTTAAGTACTGCAGTCCAGGTCTTCCCACGGACTTTTATTCAAATATTGCTCCTTCAAGGATGTTTATAACAAACTCGTCGGATGCCTAATTGTATGCCCTAGGCATAAGTGGCGTCTATTTTTTTTTTAAATTTTAAAAGTAATATTTCTTCTTTCGCCCTTTGAAGAACTTCATCATTCGTTATTCTATCTGTCCATTTTATTATTAACATTCTTCTCCATCACCACGTTTCAAATACATTTATAATCCTCTCTTCATTTTTTCCTAGGGTCCATGTTTCTGATCCATACAGAGCAACACTCCAAATACAACTTTTTTTGTAAGTTTCTTTTTCATTTCCAAACTAATGTTATTCGAACACAGTAGTTGCTTTTCATTAGTGAACATAATTTTAGCTTCTTTAATTCGTTGTATTATTTTAAAAAAATAACCAACACGATGTCACTTGTGGACTATCCTTTATTTTCATGGGTAGTCGTCATTCATTCTCTACATGTTTCGAGCTTTCAAGAAGCTCATCATCAGGAGATCATTTTTCGGTACAGTCAGCCTCTGGTATAGTGTATAATCTTTGCTGTAACCCTCCCGTTCTCCTGCGTGTTCAGTTCCCGACTCTATTATATCTTCTTTATTTTTCCCATCTTCTGTAATTCTACTGTCTTGGTTCTTACATTTTAGTGCTTGCTTTAGGGCGCTGTCATCCATTTTAATATTAATATCTTCAAAATCTTTGGAGCAAACCATAACTTCTGTTTTTTTCCTGTTAATTCTCATACGAATAAACTGTTTGTTATTAAATACTTTTACAAGGCGCCTTTTTACGTTAAAATGGCTTCATTTTGTGTAAGTTGTTAGCGAAGTAAATGATGTGCATTCTCCTAACTACTTTGCTTCACTTGTTTATAGACAAACACACGACACAGTGGCAGTTCGAATATTTCTGATGCGAGAGGCAGTTTTAATTATAACAGAGCCTGCCATGACCGGCTTTCAAAATATGCCATGCTCGTGCTTATATTGCAGCCAGCAGATCCACCGAATAACGAACCTGTAAATTAAAATAAATAAAGCGTAGTGACGCCTTCAGTTGTTAGAGGCACAGAAACACCACAACACCGGAACGACACAGGAATTTCTATTGTGAAACAGACGCTCCATGCTGTCTGAATGTAATGGCGCGTTACCTAATGTGCATTACACCTCTCCGATGATTTATCAGTAGGCCCTGGTTATGAAAAGGAAAGAATGTGACAAAAATGAATGCCATGCTTGCAGATCTCGGTGGTTTATTTTTGTACTGTGCTAATTTAGACACAATAGCCTCCTTTTCGCAAGGACATTCTGTTCGGCTCGCAGCACGCTTTGTTCAGTACCTTAAAGTTTCAGAGTCCCTTGCCAGTATCTAAGTAAGAGAAAGTGGACATTGGTGCAGTTTAGATTCGATCAGTAGCTAGAGCATGTTGCTGTGACCAAAATAATAACAGTTTATATCGTTGCACATTTGTTAAGAATATGCAGTCACTGAGAAAAACGGAGGGCAATTAACAGCCGTATAACAGCGGATTTTCCTCTTTGTACGGTTACTTCAGCTTATCACATCACGCCCTGTCACTAAATATAATGTTAATCGCCGTCACTCTAACGACATTTTTTGCTGCCATTGCAAAAATTACGCCTTGACGTAGCTTCCAGTTGTTAATAGGGATCAAGCTAGACGAACTGTTTGTATCTCCACGGAACAAAATTGGTATGATTCTTCAAAGTATCCGATCCTTTATCGGGTTAAATTAAATGTTGCCTTAGCTATAAGCGTGGTGTCGAAGAATTTTGGGCCTACTGGAGAAATAACTTCTGCATTCAGGAGATGATGAGGCTCTCTGTTGGGGGTGGGGGGGGGGCGGAAATCTTGAATACATCTGGGTGACATACGTGAAACTGAAAATCATAGGGATACAGAGGTTACAGAATTGGGCTAGAGACTGAAAATAAAAATTGAATATATGACTTTCACATCGCGTAACTGTCAGGTGCAGCTGAAGGCGGCGCGTTGCAAGCTGTGCACTTCTAAATACAAGAAACACAGGCAGTAGGCCTACTAGAGAAACCTGGCCACACGTGATATCCCGTAGTGCGAATTGTAACTGAACTATAGTTGACCTAATTTCGAAAGTTTTATAATAGTGGTCTGAAGATGGTCTGTGCATACCGAAACTTGTAGCCATACTTAAGCAAAAATACATGTGCTTGTGTTTCATGGATTGCTTTGTTGGACACATCGACTGGAGCAGTTTTTAGAACAGTTAAATTCTCATTTGTTAAAAAAAAAATGGAGTAGCTGATCCAGTGAAATTAAAAATAAAATTTCACTTTAAACTTTTGGTGCAGTATGTCCTCTTGTTAGGTGTTTAGTAAGATGAAGCCAAGAAAAGTTTGCATCTTCTGACGTCTGTGGCAGTATTTCACAATGTGTCATGTGGTAGAAGAAGTCTTCCACAGCTGAGTAGTGCTGCATGTGTATCAGTAGCTGGTCTCTGAAATTTAATTCATTACTGCGACGTAGAGATGGCTGTCGTCATTGAAACCTGTACGTTTAAACCCCTTTGCTCTGGAGCTATAGGTGACGTCTTCATATTGCTGTAAGAACCAAATTAATACAAGTTCAGGTGAATCAGTTCACGCCCCCAGATACCTTTTGTATCAGTTTTAATGTTATCTTCCCACTCCGATAAAGTCTTCGATGTTGTCTCTTCCCTTTAGAGTTTTCCTGCTAAACAAAATATAGTTTATTGCTAATCACTCTTTTACTCTATTGGCCTCGGAGCTTATCCATAGTACAGTTAACAGTAATGGTAGTTTTTCGATGAAAGACATCCCGATGTGTTATGAAGTATTAAAATTATAAAGCAATATACGTCAAACAAATCAATTTATTACACAAGTTGGCTACATGTTTCGACCCCTATAGAGTCATCATCAGGCCTTCTTATTGAATTATGTCATTAAAACGCTGCCTACATTATTGGGATCGCAATTAATGCTTATAAATGTGAAATGATATCCTGTACAATAAACTGATGTGTTTGACGTATATTGTTTCATGATTTTGGTAATGGTAGTGATTAGAATCGGTGCATCTGGATTGCTGCTTGGCCTCACATGGTTATAATTTACCCAAGTTTTCGGAACGTCTTCTGTGTTCCGTCATCTAAGACGAATGCATTTTTCTTGAAGCCGGATGAAGAGTCCTACAAGACGTCACAAAATGTCGGTGAATTTTAAACACGTGACGCTGCGCAGTAGTCCGGAATAGCCTAATTCAAATCGCGTATGTATATGCAAGCCGGAAGTCACAGATAATATAGTGATTCATTTTCACTAGTTGCGAATATTACTTAGGAAAATAACTTTTTCAAAACGAGTACATCAGTCCAGGTTAAGCCTGTGATGTTCGGGAATGGCAATGAGTTCCATCGAGTCCAGTCACTCGATGCTTGATCCTACACGAACAGAGGCCCGTTGCCTGTAATGAGTTAAGGGTCCTCCACTTCGACGACGGAGGCTGCCACAAATTCTCTCTTTCTGCTGCAGTCAGGCGTCTCCGTCCAGCTGATAGATCCTAGGTCCCCACTGAGCTTCGGGAGAACAATTTATATCTGACGCACTTCGGCATCGTACTTTATTACTTTCCTTGAGCGCAATCATTTGTCGCACCCAGAGGAGGGGGACGTTCTATTCCGCTCGGAACTGCAATACACAATAAAATGAAAGAAAGCAGAATGCACATAAGCCTTTAAACACAGCAGCAGCAGCGTGTACGATACAATGAACTGACAGCTAATGGTTGTTACGAGTACCGACTGAGTGTAGTGTGACCTTTGTGCAGCAGCGTACATTTCAGTTAAAACAAAATAGTCCCAAAACCCATAAGACATTTCCTACTTAGCACCGTGGTTTCTGTCCTTTATTTTGCAATACGTAAGCAGATGTAATTATGGTTCAGAGTAATTCTGATCTACACGACGTCGCATAATCGAAGGATATGATTGAACGCTTATTTCCATTCCCTTTACTTTGTCAGTTAATGACGGAAATTCATAACAATTGGAAGTATTTCATGAGATGAGGCGGAGCAGCTCCATTGAGATGACTAACCTACGCAGGGACAAACCCAAAGGAGTTGTGGTTCGATTCCCCTCAGGGACGAAATATTTTTCTGTTCTGCACAGCGTCTAGATGGACCCAGGGCCCATCCAACCTCATTTTCAGTGGGTAACAAGTGGTTTTTCACCTGGGGTACACCGTCCGAGGTGAAGCTGAACATTCACCTATACTGTATATAAATCCAAGATTAAGAAAGAGTGGAACTACAGCTCCTCTCTCCGTATGTCTGTATGGCGCGCACAACGACATCTGTACCTTCATCGTGGAACATTTTTAGCCTCAAAGCTTGAAGAGCCACCCGGATTGCCTTGACATAAAGTGAAGCAAGGTATTAAAATGGGTCTTGAAAAATACTCCACGTAGAGAGAGTGGGCTAGATTCTTTTGAGTCAGGATAGGTATGGATAAGCAGAATATGAGATTCATCTGGCTGACATTTTTCCATCGAAGCCTATAAGCATTTCTCCTTTCATGTGCCCTATACCTGTCCGTCTCTTCGTCCTTTATGTAATTAACCTCATAATACCGGCGAGGGTCACAAATCATGAAGTTTCACATTAAGCGGTTTTCTGTCTCTGCCTACCTCGTATGCCCCAATGTCTTCTTCGCACTCTCTCAATCAATGTTCTTTATTTTACCCAAATACTCATACGAACTGTGTAGCAATTTGTAACACCTCGACCACGATAAATTTATTTATTCATTGACGTATTCTTTGGAGCCTCACAGATTGCCTATAGTTGGAAATAATATAAAATTGGTGCTCTCATGTCTTCAGAAAAATATTAATTCGCAAAAGCACATTTAATGTACCTACACACGCGAGTTGTTAATTGCATTATGTGGCAAAATTATATCATATGTGCACTGCGAAACGATGTGTAGACAATCGTACTAGCTGTTAGATAGCATGAAGTGGCACATATACAAAAAGCTACATTTTTTGGTCATATTGGAAATGTGACTGTACGAATAACTGCAGCATTTATTCATAGCATAAAATGTTGCATTATGGGCCTGTTGAAACCCACAAGTAGTATGAACTTTGTTACTGAAGGGTGTAGTCGAGTCAACAGGAATACATGTTGTATATTATGGACGGATAATGATTTATCAAATGAACGAGCCGTTTCATGGTAGATTTGAAGAACCCTAACTGCTTCTCCTTCTAACGAGCTGGGGAAGTTTGCTGAAGAAGGGATCGCTATAGGGCGGCGATGTGGCTGTCGCCCCGGTCGATGTTATCCTTCCCATAACAAAAGGATACACTCCACGCCAATCTGTGGCCAGTTACAGCCAGGTGGTTGAGACAAAGCTAAAGATCACATTGCCGGTCATTTTACAGACTGGGGCGTGTGTCATACAAGACCGTAACACTGCGGGCACCGTATTTCTGCTTACCAAGCTTTGGAAACTTGGCGGGACACACTATGAAGGGGTGATAGATAAGCTGTCCATTAATTTCTAGAATTGAGAAATGATGAGCTGGGAACTGCGGAAAGGGGAGTTGTTGTGACCTGTTCTGAGGCATCTTCGAAGCACTTACGTAGAGGGACCGAAGAAAACCACGAAGTTTCCATTGAGAACAACTTGCAATCGTGCCGAGATTCGGAGCAAGCAGTCCTTCAATGTTTGACACTCATGTCTTGATACTTAATGCATGGTTTTCCGTCACGTATCGACTTTTAGCAGATCTTCTCTACATGGCCTGTCGATCATACACACGCCAGCAATTCCAATTGCTGCATGAATTCTTTTGAAGATTACGAGCGTTGGGCGCGCAGAATATATTCTCTAATTTTGCAGTGTCAGAGTGTACACGTGAGATTGTAAGTACGTGTTCCTTGCATTACAATTGACTGCATGATAAGGAGGGAGTATCGCTGCGGTTTTATGGTTCCTAGTATTTTTTAAATCGAGGATACTGCGTCGTTACTTTTGAGATTATATTTCACTTGCCCGCAGTAGGGGAGTTTGGTCGCTTTCCCTTTTCAGAGGATAATAATGATAGCAGTAAAGGAATAAAATCTTTTACAGTTCACAATTAATTGGGTATTTTTAAGTCTCTGTATATATAACACTACGATCAGAATGACCAGCTCAGCGCTCGATGCTTGGTAGCGTCCTGTTATGTTCTGCGCGATAAATTTACCGGGAAGTTAAGATTGATCAGTGTGTGAGGGTTTGTAGGGTCTGTGAATAAGTATAAATCGGGTTTGTAACAGATACCGTCAAGACTGTGATCAATAATCTTTTTTAGGAGATTATTAAATTCTTGATTTTAAGCTTTCGCCGTGTCCTGTATGTAATATGTTTTCTATTGGGTAACTCCCCGGCGTCACAAAGTTAATAGCCGACGTTTCGGAACCCTCTATCAGTTCCATCTTCATGCCCATGAAGATGGAACTGATAGAGGTTTCCGAAAGTCGGTTATTAGCTTTGTGACGCCGGGGAATTACCCAAAAGAAAACATATTACACATTATTAAATGGTCGATAGGTTGAAGCTAATAGTGCTTCAAGCCGAAACCACTTTTCATATTTAAACACATAAGACTGTGACCGGACACCACAACAACTCCTCTCTACTACAGGTATATTATTTTATGTAACAACTCTTATCAGTGTCTACTCCGGCCATTTAAGGGGACGGCAGGCAATGCAGCACTTGCAGCTATTCGAATTTGCAGCTAGTCAGTTTCGACGATTATTATTGAAGTTAATATTAGGTTGTACTCGCCGTAAGATGCTGGAGACGTTTTCTTTCGGCCGGCCCGTATGTACCTGTCACATCTGTAACAAACATGTTTTTCGTTTCATGTCGAAATTTTCTAAATTAAGTGAGTCGTCGGGAAGTGACTATTGACAGATGACAGGTAAAATAACTTGTGTATAGGACTCAAACAGTTTCTTGCAGCATAGGCTCATTAAACGACGCTAAGCTTTCAAAATGTCACCACATAAAGACCGTGTGTGTGGTGCGGAGTAAACTGGTTCCTGTTTGTTCCGCACCACACACACACACACACACACACACACACACACACACACCTAACCACGAATTACATATGCAGCCACATTTACCAAGATTTTGTAATAACACATTACTACATTACATTTTGTCATTTAATGTTTCATAACTTTTGCTAACACGATTTGTGAACTCCCTGCAAATGGTGTATTAACACCGAAACATGTCGGAGTAATCTAATATAAATTTACAGTACTTATTTGTGCATATGTTGGTATATAATAAACAATTTACTATTCAATATGCACAGTATGAACATAAAAATAATTTACCGTTGTGTTACAATTGCCTGCAGTACTCAGTAAAGTAACATGCTCTACAGGTTTGTAGCCTAGGAGCAATAGGCTGTACCATATAACCTAGGTTTGTAGGAGGCTATACTGTACTATCTAAGTTTGTGTAAGTACACGTCCGCACAACGCGAAATCGCCTACGACGCATTTCTCAGAACGTATCGCCGTCGTCAAGCGACGCATATCTGTATTATTTTTCCTGGAAGTTTCTGTCCAAAAACAGAGACAAATGCAAGATGCTTCTTCTGGAGACAAAACAATCCGGAGTTAAAATACTAATACCACACAGTACTCGTTAGTAGCTGAGACTGAAGAAATAATTGAGCATGGAAAGTCGAGTATTATCGATTTTAAACGTTTAAAGAAGCGACAGTTTTAAATCTCCCTTCTATCGATATCTCGAGGGCGGTGGATTGTAAATCTGTTGCTTAGATCCGAAGTAAAAATGTAGTAGCTTTAAAATAATCAGCGTTTTTTCTGGGAAGTATTTACCTATTGAACACGTAGGGAAAACAGCAGGGCAAACGCACAGTACATTTAGTACTCTTCAGACTTACTGATTAGCTGTAATAATTTTTTATGTAAACAGTATTAGGATAATGTCTTCCTCTGCACTATTTTCTCAAAAGCTCTTTTTGTCTTTGAATGAAACACCAAGGTCTACATTCATAAAAGAATACAGGTGAAGTTATTAATACGTCGTAATTTCTAGAATTCTATATGTGTCACTGAACGCTGTTTTCCTCTCTACATTATTGCCATACACTCTCAATGCGCGCTGCTCTCCGCAAAGTAATTTACACAGTTTTCATTCTGAAGGGACCAGATACATTTTCCCTTGTAATGCCTGAGTGAGTTTTAAGAGCAGTGAAGGTAGATAGGTAAAAACACGACAATCACGTAAATTGCAAAACATCTGGATTCACTAGTGAAACAGAAAATGCTAATATTATCTGGCACATGGACAGTGGACAGTGGACAGTGAACAGTGTCACTTCATGCGTACATTGCATCCACTCCCATTGTTTCGAAGGTAACTGTCCTGGACTTGAATCCGTAATTCAGGTGACAATAGAAGAGAAAGTTAGAGGAAAAGGTTATGGTGGCGATGGTGGCTTCAGCACTTAAAATGAAGTGCAATGAAGACGGGTAGAGAGGGCACTCACTCTGGCCTCCATTAAAAACAGTAAATAGAAAGGGGTGGGGGTGGGGGCACAGCAGGTTCTATCAGTCCACTCGCACTCTAGTAATCAAATAACATGGATTGTAATACTGGCAGGGACACGGTTAGGAGAGACTCTCTCTAACATAAAGAGAGAGTGAGAGGATGAAACACACATCCTGATTGGTCTATATTATTTGCCAGCGTGGTTAGTTACACACTAGCATACTACAGCACAATTGTACGAGCTGGTCCCAACAGGCCATACTCGTATGCAAAGCTCTTCCTCTCTCTGCAGGATAAAAGGGACTTCATTACAATCTAGCCGAGGCAGGGTTATTGGTTGTGTCAATGGTACATTAATCCGAACATCCCCCCTCCCCCCCCCACTTCGTCCTGCACAATTGCTATAAGCCCCGCCAATAATTTGGTGCAATTTTTTTCGCTACCACTACCAGCGTTTTCTCTTTGAACTTGACGGCAGTAGGCATTCGCCCGCGAGATGATAGGGGCATGTGCTAACGCGCCGTGTCCCTGAGGGTTAGAAGGAAGAAGTAAACAGATACTGGTCCACTGTAAATACGGTTCGATTCGGAATCGTAGCAGGACTTCTAATGCTATGGATAAAAGGTGCAAGTAAACACATCGCTCTTACTGAATCTTGATTCCTTTTGCAGTTCCAATTGACCTTCAGATATCAGGCTGCATCCAACTTATCTTCAAGGGGCGTGCCCATAATGGTAGGGGTTATTATTAATAATTATGCAACAAATATCGATCTTATTTAAATTTTCATGAAAATTACTGGTTTATATTCATTAAATAAATTAGGCCCTATAGAGTTTAAATCCAAATTTCTTTTTCGAACCAACGTATGTAGAAGTTCGTTACAAGCAACGAAATTTTAAGGGGATGTCATGCGCTCGGTCAGGATGTTTATTACGTAGCCACCTTTACCCCATTAAACACTTGTCTAATATTTTATAAATATAAGATGACATTTTAAATGAGTCGTAATAAATTTTTCTTTCATTGTATGGGAACTGAGACCTTCACAGCCCTCAAATATTAGTCTGTCGTATTCTGCCCTGTGATAAAATGCAGTGGCGAAAGGGGCACCAACATTGTGAAGGAACTGCTGCCTGCATCCTTAGAAGAGGACTTGCAACGTAAATACATGGAAGTAAACGATCCTCCATAAAGCTGATAAACATCTGCGAAAATATAAAATCTCGTGGCCTCCAAAGACCACAGTTTAAATATTCGTTTAACCCTGGTCAGTATTGCATACTTGGCATATATTTAAAATAATTGTAACAAATGTTATTTATACCTGTGGATTTTAAGTCGGAAAGTGTAAGGGAAGGAGCCAGTATGTGAACCTAAGCGTAGATGGTACGATTGGTTGTAAAAATACAGAATATGGTCGTAAAGAAACGGTGGGAGACAGTGGAGTTCCTGATTCAAGACAAGGGCTGTTGTTAGTTCTTGGTGGATTTGCTTTATAGCAGAATTAGACTTCTTGCACAGGCGCTCGCAGTGGACCATAATACTGCGAATGTGTATGAGTAGATAAGTTTAACTTCAGATCCTCAGAAAGATCTCCAATCTTCCAGATCTGCAGGGGAAGAAAGAAAGAAATACTCTTTCTGCACCCTACACTGTGTGGGTTTCTCTTCCCAGCAGTGCTGCTTACTCCAGTGCCTTGCTGAATTCTCTTGGAATGGTATGAGTTTTCGTAAGTTATGTGTTGAGCTGAAATTTTCTGGCAGCCGGTACGTGCTGGGTCCGACAAGCTTTTTGTGGCATGTGCAGCGGTTTGCTTCTGCCAGTTACGGGGGCCATTTGTCGGGGCCAAAATGGCTACCGTTAAAAGCATGTCCACACGTCAGAACCAGAAGCACACATCCAACTAAAGCAGAACGAGAGAGAGAGAGAGAGAAATTGTGTCTCTGTGTGTGAAGGGACGATGGGGTGAGAAATTCGACTGGAGGAAAGGGAGAGGTGCGCCTGGATCGACGACGACTTCTGGCTGCACCTTAACAATTTAACGACCATAAATCTGTACCTTCCATAGGAACAATACAGAATGCTGTCGCAAGAGTGATGACAGCATTCTGTATTGACTTTTGTTAGCTACTTCTAAAGAAAGTTTTCACTGTCACTTTTTTAATATTTGTTTTCTTTCATCACCTTTTGACCAATTAATAAATGTTTAAGAGACCGTGTTTTGACCTACGCTCTATGACACAGACACAAAACACAGCAATAACTATCGCTTATCTACACGCACTGCAAGCAATACGGTCACAACTTCTAAGGCGGAAGTAAGGTTCTCTCGACTTTGCAGTGTCCATACAGTCTGCATTGTGTGGTTATAGTCTTTCAAAACATAAGGAAATTGAAGGAAAATCTTTATGTTTTACCAATTTATTTGTGTAATTTTTTACGGTGAGATTAATTATAGACCGCCTCTGTGGTCTAGTGGTCAGAGTTTCTGGCTACAGATACAGAGGTCCCGGGTTCGATCCCCGGCGCTACCAGATTTTCTGAGTAGTAGTGGGTCTGGAACAGGGTCCACTCAGCCT
>Ga0123354_10017200_pt1 | contig 11327 bp, 7 predicted proteins | sample TergutLab28metaG_2_FD_97872 | JGI IMG/M metagenome (GOLD analysis project Ga0123354, IMG submission 97872) | Labiotermes labralis P4 segment gut microbial communities from Petit-Saut dam, French Guiana - Lab288 P4 | ecosystem: Host-associated > Arthropoda: Insects > Digestive system > Gut ... | reverse complement strand
TTACTGGTTTTTGTACCCTAGACTGAATGTGTTTGCTGTTCCATACGAACTGAATGTTTAAGTTTAATTAATGCTAATTTCACCCCATAAGAGGCCATCCTATGGCTCAGGCGGTTGGTTGACGGTTCTTGTCCGCGCATTCCCGGGTTCGATCCCAGGCCAGCGCATGTTGGATTTGTGGTGGACAAAGTGGCACTGGGGGCAAGTTTCTCTGCGAGGTTTTCCCTGTCAATATTATTCCAGCAATGCTCCATCCTCATATTTATTTACATGTTGCTTTTACCGTAAGGGCAAAATACAGATGTATGGGATCCTTCCAAAAAGCAGTGGTATATCGGAAATCGGGATGAAATACAAACCAAATACTTTCACTTCGTTTTTTAAATGTTAACATAATTTCTGCCCCTTACGCAGTTTGAAGCTACAGATGTGTAGTTCGTTTTCAAATTCCTTCGTATGCCGAATATGATTTTTCACTGCAGTTTAATTCAGAGGCCTGAAATTAATTAATATTTGGGTGCAGGTCGTGTATTTGTGTTGGGTTACGTCATGAATACTTTCTTATCTTACGGATGAGACAGTTTAAAGTGATGTATTGTGCACCTAGCGACAAGTATCATTCCTTATTGTATTTGTCATTTAAGAAAAAAATAAATTGTATTACTTTTTCGCATTTCGTTGTAGGAAACCACAGACCATGGTCATTTAATTAGGGTAGTTGCCTCATAGTGTTATACAGAGTTTGTACTCAGTACTAGTAACCCATTTCCGTGCCATCCGTTACCAACAAGACAGGCAATGTATTATAACGCGGAAATGAGGCGCCTTCATGCGACCATTCTGCCGTAGAGAAACAATAAATATTACATAATCAGAGAGAGAGTGTGTGTGTGTGTGTGTGTGTGTGTGTAGCCTTTGGTATCCGGCATGCAATGCGCATGCGTCATACTGGCGTCTGTGGTCTGTCCGGCTGTACAGTACTTTTCCACGTTATGTAATAAAGGGCACGATTTTCTAAAATAGTTACTAAACACAAAATGTGTGTTGTGAATTTCTCTAAAACTTTTTATCTGGAACATTTCCCATTTTTTAAATAATTAAGCGAGATATGGTCAAATATGTGTATTGGTCTCCATGTAAAGTACCGGCTATCCTTGTCCGATTTTAATGAAACTTGAATTTTCGCGAAATATGTTTTAAATACTTCCAAATATCATGTTTCATGAAAATCTGTCCAGTAGGAGCAGAGTCGTTCCGTGCGAGCGGACGGACGAATAGGCGGTCTGAGAGACGTAAGGAAAGCTGCTTTTCGAAATATTTCGAACGTACCACAAAACACACAGAAGGAACGCCGCATATAAAACTTTGTTACTGAAATAAGCATTTGATTTGACAGGCTGATATTTTTTAAGCCTGACGGAATTTAATAACACAATATTGGTGGTGAGGCATTGGTTTTGTCGTGGGCTTTAGGCAGTGAATGTTAGTCACCACGGTGCCTGTCATATAGGTGATACTGCTGAAACCACAGCACGGACAGTCATTTGTCATTGTCAAGAGGTTCCGTCACGAGTTCGTGGGAAGAGTGTTGTGTTCGGGTGTCACATGTCTTGCATGTACCGGGCCAAACATGACATGGCCTTTGGGACCGGGGCACAAATAAATAAATAAATAATATTCCAACGCACACCTCACTCAGTATTGACTGGATACAAGATTGCGGAACTGCCGTAGTCGTAAATTACGGCTTGCATGTGCTGTCAAAAGCTCCATATTGGCTTAGCGCCATTTATGTTTTGGTTTTCAATTTACCTTCTGAGGCAGATTTAATGACATAATAAAAATTTTATATGTTCAACATGTTTTCCGTTGTGGTCGCGATTGGAATTTTGTGCGTCGTACATTGTCTGTATCTGAAAAAGGAAGACTTGTCTGATGATCCTGTTAGAAGAGCTAGTTCAAATTCCTGGACACTGTCTTTGGGGTTTTTAAGCTTCAGACGATGAACTGTTATCGTTACAGTTACAATCGAAATGTCTCAAGGGTTTAGACTTCCTGAAAGACCCGGTGGAATCTTAGAGATCAGCACTGTCACTTTTTCGCCCTCAATCGTAATGTTCCATTTTGAGCGGCAAATGTGCACACGCTGTTACAACACTGTGCTATCTACATTGAGGGAAGTATCATCAGCAAGTAATGTAAAATCAATCCCAAATGGTGTCGGTATATCATTAATGTACATGGAGCACATCGTGGGGACAAAAGGCAGAACCCTTAGGCACTCCGTGTACGATGTTCAGAGGGATATGACGTAGTTCATCTTCAGCATTTATCTTTGGCGACGATGTCACCAACTAAACTCTGAAAATGCTCTGTAGAAATAATACTTTGTAGCTAATGAGCTGAGCCAGCTAACCAGGAGAATGCAGTGTTATCATTGTCTACGCAAGTCGAGTGTGCCGCGTTGTGTTAAAGGTTTTCCTTAAAAAAAAACCTGACTTTACTTTGAGGTGTGAAGATCTCTTAGAGGTATTGATGAATCAGTACTGTGGGACAAGTCGACGTGTATGTAGGTAAATAGCTACGTACTTTCCGGAAGAGTTCTCTTTACTGTGGAGTTGCTGTACGCCTGTTATCGTCGCTGCTTGTAGAACAGTGCAGTGCTGGCGTGAAAGGCAATTTGGCCGGGCCTTCCTAGATCTTACACCTCCATGTGGGACTGGAAACGTTTCAGAATTATTCTTTATAATAACTCACGGCTTGTAGATAAGAGACTGGTCGGTTTTAAATTTTTTAGAAGTTTTTATTTCTGTTTGGTGAGCGTAATAATTTTTGCTTCCATCCAACGAATAGGAAGAGTAACCGTGTAGAATGCAATACTTATGTGATTTTTTTATGAACTAGAGGATTTCTTCAACGTTTTCTCAGACATTGTCATCAGTCGCTGATGTTTTTCGTTTAGATTTTCTCACTGTTGGCCTAGTAGTTGCCTCAAATGTATTGCGAGTGGCAGTCCTTTGGAAACGATATTCTATCGGCCACTCGTGGCTCTAGGCACACACAGAGTTTCTTGTGAATTGGTTTTCGAGTGCGTACGCAATAAGTGTGTCGTGTGAAATAAATTCATACTTTAACCGTTTAAAGACGAAGCGCAGACCGCTTTATTTAAAGGCCCAGTTCGTACCGCGCTGTAAACACTTCTCATCTCGGTTATAAAAAACCAACCAGTTTATGACCTAAATGGCACAAGTCGGTGTTTATACTCAGATTAATTCAAAACACATTAACACAGTGTGGGCAAAGCGTACAATTGTTGAATATTAAACCTGTTTGTGCATCACGTAACCAGTAGGATTTAAAATGTTAAGCTAGTCGATCCGTGAATTAATATTGGCATATTTGGATGATCCTTTACTAGGAGGATTCGATCGTTTGGTCATGTCACTTCTGGTATAAGGTTTCAGTTTTGTGCTTTGGATGATCTTATTTCAGGATTTTGCAGTGTTATTTATCATGATGTTACCCAGTTTACTGCTTTGCACGCTGAATTCTTGGTTTCATGAAATACTTGCCTGTGCTATTTCTTGCTGTTAAAGAGGCAACCAATAAGCATCTGTGGAACTGTATTTCGGAAAAAGAAATTCTATGAATCTTTGCTGTGTAAGCCTAAGCTATTGAGGCTGAGAGTAATCTGTCTGGGTTGTCAGCGTCTATCGATACTTGGATTTGGAGTTTCGTTTATGTCAGTTGAGAAGAAATATCTTTATATCGGCTCCGGTGTGTCAAACTTTGCTTTCCACACAGTCTGACATATCCATATGGATGATCGTGACTTGGTCCGTCCAGCTGAAATATATTGGAAAGTTGTCTGAATTAAATGTGTTCTTATCCGTTATTGCAGCGGACAAACTGGCGTTTCTACACGCTGCCCAAACGAACGCGTCGCCCATTACTGTAGAAGGGGAGGCGTCGGTTGAAATTTTTTGTGGCTACAGTTTCGAAGTCTGATTTGGTGTTGAGATAATATGAACTAGTTTCTTACGACACTTGCTACCAAAAGAGCCTTTTAGTGAAAGATATTCTGCAGAAAAGTGTTCTTATGTAGTTTTCTGCAGTAATGCCATCTGCCAACAGTATATTCTGACCGGCTAGACCGGTGGTTTCGCTAAATTTTGCTCTCTAGATCTCCTGTTTGGAGATTTACTTTTCCTGGAAGAACATAGACACCGTGGGGTTTAGGAGAGCATAGAGAGAGTACAGCCGTTGCTAGTAGGTATCACATCGCACGTTTCTGCGATGCGACAGAATTACACTGCAGGTCGGTGTGTTTAAGTGCCGCTTTTAATGTTAACTGAGACCAGTAACACAGTGACTACTTGTAATGGAGATTGTGACGGTACCTTATTGCGGTTTTTATGGTTACCGTTTTACAAGTGACTATAGATCGTCCTAGAAGCGATCTGGAGGATTTTGAAGCTCTAATAATGCTGCATGCATGGGTCCATTTAGAAGACTGTGGACTTGGGGTTTAATGATGTTTGACTTGCGTCAATCTAATTTCTTCGCTTCCTCCTCCCTACGCTCGCCGATTCTTTTTTCAAGCGTTTGTTAACCGTTGGTGGTGCGTTGTAAAAGAAGAAGATGGAGAAAAAAATAGGAGAGAAAAAAAAGGGACAACCATGCCTTAACATACGATTGTTCAGTATTAGATTCGTTACGCTTTGAAAGCAAACTTGCTAACAAAGCAGCTCTTCTAATTGCAGACTGCGAACTGCGAAAAAAATTCTTGCTGTTAGACTTCCATTCTCTGTCCATCTTTGTTGGAAATGAGGCGTCTCTTAGCTTGTAAGTTTATTTCTATAGAATCTCATTAATTTATGCGTTTCAGACAATTTTGGTTAAGCATTGAAAGATATTCTATTACAGTGGTTTTAAGAGCCTGAGGGAGAGAGACAACTTCGGGGAATTCGGCGTAGGGTGGAGGCTTAAAAGCCGTCACGTATGCGGATGTGGACTGGCTTCGAATGTATCAGGAGCCACACTCGCGGCTCTTGTCGTAGCGATGGTATAGTATGAAGATTACGCATGGGTGTAAACTTGCACCTTTTATGCAAGACGGGGGGTGCTTTGACAAACTGATGAAGCGTCGACTCCTCAAGCAGAATTCCGATCCATGAGGCCGTTTAATGACCTATACGCCCTCAGCATCTTTTTTCTGTGGCTTCTGATACAGGTAGCATCGGTTACTGGTTGGATGTCCTAGGCTCTGTGGGTGTCGTGACTAGAGGAGAAATCCTGCGCCTTCCGGGGATTTGATATGGTCTTCCGTTCCTTCTACATCCAATTTATTGAATTTTTCTCATGGCCTTATTACAGAGGCTGTGTCTGAAACCTGAAGAAGGGATCTACAAGGGAGACGGAGGCACAGAAGTGCCAGTGCATTTCCAATTATAGGTAATGTTCCTAATCACTGAAGGCAGACTATTGTTCTATTGTTCCCTGATAACTCAGTATTCTCACAACTTTACATTTTAATATGCTTCAAACGAAGCTCAAGCATGTGGTTTTCGTCTAGCACATTAAACATTCTGTCTCATCCCAGAATGTGGTTGGCAGTATATGCGGCCGGAGCAACGGACAGAATATTACTATTAAGACGAACGACAGTTTTTGTAGTCGGTCTGCCTCCTAGCCCCCCACCCTCATTCCTGCTCTTTCGTTCCAGCTTTCTGTTTCTCTTTTCACGGATCGACAACCCTAGTGGGCCTTGGCTTCCTCTTTGTCGAAGTTTCTTGATCACCCTCAGACGCAAAACACCCGGTGTTTCTCCTCCGGACGAAAGAGCAGCCGGATTCAGAGACCTCTACCTGGCAACACGCGACACTCACAGAGAGATATCCATGCCCCCGGCGGGATTCGAACCCGCAATCCCAGCAAGCGAGCGTCCGCACACCCACGATATATACCGCACGGCCACTAGTATCTGCGTCCAAACGATCTGTTACCCACTATTTGCCCGCGGTCAGTGGCGGGTGTTCGTGCAGTATAGAATACCTGTTTTAAAGTACGTACGTGCTGAACCCCACTTCTGGTTGCTACACACAAGCACTTGCCCAAGAGAAGCTAACTTAGCTACGCCCTCAATACTGAGGGGCGATGAACCAGACGAAGCAAATGCTTCTTTCTTGCTACCTGCCTGTTGTTTAATTCCTTAGAACCTGTAATTCTGAGAGGATTTGTAACGTTTTGCTGACTGGTTGTGTAAAATTCGACGAATATCGTGACAAGGAGGTTACATGAAGGCAGTGCTTCTAAGCCTACATGTGAAGGAAGAATGAGTAACCCGAATAATCTGTCGTTTTTGCTTTCTGTTGTGGTTTTCACTGTATTGTATCTGTAGGCCTAACTTACCTCCATTTTGTGCAATGCCGGCTACTTTACACACCTTTGTGACGTCAACAATAAGTATAAGTTGGTGTAGGTTGTATTGTGTGTGAAGTCTGTCGTACAACATTACTTGAAAAAGGTAAGGAAAAGAACTGCTAATCCACAGAAACTCATCTTTCTTTTGGGTTTTCGATATATGCTTTTTCTGTTCGGACAAGAAAGTTGCAAAGGGTTTTCACTAAAGGTTTTGAAGAAAGGCTTCGAAGCCTACTTTGGTTATGTGATAAGGTGAGAGGCACGTAGCCCATCAACGTGCCAGTGTGGCTGACCGTCTGAGCACATGCTGAAGCAATTCGAGAAATGTCTTAAGGCATGATGCCTCTCGAGTCCTTCCCTTGGTAAATCTGGTACGGTAAGTCTGAGCCATAAAGGCGTATAAGGGGAGGAGAAGAAGGGCTTCACACATGTTGACCTCAGCATTAAATGTTGCTAAATTATGCTTAGGTAATTTTTGTAGTCTGAATGAAATTTCACGAAATCTGTACGAATATTGATCTATTTTTTTGTGGCCACAAACAACGAACTGTTCCAGCTTTGTGTGGCGTTTTATGCGGATCTGCGTTGTAGATATACAGGGTGATTCACGAGGACAATTCAGTATTCTTGGAGGTGATAGTATCGGTTATTTTGAAAAAAATTTCGTTATCAACGCGTGTCTAACCCTGAATGATTACCGAAATGGAGCTCTTTGTATCTGCAGACCCAGTTCCGTCAGATGCTTGCTTGTGGGCCTTGTTAAAGAGCGAAGTTAGCAAAATACACAAGACAAATTGCTGGTCGAAATTTGGATGCTGCTGTTTACATAAAGAAACGTGAAGATCAACTCAGACGATCAACACGCGATCTTCGCACACGAGTTGCAAAGTTCACTGAGGATGCCGGTGGGATTGTCGAACATCTGTCGTGAACTGCAACAAATTTGTATTTCTGAGTGGCAAGTCTCTCATTTAAGCCTTAAATTGAAATTAAAATAAAGTTAAAGGTAAGTTGTTATGCTTCTTTTATTACCATTCACAATGCGGTTGTATTTGCAGCTCAAGCGGCCCTATTTCGGTAATCATTCAAAATTAAGACACATGTTCGTATGAACTTTTTTTTCTGACATTGACCGATGCTGTCATCTCCCATAATATTGACCTTTCCTCGTGAATCACCCTGTATACAGATTGTACATAGAACAGTTTTAAGGCGCATTCACGTAGTCGCGAAAAGCGCCAATTTCCTGCGTCATGTCCGTTCGTCCGTCCGTCAGTCTGCATGTATTAACGCGGCTCCCAAGGGACGTATTTGCGTGAAATTTGATTTTGGTGACTTCCTTCAAAATCTGTCGAGAGAATACAAACTTGATCAAAATCGTAAATAATATCGGACACTTTACATGGACACCTAAAGTACGTTCTATTGTTGCCGGCGACATAAAACGCCCATAGAAGCGCTCTCCTCGAGTGAAATGGTATCAGGTTATTAGGAGAGCCGAAGAGATATAACGGTAGGCGTCGCGCCGTTATCTTGCGTTAAATGTACATCGCTTATGTTGTTTATGTTGACAGTTACTATCTTGGCCACACTGAACAAATCTTTCAGTCAGTCAGCATCGGGAACATTCCACGTAATGCTAATCTATACTGTTATCATTTTGTAATTGCCTTCGTCAACATATTTTTTAAGTTTACGATGACACATCCGCTTCGTGCTATCAGACACACACACACGCACGCACACGCACACACATACATATATATATATATTTTTTTTTTCTCAGTATACCGTCATACACAACTGTACAAGTTGATCAGGCGACATGTTTCGGCTTATCATGCAAGCCATCATCAGGCCTAAATTTAATAACTTCAGTGAACCTTTACAAGTAGGAGTGAGATCTCACCCTTTAAAAATAGTTATACATTGTAAAATATTGAGAAAGAATACAAGAAGCCTCGATAGATTTATAAAATGCGTAATATTACAAAAATGTTAATGAAAAAATTAAGTAACCTTTTTAATGTTTAAAAAATACCCCGGTAGGCGGTAGAATTACAATATGGTCTACACATTACCGGATAATATTTTAAGTAGTTTCTTTCTGTGATCTACGTTTCTACGCATTGTTCTTCGGAGAGTTTATGCGTGGTTTTCTTTCTGCTTCGAGGTAAACGTCGAGGTATTGACACTAGCTAATGCAACATTCTTAGAGTCTTTCGTGTGCAGCATGTCTCAATGGTAACCTTCGTTTGCATGGTGCATGGCAGGAAAATGCGATAGCATGTCAATACTTGGCACATCTGCTGGCGGCGCCGCCCTGACGACACTGACAACACTTACCCCCACCCCGTCTCAAACTCAGACATTTATGATCATGTATTTAGAACCATTGAAGTCAGCAGAGAAACGTTACCACTAAAACGTTTGTTCTCGACTCCCGTGGCCTTCTAACACACCATTTAGCACTGACGAGCATTACACTGTCGCAAAACGCCCTCTTGCGCGGACGGTAACCATAACTACTCGTATATACTTCATTTTTCCATACCGTCAGGGAAGTTGTTCTGTTCAGAACCGTATGTGAACAGAGAACTCTGCTCCATTTGTATGGACAGAAGCAACAGTCGTTCGACATTCCAGTCTGGTAGGCATTGCTCTGTCAAGACCGATCTGCGAGTCTCACTGGAAGTGGCTGGGAGATCATGGTAGTAGGAATACGCTTCTTCACCTCCGTCAGGAAGGAGGAGGTCGTGATAACGCGCCTTCGGATCGCCAATACTCGCCTTACACGCGACTATCTGTTGCGTGGAGAGCCGACGTCCGTTTCTCGAGGCTGCGGAGCACATGTTGGTCGAATGCCAATTTTATGATGAAGAGCGACACTGATTTCATCTGCAGGGTACTTAGCCAAACATCCCAGTCGATAAACCCTGCAGCGTATCTGCTGTTCTGGCATTCGGTAACAGTATCGGGCTTGCGCAGTCCGTTGATCTTGCCCTGTCTTTATGATCTTTGAACATTTTCTTTCCCATGAATGTATATATTATGCCTTCTGGGGGGCAATCTTGCAAAAATATGCACAGTGTGATATCATTTTAAAAATTTTAAATTGTGGTCAATTTGTAAAAATCACAGGTGCCATTGAGACCTATGGCTGTATCATGTTTTGGGTTGTGTGTTTACGTATGGCTTGTCGAGAGGCGCAGAGAACTAATGATGCTGAAGGAACTGTAAACCCACCCGTCCAATACCTTCACCTCCACCATACACTGACCGCACTGTTTGCAAAGTAATCTTCCATTAGATGTTACTGCTCTAGGTGCTTCGAAAACCATCGGTAGATAAACAGGATAAACTTCACTGTGGTGGTGCATGTGCTACAGGGTGTTTCGAAAACCATCGGTAGATAAACAGGATAAACTTCACTGTGGTGGTGCATGTGCTACAGGGTCGAAATATTGTGTATGTGTCGTGGGGCCCCGCGTAAGCCTATTTCTCAAGGTGAGAGTCTTTGTGTCCCCCACTTGATGAAGAATGAAGATAAGAACGAATGAATGATTGAATGAATAAATGAGTGAATGGAGATGAATAGTATCAATTTTAAAACCTGATATTGTCTATCTTCTGTGCAGTTGTCACATATAAATAAATGTATTACCAACTAATTGCACCAATATTTGATATACTGAAGTATTCCTACATGTTTTGGCCATTCTTAGGGAGAAGCAGTATTCAAAGAAATATGTGGCTTGTCTGTTGTAAATGATAAAATTTGAATATTAATGTCACCGTACTCATGGGTGACAGTGGGTAGTGTTGCGTTAAATTGTTTTAAAATAGTAATGCCAGGAGAATATTAGAACTTGAAAATGCTGTATCCAGACATCTCGAAATTATAGATTTTCTTCGGGGGTTAATGGAGTGCAAAATCCGACATGTTATAGACTCTGTGTATGCACCATGAATGATTGTGCAGTGCAGATTCGAAGCTCGGGTCATCCAGCCCGGCTACGCTCTCCCGTTTGCCATGTCACAAGTAAGCTGATGCAAGACACATTGCTGTCACTGTGTAAGCAGCTGAGACCAGAAACGACAACGCGCAGTGATTATTGCATGGGGCGCTTCAGACGTGCATGTCCAACAAAGGTTGAGGAAGGGCAATTAATTTGCTATGATTAATTTGTTGCTAGTCACGATCAGATGACAAGTTGTGTAATAACCTATTTTGCGGAAGGAAGTTTGCTGTTTGCTGTATTATTTTCAAAGCATAAGTTTCTTGTGTGAGTAATGGCGACAGATTGTCATTTCCTCTACCCGTCCACGCCAAGTAAAGGTAAAGTGACTCCGTTACAGGCCAGGCGTGACCCAGAGGGTGGCTAGGGGTATAGCTGTACTCTTCCATGACCGCGGCACTGTAAGGGGGTGAGTGGTCAGCAGCACGCCCCAGCCGCACTTTACCCCCGGGAAAGACCCGGTACCCATTTTACAGGAGGCTGGGTGGACCCCAGGGCCGGTTCGGACGGGCGGAGAATCTCGTCCCCACTGGGATTCGATCCCGGACTTTCCAGCCCGTAGCTCAGTAGCTATATCGACTGAGCTACCCGGCCCACCGTCCACGCCAAGTGGTTCTGAGTAATCATAACACATTTTCTAGCCACAGGATGGTTCCCCTCCCCCCTGTACTGAGCTATGCAATCTGCGCTTGCACTATACTTATACAGGGTGTCCCAGGAGGAATGCGCCAGACTTCGGGAGAGTGTTCCTTATGTTAAAGTATAACGATATAACCCAAAACACCTATATCCAAAGTTGAACGGTTACGGAGATAATGGCCAGAGAAATTTGAAACTTTGACAGCTGTTACACACTTATTGATTACCAAATACATATTAAAACTG
>Ga0123354_10017199_pt1 | contig 11328 bp, 3 predicted proteins | sample TergutLab28metaG_2_FD_97872 | JGI IMG/M metagenome (GOLD analysis project Ga0123354, IMG submission 97872) | Labiotermes labralis P4 segment gut microbial communities from Petit-Saut dam, French Guiana - Lab288 P4 | ecosystem: Host-associated > Arthropoda: Insects > Digestive system > Gut ... | reverse complement strand
TTCTGTTTCTGCTTGCTGTGAAACATAATGTTAGGTTCACATACGATCGGTTACACGAACTACTGATCGTTAATTTTTCTGTAAGCTCACATTGTGAAGACAAAATACTTACAAAACAGCTACACTCTAAAGTCCTCACGCTGTTATATTAATGTTTATGTAAACAATTAACTACGAAATAATGCTAAAAACAGTACATACTTTAATACACGAAAACCACTAGCGTTGGTCCGTCAATACGAACATGCTCTACTCACACCATGGCCACTTTTAAATGGGAATCATCGTAAAATTATCAGCTTCGAATGCAAGTCAAAATATCTTACACACTAGCACAATCTACCTCGGATTATAACACAGATTAAATGGTAGAATGTATCTTATCAAGATGACAATGATATTACACAATTAAATAACCTACACTCACGCTGGATCAACCACAACCGCAACACCGTGCCAACACACACTTTCCAACCATCGACTAGGGCTACTTCATCCGTGACTTCTACCAACATTGAGTTGTAAAGGCCGACAAACTCTAATCCATGCCGATGATTACCAACTCAGTAACGAGCGAAGCAAACAGGGACATGTGGAACGGTTAGGCTTGACTTTGTTAATGACACTACAGGAATTGAATTGGCGCAGTCGTTATTATCTACGTTTGTAATCCGTGATCGATGTATGGAAATACTCAACTTTGTTTTCTTCTTTTACTCGACTGTAAAAGCTAGATTATTTTAACACCTCGCTTGACATATAACTGTTTTCTTCCCCCAAAGTCTGGAATGCCTCTGGGGCCTCCTACTCAACTACGGTGTCGAATCAGTTTGCGTAAAGCGATCTCCATTACAATTACAAAGCTCTTGTATCACAGCCCAGAAATGTTTTTCGTGCGTGGGGATGGGTAAACGGGCCATCGGACATCAAATTGCATTACTCCTACGTATACGGTGCAACAAAACTTCGAAATGTAAGGGACCACTCTTCCACCGAAACAATGTCATATCGCAGAAGTATTAATTCTTCAGTTGTGAAAACCTCAAATCTTGCAGTTTAGTACCTTCGTACAGATGAATACGGGCCGTTAGTTGAGTAACGTACTTAAAACGTGATAAAACACGGATAACATTTTCATCTATGGAATGTTATCCAAATATATTTTATATATAGATGGCAGCATGGTCCACATTCGTGTAGGTTACTGAAGCTTTCACCGGCAGGTGGAGGTAGTATGCACAAACGCACTCCGGAATACGGAAATGGTGGCATGAAACAATAACGAATGAATAAATACTGTCCCATAAATGTATTAATATACAATCACGACAAGAGAAAAGGAACAGTGGAGACAAATAAATTTCGAAATACATGAATTATACATTAGTTGTTTAGATTTGAATCTCTGCTGCGATGGCGCAATTTATTTGTCTCCACTGCTCTCTTTTGTCGTAATCATGTATTTATACAATTATATATATATAATACTGAAAACTGAGTTACAGTGTTTCATGGAAATCTATGTTCTTTGTAGCTTAACAGTACTACTTCAGTTTCTTACAATTTTCGTTTGTCACCGTATTTTAATCATCTCTTATGTGACTTCTCTTATATAAAGTTACCACGGCGACATGAACTATAGGCTGCCACTCTCGATCACTAACGTACCCAAAGGCGTCGATTTAATCTGTAGAAGAATGCGTGTATGCAACTGACAACTCGAGAAGGAGCAGGAATAATAAATGTGAAGGAGACATAATTAACTTGCTCGTTTTGTTAATGAGATATGTCCACTCGAGCCCGGACCTTTTTCTCTGAATGTCTTTGGCATATGCATTCGTTTGCAGTCTCCTGACACTCTTAATTAACTACGTGGAACGTGCAACTCTATTTATATGCTACAATAATATATATATTCTGGAATTCTCAACATGGAAGAAGTCAGTTCTGTGCATAATTGTAATTCTGTATACATATAAGGTTCTGGTATTTACATGTTTCAGACCTGAAAATGACAGAAATAAAAATTCGCTTGTACAAACAATAAATTAATTTCCTAGATGCTTACCTGCCTTTCAACAGTTGAGAATCTCCTGTTTTCTCTCCCCCACACATGAGACTGCAGTTGAAACCATAAAAACTATGAGTTTACCCGTTGTTTTATAAGGGTGTGAAACTTGGTGTCCCATCTCGCGAAGGGACCATAGATTGACAGTGTTTATGCACAGGGTTTTAAGATAATATTTGGACGTTGGAAGTGGTGAGAGGAAGGTTACTGGAAAAATACATGCACGTAGGATTTTCGTTCTCTGTGCAATTAAATATTTATTGTACCGCTTAGTGTGACTGTTCTGCCTTCTAGACAGGCTACTAAGGACACTGTAAAAGAAACACACAGTGATTTCGGTGGAATATCTTCAGCCAAACGGCAACTTAATGATACGTAGTTGCGGGGAATATATTAAACTGGCATGTAAAGAAGGAGATTTGACTGGCTTAAAAAGGTTTATGACGGTGATACAGCGTCAGCATGACAAAGATACTTACTTTGTAACTAATGTGAGGAAGTGCTTGAAAATGTCAACAATGATTATCTTCGCTAGAAGGGTTTCTGTCTATAGTAATTAAGATATCAGTATATTGCTATTACTGGTGAATGATATCTCAATAACTGAGTAGCCATTAAGTCACCGGGAAAGGACTGAAGTCACACAACGACGCTGTAGGAAATTTCATTGTTAGTTATTATTGAAAGAAGGGGGGATCGTTAAAATATCTCTCCTTTGTTATTTTCGGAAGGGTCCGAAATATTTACTGGCCACGAGAAATCCGTAAATATCTTCCAGTTTTGAAGCCTGAACCGCTGTTAGGTGTAAGTTCTGACGACAGAACCTTAGTGCATTTCATTGTACACTTTTAAGTCAGCGGTTTCGCTATTTATTAGACTTTAGTTGAAGCGTGTCTGATCCGAACGGAGGTGCAGAATCGATACAATTTAACGCATTACGAATTACATTAGTAATTGACTGCACAGAAGGTACTTTCGCCGCCTCGTGATCGTATCATTTTCGCTGACTCACTGCGAATTGAGTGGATAATGACGCGACTACAGTAGGGACCACATGAACTGTCACATGTTGCCGACAGCTGTCTGATTCTATTGCATTACATACAATCATCATTTCCAGGTGAGACTTAGAGAACATCTATCCCATATCAGCTGAGGAACAATGTCTTCTGGGAAGTGACACCTTGTAATTTGGTAGACAATATAAAACCTTTTACTGTGAAGATGGAGTCAGCATATTCCTCCGAAACGGTGGTAAATATTTCCCAGACTACGTGGTGTCACATTCCAGAATGGTCTTTCACTCTCATTGTTGTTAAAAACTTCAAAATTAATCTAGATCTTTACAATGTTTAATCCAACAATTTGTACAATCGACAACAAACTATCATTTGTCATATGTTGTCCCTTCTACATGTTTCGGCCTCTACAAAGCCATTCGTCAGGGAGGCTACATACATCGGAATACAGATACAGCAAATTCTGTCGAAGATACATATGTTTTTCGACAGAATTCACTCTATCTGTATTCCTTCGTACACAGCCTCTCTGAGAGTGGCCTTGTAGAGGCGGGAACGTATAGGCGGGACATCGTAAATAACCAATGATTGTTTATTGTTGATTTCCAGATTGTTGGATTAAATACTGTATAGTCATTCTCTTGCACGGAATGTGGAGTACATTAAATTCTCCTCTAGATAATTTTTCTGAAACACAGGCCTATGTCGTGGTCATATTCGATAAGAAGGAATATGGTACGATATTCGTTTATTTCTAAATAACATTTTGATGTCGACTTTTAATTGTGTAAGAGATATGTAAATATATTTCAGTAAAAGATAAAGTTTTGCCTGTGCCACACTAAACACCACACGATGAATGCTTACGTTGGAATGGAGATATATCTCCAGGCATTCTTAAACTTTACACTAGAAGGAGATGAGTGATGAGTTCCACGCTCTGGCCGCCTTATCCCAGAGTGAAAATTTCGTAATGATGTGTTGTTTTTCAGTGGACTGCGAACAGGGAATTGACAGGTAAGCGAATCAAGGTTTCTGCACGTTATGTTACTAACAATGTTGTAAATCTTTCCACTTTTGCAAGTGAAAATTTCCCTAATATGACTTAGTGGGAGTGGGGTCGTTAAGATGTATAAATATTCTAGCTCGTAATTTCGTCGTTTATCTGTCGTCTAAAACAGCCACAGGAAAGAGCGTACAATGTCACAATTTTTTTTTTGCCCAGAGCACTTTCAGCTGTTAGGAGAAGCGAACATGACGAACGTTACAGATTTTCCAGCAATGTTGTGAAGAAGCCCTTACGTAAATTGAAAAACTACTTACATTTCAGAACACAAAATAAAAATAAACTCATTTAATTAATCGCGTGTTTTTCATATCTCTACACTCCTGTGTACCCTGTGGATCTTTACATGCCTAATTGATGGCCACATCGCTGAAAGTTCGGAACGCTGTGACTAGGAGGTGAATGCGAGTTCTCTTCTCCTGAGGGTATCCGGAGGAGAAGTTAGTCCCATTGACAGCTGTGACAACTGCACTTGTGGAATGTCGGAGCACATCCACAGGTATGCTTTAATTGGTCATCTCTTCCACTCGGTCCCACAAACCTTATTAAAAAAAAAAAACCTGTCACAGCAAAAAGGACTTACGACTTTTTTTCGGATTTGATTTCGTGCAGTAGAGCAGTCTGGCAACTGAACGGTATGAAACTTATTTTGACTCGCGGCGATGTCTCGACGTTATGAACAAGGCGACCCTCTACCAGAATTCCACTGTATAATCATTTAAATAATAGGCAAAAAGGTACGAAATACGAATCAACAAGGAAAACGTTATATTGGCCCATATCAAAGAAAGTAATTCGGACAAGTCAGTTAAATAATGATGGAGGGGAAAAATCAATTTTGTTTCATAACGATAAAATATAGTGCGTACTTTGCGTTAACAACAGATTTAACTTCATAAACACTTTACACACACACACACACAAATTGATTCTCAGTTGGCTTTGCAGCACAGAGTTATTTGTACAGTGGATATGAAGCACATAATGTATACAGAGTCACAAGTGCAGAGTGGTGGCATGGTAGGCGAATTTGAAATAGCGGGGTAAGCTTATAGAAATATTAATGAAGTATCACTTTATGCGCACAATTTGAAAATACGATTCCAAAATAACAAAAAATCTTGTCAGACCAGCCTTCAAAATCAGTGGCGAGACAGCTTTTCCTAATGGGGCGGCTGTTCCCTCCCCACTTCCTTCAGTATCGTCGGAGTATGATAATTTTTTTCCAGCCTTTAGGCAGCGTATAATATTCATTAATGAAACTGTAATTACAGCAACTTTTGTTGTTTACTTACTTCTTTGATGCTTAAAAGTTGGTTTATAAGCAAAAAAAAAAATACAAAGTTTATAGATTTAGGGACTCCGAGATGACATCACCCCTAATTTACATTTACCCTATATGAAAATTAGTCTTGAATTAAGCGAACTATTCAGAAATGAGTCCATCTCATAAAAAGCGACGCCGTTGTAATGTATTTGAAAAATATCTTAACTTACGTGCAATGCCACTACCATTGTTCCGTTTTTACATATGACCATTATACACGGACGTATAAGACAGTATAAATCTCGAGTCGCTCCAATTCGTATTGCTGCTCTTACACACTAACCATACAGAACAAAAAGAATGACCATCATTTCACTGGTGAGACACGAACAATTTTTACTAATACAAATGCTGTGTTTTCTTTAAACATCTGGCGCGAGAAGTTAATTGGACGGTTGTTTAGACCAGATAACTAGAAATCCGAATGCGGATTTATTTATTTATCATTTTGCTTCAGTCCTAATGAGTTAACAAATCTATGAATGCAGTTTATCTCAAATTCTTTCTTTCTTTCTTTCGTTCTTACTTTTTTTATTGCGCTGCGGCCCAACGTAGAACATTTTGGAGGTTTCTAGATCACACACAACGAGGCGCCACATTCGGTAGTACTCCTCTGGATGAGTGATAAGCTCCTCGCAGAGACCTCTATTTACACAACACCCACAGCACAGAAACCATTCATGCTCCAGACGTGATTCGAACCCACAATCTCAGCAGGCGAGCACCTGCATATCTACACCTCAGACCGCGCGGCCACTGGGACCGGCTGTGAGAAAGAACAGGTTCATGTTGTATTCTTCTCTGGAGACATCCAGAACAGTTTAATGTGGGGCATTGCCAGGCATAAAATGTTACTGCTGTAAGACGCCCCCTGCATCCTAACAAATGGTGGCCGCTACAGGGCACACAATTGTGAGTTTTGGAATGTTTGCAGCTGTGTAATGGGGAATTTCGATTTTCTGGGATTATTTCTGCACCCTGAACCATTGGAGATGAAGTCCAGACATTCTTTCTTTACGTCGGGAACAGTTTATCCAGCGACACAGCGCAAGGTACCAAAAGGCATATTTCCTAAATTGCTCAGTTGTTTCTGTACATTACAATAAACCTTTTCACAAAAGCGATGAATATGAATGTGCAGCTGACAGCTCTCATACTTTGTAATCGGGAGAATATGGGCTTGAATCTCGGTTGGAGAATCGTTTACACTTACTGAGATATTTCGCTGTCTTCTCGGTGTGGACGGTGCGGAGTTTGAATCACGGTAGTGACAAGGGGTGTTTTTCTACTGTATACCGTCCAGACCTGCTCCGGAGCCAAAGCAGCTTTCTATCTAATGACTACTGGCATTCCTTCTCTGGGGAAAAGCGGCCCGCGTGTGAAGTTTACCACACACGTCCACCCGGTGTCGCTGTTAAGAATGAGTTGAGTTATAACTCCACTCCGCCTATACGCCTTCATGGACTTGGATAGAGACAACTTGAACTTTTAGCTCGGTCTGCTCCGGCAAGCAGCCCTCAAACATATCCTTCCAGGTCCTTCCCAATTAATTATTTACAGTCGCGTTGGAGTTGATATATATTTCAGATGAACGAGCTGTTCACACAGCAAACTCAGCCTGCTTCGCAGTCACTTTGCAGTTATAGTCAGTTGGTTAAGATACCACACCAATACCTAAATCAGAAGCAAAAAGACGGACACCGTACGTATAACATAATATTAAGTTGCGTTCGTGTAACAATTGTTGTAGTGGAAGAGCATAAGTATTACATATTCTGAGCATGTATATTTGTAGACTTGGGTAACCAGCATGCAATGCGCATGCGTCATATTGTCATCTGTCCGGTGGTACAGAATTTTTCCGCATTACCTTATAAACGGAGCGGTTTTGGAAAAAAAATTATTGAATGTAAAATGTGTGTTTTGATTTTATCTGCGCTGAGATATTTCTAATTCTAAATAGAACTGAGCGAGATATGATAAACAAATGTATATTGATCTTCATGTAAAGGCTGGGTTATTTTTGTGAGGTTTTAATAGATTTTGAACTTTCCAACAGATTTTTGAAAAATACTCAAATATCAAACTTCATTAAAATCTGTCCAGTGGGAACCGCGATGTTCCATGCTGACGGACGGATGGACAAAAAATGACGAAGCTAAATGTCACTAATCGCAATTTTTCGAACGCGCCTGCAAACGAGTATTTTGACACGAAATTATACGTTTAAATCTGCAGGGGCGAGACTAAGTAGATGGAAGGATAATATTAAAATACATTTTAAAATATACTCTAAGAAGTCACGTACTGACTTCTTCTGGCTCAGGGTATGTTACAGTGAAGACCTACTGCGAAAATGGTAAGCCTAATGAAGGCTTAGGTCACAACAAATACAGAAACATTTTTCGAACACCCCTTGAGCATGTAGTTACAATTTTAGAAAAAATTGTGTGCCTCCACATTTTTTCATCGGCATTCCAAAAATATAGGAGCCAACGTATCTTTATTGACCACTGGAACATTATGTGTTATGTCTGGGACCGTCCGGCGTATTTGTTGCTGAAATGCTCATACAAAGTTTTCAGTACCACTAGCGAAATAATTTCTACAATATATATTGAAAGTGATATTAATATATTATTAAATAGTCCAACATACTCATTTAAACAATATATAATTCAACAGGTTGCCAACATTCAACTCGGAGTAGCAGACTGCTCATATTCAGGATCTCCGTCATTTTCTGCAAGGGTGAGGATTGAAGCCGTTTATCGTGACACCCGGCTTAACCGCGTCTTAACTTCCATATTCGTTCGGTAACTGAGAAGAACGTCTCCACATCTAGCAGTGTTACCACCATTATTAGAAGCCGTAAATAAATAATCTGCTGCGGCCCGCCATGCCACTTCTTGTGTGGGTCGGTCCAAGGTGATCTGGTGGCGGTGAGTACACAGTGACATTTGATTTAGACTCTGGACGATGCCTTCCCAATTAACCACCAGTCTCGCGGAATGTGGGAACAACCTGCCCACCTACCGTTTTCCACCCTAAGAGCTGATTCACGGTACGTAGCAGTAAGACAAACCATCTGTACAAAACAATTTTTAAGTGTAATTAAAAAAACTACAATTTTCGACTGTACGAGACAACCGTCAACAGGCTTTACGGTTCGGAAATATAAAAAGGAAGCCATATAGCTGCAGCTGCACATTCAGCAGTAAAAATTTAAGGTAGAGATTTCGTCCTTACACAAAATATTTGTGAATATTACGTTTCGGAAGGATTTTTACAATACGTAGAAGTATTGTCAAAACATTAGTAATTAGTTTGAGTAAAGTTTAAAAATCTTAAAATTGGAAATAATTTGCAGCAAAAGTTCTAGACTAATGATTGGTAGGACAAAAGTGGGTGGTTAAGAAATGCGAAAGTGATGAGACAATGGTCCGTGGAACATTTAGTGGTGATGGTGATACTGTAATGAAATGGTATAATGTTATCAGACGACGAGTGGCCTACCAAACATCGGTCCGGAACTTTTAGTGTAGCTTATTTAAAATTTAAACAAATTAATAGAAGGAGGAAATGAAGGGTGTGTGTGTGTGTGTAGGGGGGGGGGATGGTCCTGTTCTTTAAGCATCACGCCATAAAGGCGTTTGGAAGAGTGGAAGTACAGCTGTATGCACTATTAGTATCGGTTCTAGGTGGAGGAAAGTGGACATCTTTCGTTCCGGCCGCTTTAACTCTAGATCTCCGTCTCTTGAACTCGTGCAATGAAGAGGTTGTGGAAAGAAGCTGCCATTGCGCAGTATGTGCAATATGCTATTACGCATCCGGTGCGAGGAAATGAAACACTTCGGTAATACAGAGGTAAGATAGTTGCGTGGCGGTAGTGACACAAGACGGGCACGGGAAAACTGCAGGTACGAAACACTGCCGATTTGGCTACTTTGTTCCCTTGAGATGAACTGCAAAATTATCGGAAAAAACAAAATAGAAATATTCATACACATGCGTGTGATTCTTTCTAGTAAATTAGGAACAAGCGTGGAGAAAGGATTTATTGAAACAAAAGAGTTCAGACCCTGAACCCACTTCAAAATACGGTATTCAGCGTAATTAAAAATATAACAATCAGTGTAGTGACTAGATTATGGTCTGCAAAAATCGGGGTTCGATTACTGGTAAGGACAAAAGATTTACATTTTCCAAAATGCGTACGCCGGATTTTGGATTCCACCCAGCCTCCTACTGAATGGGTACCGGGGTTTTTTTTTACCTGCGATAAAGAGGCCGCTGTCTGAATCTGAACACTTCCCTTCGTCTGCTGCCGACATTATAATTCTCCTGTTCCTATGTGCTTTCGTGGGCTGTACACAGAAAAATTTACTGTACTTTTTTTTTGAAAGAAAATATGGCTGCTAATTAACTGGTAAGACGTTATTTGTCTGGAACTGTAAGTGGGATATAAAAGTAAAACCTACATCAGCAGAGAACGTCTACGCTTGTAAACTAGAACACTTTTAAAACGAAGAAATCCGTAAAAGAATAGACAAAGAAAAGTGTCTCAGTGTTTCCCCCTAAATATCGGTAAATATAAACGTTACTGTTAAATACACTTTTTTTATACCAGTGGCGAATATGGTGAAGCAACTGAGAACTAACTAAGCGATATTAAACCCACTAGGACAAAAATTAGCATCGGTAATATTTAAATATTCAGTTAGTAAACACAATCCGCCTATTCTAATGGCTGCGCGATCTAAGGCGTAGGTCTGCGGCCGCTCGTCTGCTGAGATTGTGGGTTCGAATCCCACCGGGGGCATGGACGTTTGTCTGTTGTGAGTGCTGCGAGTGTCAAGTAGAGGTTTCTGCGAGGAGCTGATCACTCGTGCAGAGGAGTCCTACCGACTGTGGTGCGTCGTTGTATGCGATCTAGTAACCTCGTAAATGAGGAGGCCATGGCCCACTGGGGGGCTGTCTTGCCAAAAACAAAATAAATACAATCCGTCTTGCTTATTAAAACCATTTAATTAATGCCATGTATTGAAATAATCATTTTTTGTTTTGAGATCCATAAAAATCACCAGGAGAACACAGAACATTTTTGTATGTTAAACCTGATGCTTGGCTTAAAATTTAATTTAACACCCGAACAAATAATACGCGGAAGAAGAAGAAATAATATGTTTGATGAATGAAGTGACGTAATCGTAGAACTTACAAACATTTGTGACTCACATTTATATAAGTTCGCATACTTAGTTGTCATTCTATATTTTTTTACCACGTGACATTTAGATTGACATTTTGCTCCGTAATTGCTGTTTCCGTTGGTAGAATTTCATTATAAGCACATTATTATAATCATTACTATAAACGGTGTATAATTGGGACTGTTTACCTCTGGGCTACAGAAACGGAAAAGCTTGCACGCAGTCAAAATCCCAGACAAGGCCATGTAATTAGTTACAGTCTTCCCACAAAACGTTTAACTCTACATGACGAGACAAAAATGCTCCACAGAGGACAAATTTAAACCTTGCGCCACTGTAAGAACTTGATGACCATTTGGACGTGTCGGAACTTGCAAAGGAATCTGTATTACGTTCAACGGCATATACTGGTCCACAAATTTCGTGAAGATAATTATGTGGAAAAGCAGATTGTGTTATTTCCAAGCAGCTTCTCTTTTGTCTGTTTACGGAGATAATAAACTGTAAGGTACAGACCAATGTGAACCACTGAAGGCGTATGGGAGAAAGAGGTACATCTCCTCTCAAAGTTACCCTCGACAGTAGACCAATGTGAACCACTGAAGGCGTATGGGAGAAAGAGGTACATCTCCTCT
>Ga0123354_10017198_pt1 | contig 11329 bp, 9 predicted proteins | sample TergutLab28metaG_2_FD_97872 | JGI IMG/M metagenome (GOLD analysis project Ga0123354, IMG submission 97872) | Labiotermes labralis P4 segment gut microbial communities from Petit-Saut dam, French Guiana - Lab288 P4 | ecosystem: Host-associated > Arthropoda: Insects > Digestive system > Gut ... | reverse complement strand
GCTGACCACGTGACACCCCTCTATCCGCAAAAGTTGGCACTAACTTCGCCGACCGGCGGCGGCCGCTCTGTCGGTATAGTTCGCGTGCGGACTAAGGCCACGGAGTTTAGTTTTAGTAGTAATGGTATTGTTGGTGGTAGTAGTAGTAATGGTGGTGGTGGTGGTAGTGGTAGTAGTAGTAATGGTGGTGGTGGTGGTGGTAGTAGTAGTGGGGTGGTAATAGTAGTAATAGTAATGGTGGTGGTGGTGGTGGTGGTGGTAGTAGTAGTGGGGGTGGTGGTGGTAGTAGTAGTAGTAGTAGTAGTAGTAATGCTTAGGAGGGACGAGGTAACAGGGGAACGGAGAAGAGTACATAACGAGGAGCTCTACAACTGTACTCCTTACCAAATATTTTCGGGTGATCAATTCAAGAAGAATGAGATGGGCGGGACATGTGGCACGTGTGGGAAGAGGAGATGTGTGCCTTCTGGGATTCGGTAGGGGAACTGAGGAAAGAGACCACTTCGAAGACCTATGCATAAATGGAAGGATAATATTAAGATGCATCTTGAAGAAGTGGACTGGGGAGGCATGGACTGGATTGATCTGGCTCGAGATAGAAACAGCTTGCGGGCTGTTGTGAATGCGGTAATGAACCTTCGGGTTCAGTAAAATTCGGGGAATTTCTATACTAGCTGAGGACCTGTTAGCTTCTCAGGAAGGACCCTGCTCCATGGAGTTAGCTAGTTAGTAGTACAGTAGACTTTTGATAGTTCGAGGTGAGCGGGACCGAGGATGCCTCGAATGATCGAAAAGCTCGGTCTACATGGATTACGAAAATACAGGTTACATATGTACGATATAAACGATATGTACATTATAAACAGGTTCAAGTACATGCCTAAATCACATAATAGTACAAAAGCATTCACAAAAACCGGCTGGAAGGTAGTCTTTATAATCTTTAGATGCATCATCCCCGTTGTGTTTTGTGCAAATTAGGAGGGAGTGGGTACGTCAAAACACAACTGGCTTTGTATCTGTTTTATTAGGCTGACGACATGTTTCGGCCACTGTGGGCCATCCTCAGGTCACAAAAATGTATAACGAAGAAAAACTATACAGTGTAAGGTCATTAGTTGTGGTACATATTCTGAACTTTCAACGAGATCTCGTTGTCATGCGGCTTATCCGCATTGAGCTAATAATATGTTCGACTAGCAAAGTGGATAGAGTTAAAGGTAGTACAGTAACGCCTGTAAGACACGTGTGTACACGGAGATACGCACTTTAGCCGAATTCCATACCCAACATAGAAAAAACTTTGAATGCAGAGAATCGACTGGGACGAAACGGAATCTTGAAAAATCGGGTGTCGGAGAATGGAGACTGCGCTGTGTTGTTGTTGTTGTTAGTATTAAGTTCAGGGTCCTTCTTCAGAAGCTGGGAGTGCCTCAAAAACTAAAGAAATTCCCTGCTTTTTAAGGAACCCAAATGCCCACTGTCGTGTTTACAAGAGCGCGCCAGTTATTTCTGTACTGGGCCAGATGACTCCATCTCACGCCTTCCCATGCCATGTCATTAAGATCCATCTTAATCTGATGTTTATTGGACCGTGCATCATTGTGATAACTGAAGAATAAAAAACCAACTAGATGCCACTTATTATTTTATTGTACTTCTTATAGGCTCAACATGTTTCGGGCATTACTATACCCATCATCAAGAGCTCGTGACTGTGATGTTAATAACCACATTGGTCGTTTCGGTCTTGGTTTGCTGTATGTTGGAGGTTAGGTGCGGTTAGGTTGGAGTAGTGTCCGGGCTGCAGGCTAAAGCACAACTTGGGCTTGGGCTTTAGCCTGCAGCCCGGACACTACTCCAGCCTAACCGCACCTAACCTCCAACATACAGCAAACCAAGACCGAAACGCCCACTGTGGTAATCAACATCATAGTCACGAGCTTCTGATGATGGGCATAGTAATGCCGAAACATGTTCAGCCTATAAGAAGTACAATAAAATAATAAGTGGCATCTAGTTGGTTCTTTATTCTTCAGTTGTCCATCATAATATTTTACACCCTTCCACGCCAAGGTCTTCCAAGTGGTCTCTTTCCTTCAGGTCTCCGCACCAAAACCCTGTACGTAATTCTCTTCTCTCCCTTACGTGCCATATGATCCGCTCGTCTCATTCTCCATAATTTCATTATCCGAATAACATTTAGTGAGCAGTAGAGGTCATGACTTTCTCGTAATGCAGTCTTCTCTAGTCTCGTGTTACTTGTGCCTTGCTGGGCCCAAATATCTTCCTAAGCGCCCTATGCTCGAACACCCTCGGCCTATGTTCTTCCCTTAATATGAGGAACGAAGTTTTACACCCTTTTTTAAGACCATGTACTGTACAATCATACTTCTGTATGTTGCAGTACGCATAAGCTTACTTTTGGGCCACAAAAGGGAAGACCAAATATTCTGGACCGAATGGCCGCAGGCATTTTCTGAATTTAATCTGCCCGTAGTTTCCTCATGCATGCAATTTTGATTGTTTAGTGTCATTTCCAAATATTTAAACCTCTCCACATTTTCAAATAATTTATTAGCTACTTTTATGTTGCGATTTTATCCTGCCTCCTGCTCGCGAAGGCATGACACGTACTTGGTTTTCTCAGTAGCTGCTCCTACGAAGTAAATATTATTATTATTACGTTATATTTCCGGAATTTTCGAGGTTCAAGTTGTACATATTCAATCGCCGTATTGGAATGTCCCTCTAAGGGCTAAGGTCCGGTTTCCACCCATGAAATGTGTCTACGTTGCGTGTGAATCCAACAGTAAACTGCATTAACCTGTTGATTCCAGTAATGGACAGACATCCTTTTTGTTCTAACTTACTTACTTACTTACTTACTCCATGGAATAGAGTCCTCCTTGAGAAGCTAACCGGTTTGCAGCTAGTCAAGAAATTCCCCGCATTTTATGGAACCTGAATGTTCATTACCCCATTCACAAGTGCCCGCCACCTGTACCTATACTGAACCAGCCTGATCTAGTCCATACCCCCACATACCACTTCCTGAAGATGCATCTTAATATTATCCTCCCATCTACGCATGGGTCTCCCCAGTGGTCTTTTTCCTTCACCCTTTTTGTTCTTTCAGGTATAAACCAAATTTTTATACATCTGCTATTTCGATGAACGTTATATGTCAGAGAGCCAAAGAGCTAATTCCCTGACAATCGTATTTTCGATGCCGTCAGGACTTTTTCTTCAGGGGTACTTTTTCCTCTAAATTTCGCTAGCAGCGTGCGTAATTTAGTATAATTTTGCTCGATATTAGGCTTCCACCGCGGTGTATATGGGAGCTGTGCTCTTTTGGAATTTTACAGTTTATAATGCTAAAAGAGCACAGATGTGGTATAACGTTTTATAAAAATTCATGAGAACTGTCCATTTGGTTCTGAATATTATTATCAGGACACAGGCTACACTCATCTCTTTGGTATGTGTCTTTGTCATTTAAAAATTTAAGAACATAATTAATGGTTGGCTTGATTCTCCGTCTGTATTGTATAAGAAACTTAGTAGTGGGCTGAACGTTTTTTGGTGATATCGAGAATGAAAATAGTCCGCAGTTCCTTGCTGGGGTCAAACCATTGCCTTCTGTTGCTGCAAATTATACATGCAATATACGCCATTAAAATGTGCGATTAGGCCCTGCAGCGTGCGTATGCTGTGTTTGCGAGTAGTCCCGAAGTACAGACGAATTATGGCGACAGGAGACACCTGAAATAGGCGTAGTTAGTGGAGGTTTGTTGATGTGTACAATGTGATGATGATGCAAGCTTCTGCGCGGTTCGTATTCGACAATCATTGACAGAAGTGGCAAAAGAAATCAGTGTACCAACGTGTGATGTAACTTTACATGTTGTGTGTGAAAATCTTTTGGTGCAGGAGCAAGATATTTTAACGTACTGTAACATGAAGGTTATTCTTTAACCTACACAGTGCCGCCATGATGCCGCTCAGTTAATCCAGTCGAATGACTGACAGCTGTTGTGCAGGTGGGGTAAGTCAGAGTACTGCTCGGTATGGGCGGGTCGTAGTAGATATGGACGGCATCTCGAAAGGTTTTACGTTGAAATCAACTAGATATTACACTGTTCCTTATTAACCCTAAAAGAAAACCCTCAGCATTTTGCCCATGCGACGTAATTAAGCGTTCCATTACGATTAATATAATTCCCTTTTTCCCCTGTAAAACACTGGTCAAGACCAACTTCAAGACGAAGTGCTGTGAGGTACCAACCAAATGTTTATATATTTATATCTTTATATACAAAACGATTGCAGTCTTCATAGGGTATTATTGACACACAAAACGAATTCGCAGTTATACAAATATAACTACAGTATGATTCGCAATATCAGTACGGATTGTTTCCCTAATCAGCTTCAACTCTTTGTTCTTTATACTGGAAACACAGTGTGTTGTGTTGAATCCGTATATACAGTGCAGATTAATGTGTGACTTCATATAATGAATTTGGTAAACTAGATGCCGTGTGCGTTGGAGTAACAAAACTGGTATATTTATTATTTCTGGACCTAAGAAGTCATTCCAGTTTTATCATATTTGATAATTTCCAGCTCTTTTAGATGAAGATGGATCTAAGTCCATATATTGTCCCAGTGTGGATGGACAAGAATTAATTGTAGTAAGTCACATATTTTTCCAAGAAAAGAGATGTTTTGTCTCAAATGTGATAAAAATTGGTCTTAGCATTTTTCTGCTTCTCAAGTCCGGACATATTACCACAAGTGGATTACAGGCTGAGGAGCCAGCTAAACAAATGCTTGTACTACGTGTAATAAGGAGAAAGATCGATCACACAAACCGTAAAAGTGAAGTTTTCTCGGTACTTAATTAAGCACAGCACAATGAAGACTTTTGGGGGAAATGGAGCTGTATCTTCACGCTGTAGCAGCTGGTGTATTGGGACGAGAGAAAGTTCTGTTCCCTATTGGGAATCGAACCACGATTCTAAGGTTATTCGCAGCAGTCTTAGAGACTGTAGGTTCATGACTGGTCCGTCCCTGCTGCACATGTCCCTTGACAAAGTTAAGAATATGTGGAGCTGTACCTCCACCTTCTCATATGCCTTCATGGCGTGTGCTTAAATAAGCATAGCGAAAGGTTTACTTTTACTGTACATTTCCGAAAAGACGGGTGGCGGGGAATGAGGTGAAAGTAAAGAGGAATGATGGCATATTTCGGCCAACATTCGAAACAGATTTATCCCGAATAACACTGCGGTCTTATCTCGTTGGTGGTGCAGTAATTTCTCTACAATTCAGTGTAATTTGTGTTACAGTAACGCGAAGCGGATACGTGCGTAATAAATATTTCTTTGTCCAGAAGTCTCTCTGAATTGAAATAATATGCTCACGTAAGAAAATACTATATTATTATTAGACTTCATTTCCTGATTAGGATTCGAAATCATATGGGCACGACGCTTCCTCTGAGAGTGGCTCCTAGATAAAAAAGGAATGTAGAAATTTATTTATTTGGGCCTATTAGATAAATCTGATCTTTATGAACATTTTTAAAGCCTACTGGTTACACGATGCACCGACAGTTTAACATTCAACAGCTGTGCGCTCTGCCAGCACTGTATTTAAGTGCTTTATATTTATCTGAGAACAAACAGCGACTTGTGCCACTTAGAGCATAAACTGATTGGTTTTTATAACCGAGATGAAAAGTGTTTACAGCGCGGTACGGACTGGGTCTTTAAATAAAGCAGTGTGCGCTTCGTCTTTATAAATGGTTAACAGGACTTTCAGTCTCGTAATACATACCGATATTTTAGAGAAAAGTACTACCTACATCATGAAGGCATACTTACCCATATGATGGTGGTACAGCTTCACGTATGACTGTTTACTGTTTGTTTATTTGTGTTCTAGTTTCGTAGTCGAATGCGGGAATGATTAATGTTAACTGTGTATTGGAAAGGGTTGAAATGAAGCGGTTGTAGCCTAATACGAAGCAGGCCCATTGTTCTGGAATTTGCCTGAATGAATTGAGGCAAACAACGAACCTGCTCACAATAACTGGTCTCTGAGCCTGGGTGTGAATTTCGGAATTTTGAGTAACGACCAGAAACGTTACGCGCATGGTTCCAACCTACGGTATAACGCGCACGCTCACGGAGCTTTGGTTTATTACTAACGTGTCGCACGTGACCGTACGAATAAGACTTCCTGCACATTATTATTCCTTCGAGTTCGAATAATATTTTTTCTTCTCAGTAATTCGTGAAAGGAAAAGTAGGTCTTTTTAATTATTCAGGAAGGTAGAGTGCGCTGGAGGGAGACAGAAACAGGTATCTGTTTTACAGCGTAATGGATTTTAATTGCCACGTGGTGTGATAGAATCAAGGAATGGTTTCCTTTCTGTGACCCACGATTTCAGTGTATGCAGAAAGTTAGCCGCAACGACTGATTGAGAGTGATAAGCTTGAGTTTGTGCTGGTGGTTTGGCAGTTCGGACTAGATCTCTATTGCGCACAGTGCGGTGGCATTTTATGCGAGGGGTGCGTTCCTTAAGACCTGGCATAATTCAAAACTATTTTACTGCATAAGAATAAATGTGAAGTATGATAATCCAAAACCACTGTAGCGTATTTTCACTTTTAACCATACTTCGGGAGCAGAGCATAAATCAGTAAACAATAAAAGTTAATTTAGTAATCATATTTAGACGAAGCTGAAGGAACGGAGAGATGCAACTGGTGCCTAATTAGAACGTGCTATCTCTCCGTTTAATTTTCTGTGTTCGCATTTTTTAATTTGCGAATAAATTGAGACCTTATTAATATGTTTACATCTCACTATTTAAAATTCGCATAAACTGCCACAGCACCGTATTACCAGAATATGGATCATGTTTATTTGTTATAGCCGTTTTACTTATTTATTTATTTGTGTGTTTATTTGTCTTTATCCATTTATTTATTTATCTATTTATCTTATTTATCTTTATTTATTTATCTGTCTGTCTGTCTATCTATCTACCCATCTATCTGTCTGTCTGTCTGTGTCTTTCTGTCTGTCTGTATGTCTATCTATCTATTTGTCTGTCTGTCTGTCTGTCCGTCGGTCCGTCCGTCCATCCAATTCATCCCATCCAATCCATCCCACCCATCTATCTATCTATCTATCTATCTATCTATCTATCTATCTGTCTGTCTGTCTGTCTGTCTGTCTGTCTGTCTGTCTCTCCTATCTATCTATCTATCTATATTTATTTATTTATTGGCTTTTCCTATGTGCGTATTTCATGTGTACACGGTACCACCTTGTACTATTCACATCTTTGTCAGTAACCCTATATAGCAGGGTGGTTACTATATGTACCACCTGATTTAACAATACAGAACGCTGCATGTGGTCCAAGTATGTTATTTATGTTTCACATGTGTCTCAGAATAAACTGTGATTTTATCCTAAGCAGCATCAACCGGGTGACCTTATAGTCGAGTATTCGTGAGATTCTAGCTGCAAATTTACATGTTATTTAAATGGATTTTCTGCTTCATATTGTTACTGCTGTCTATGTTAACAATGGCTGTTTATTGTAAAAATCTTTCGAAAGGCATACCTTAAATAGTTTATTTGCAAAATGCAAATATTTGAATATTTGTTCAGGTAGTGTTTACAGTTACTGATTGAAATATTAGGTTTCCTATTTGCACAACGGTGGTCTATTGTATTTTATTTATATAAACATAAGAGTTTTAATGACAAATGATCTCAGTATTGCTGCATGTTTCGACCCGTGTAGGTCATCTTAAGGCTATTCTATACGAATGGACTTTCTGCTTTGCGATATTATGGCGTTTGTGATAACTTTAAGATAATGTATACAGGTCGAAACATGTACTGAGCTCATTTGTTATTATATGTGTTTAGACAAATAATAATATAGTAAACATTGGTCTGCAGACATCGAAACTCATTTTTCAATTAGTACTTCATCGTATAATAAAACGGGATGCAAACAGTGAAGAAGTGTATGCTGTTACCTCGTTCTGAAATGTGCCACCCCCGATGTGTGTATAAATAAATGGCGTTGAAATGACAATACACTGGGTTGACTCGCCTTGCGTTACCGAGCTCGTATTTCTCTATGCTTGGAGTGAAGATTAAAGGTACACTTCATACTACAGCACTGTCTGGCTATTAAAAATTGTGTGTACTTGAACCAGCCCTTGACATTTTCAGTGGTGACTGTTTCGTAGGAGGTATTGAAGTACAATAATTAGCACCTTTCGGGATTAGGATTCTCGTATCTACCTTAGCAAGAACCGTGAGTACCAACTCTCCGCATGTGTATGTAAGGTGTGGACAAACCGTTTTACCATTCAGCAGCAATTCATGTGTGACTTTGTCGAATGTGAAGATAGTGGCAACTGGCCCACAGTGGTTTGATGAGACAGTATGATAAGTCAGGCGCCAATATTTCGTCTCTGTGATTGCGAATTCCTTCCTGGTTGAACGATTGTGTGTGGACATGGTACGACAATAACTTGACTTTTCCCACAGGTTGAGTAGACTTCGTACAGGCTTTCTTTGTTCAGTGTGTCGTCTCTCCCATTTCGGTTCTTCACTCTCCGTTGAACAAGTAACTTGACAACAACTGGTGTACTATTTATTTTTTTCATAATTATTTAGTTGGAGGAAAGATATAAAAAATTAATAACCAACAATCGAAATTGGACCTTTCTCGAAGTTTGTGCATATTTTGTGAAATATCGTGCAGCAAATGGTAAATAATCTTGTGATTTATTCGTTCCTCTTTTTCGCTGCAGGCTGTCCAGTGTTGGACAGCGTAGAACTCTGCCGTGGTCTTTAGCAAGGGACTTGTTTGTATGTTCTTGGGGTGGAATAAGGATACGTTTCCCTGGAACTGTAGCCTGTATTGTTCCATTGTCCGTCCCCCTGATGGTAGACAGATTGAACGTCCGACGAGTCATGGTTCGATTCCAGGAAAGGGCGAGAGATTTATCTGTCTTCCAAAGTCTCGAGATTAGTTCTGGTGTCCAAATAGCTTTTGGTCATTATGTACTGGTGAGTCTTTTCTCGGGGGTAAAGCAGTTGCATTGTGAAGCTGACCACTCCATATATTGTAGAGGCTAAGAATGAGTGGCGCTATGCCTCCACTTCGTATGCCTTCATAACGTGTACAGGGCCAATTTTACTCACCTTTTGCTGATGATATCAGTGGAGTATTGGTGGAATCGTAATGGACTTAAAGAAGCCGATGTACTCGGAGAAAAACCTGTCCCAGCGCCCATTCCTTCACTACAAATTCCACATGGACTGTCCCGGCAGCAACCCCGTGCCTCCTCAGTCAGAAGCCGGTGTCAAACCTTCTGTACTGTGGCATGACCTTGCATGCATACAGCCAGTTTATAGTAACGGAAGTTGTGGGTATTTCACAATGCTCCTTACTTCGCCGTCTTGCTGTGTGTCACGCTACGTAGCCCGAGGTCCGCGATTTGAATGCGACTTGATGTATTTTCATATCGTTCGTTGTGAGCCTGCTGTTACACGCGAAGGGATTTATATGAAGAACGAAACACACACAAAAAAGAAATAGATATCGTTCTCGTAATAAGCTCACATACTGAAGTTGTTGATTGAAAATCCCAGTAGCGTTTCATAAAAGTTTGTGTTTGATCGTTGATTTAACCCATAATGCTGTGGAAACGAAGCTGTATAGATTAGGCTGCGGGGGTCAGGACAGTGCGGTTTGATGTGTTTTTTATGCTCGAGAGGGGACTTCATTTCTTTCCAATAAGCTACCTGTCCACCATACTGCAAGACGATGCGGTATACATGACAGTAATATTCATAGTCGAGAAAATCATATTTAATATTCAGTGGCTGAAACCACTTCCTGGCAAGGACGAGAGATTTTGCCTTCTCGAAAATGTCCAGACCGGCTCTACGGCCAACCTCTTCTCTTGTTTGCACCGTACCGTTGTTCTTCCCCGGCTTTAAAGAGTCTGAGACCTGAAGTTCACCATTCGCCCCCATCTATTACTGAGGTTCAGAATGAGTGGTGCTATGCGACTACGCCCTCTATATGCTGTTATGGCGTAGACAGGGACCGCAGGCCTTTATATTTTTGGACGATATTACAAAATTTATCGTGGGCCGGGAAAGCTCCGTCGGTATAGCGACTCGCTACGGGCTGGATGGTTCGGGGATCGAATTCCGGTGGGGGCGAGATTTTCCGCACCCATACAGAACAGCCGTAGGTCTACCGAGCTCCCTATACAATGGGTACCGAGTCTTTCTCGGGGTTAAATCGGCGGGGGCGTGACGTTAACCACCCACCCTCATCTAGCCGCGAGGTTACCTCTACACCCCCTCTGGGCCTTCATGACTTTTTCTAGGCTGAATTTTGCCTTTAGAACAGAATAGTATTTGGGTTCGAGCCCTTCCCGCCCCGATGCCCCTAGGGAACTTTACCTTTACCTTTTAGTACCAAATGATCCCGTAATTAAAATCTTAGATTTTCAATAAAAACGATCTATAAGTTTGTGAAGTAATATATTGTGCTGGGGAAAGCGTAAAAATCAGATTAGAAAGCGCTGTTAAAAGAAAAAAATTGCCATTGGACAAAATTGCGTATGTTGGTCAGTCTTCGGTTAAGATGTCAGGTACACAATGAATCATCGCGTGTCAGCAACCGAGCCATGTGATAACGCATGAATAATTGGTGAAATTGTATTTTTAATACATTTTTCTTTCTTCGTAAAATGAGTTTTGGCAACTCGCTCAGAAGGAAGGATGAGAAGTCGTCGTCCTTTTTGAATGAGTTCTTGCGGTGACCTGAGGCCCTAAGGTTTGTCCAAGGTCTTTGCGATAGATGCCAAACTGTGTCCTTTATTTGCATGGACGCCTGTCGGGTAGATCCAACAACTTTAAATTTTGATCTTCTGGGTTAAACACCGTCGAGACTGGTAGACTGGTGCCAGAGATTGACAGGAACACCCGACGTTTTCTGCTTCTTTATCTTATGACGATCAATCCCCTTTGTGTTTTCAAGATCGGAATAAAACTATTATCTACTCTTTTTGACGGAGTAGATACTAGTTTGGGGACCGCGGTAGCACAGTGGTTAAGGTGCTGTGCTACAAATCGGAAGGACGCTGGTTCGATCCCAGCTGATGTCATTGGAATTTTTCATTGACATAAAATCCTTCCGATCGCACTATGGCCCTGGGGTCGACTCAGCCTCTAACAGAAATGAGTACCAGGAGTATTTCCT
>Ga0123354_10017197_pt1 | contig 11329 bp, 3 predicted proteins | sample TergutLab28metaG_2_FD_97872 | JGI IMG/M metagenome (GOLD analysis project Ga0123354, IMG submission 97872) | Labiotermes labralis P4 segment gut microbial communities from Petit-Saut dam, French Guiana - Lab288 P4 | ecosystem: Host-associated > Arthropoda: Insects > Digestive system > Gut ... | reverse complement strand
TGTGTGTGTGTGTACGTAAATATGTCTCTGGTTTCAAAACAAAATTCAGATAAAAGACTGCGGGTTATACCACAAATCTGGAGTAAATGATTTAGTTTTCAGGGAAGTCAAGCAATGTAGATTATTGAATTTTTGCCGACATTTCAGACTTCATTGTGCCTTCAGTCTCGGGGTCAAGTGGACTGCTTTTCTTGCACGTGGTGTAACGTCCTAGATTTGTGAAGAACTGGCAAGGATATTCTTCGTCTGATACTGTGCGCAGGAAAGACACAGTGGCCGTCTTCAAAACCTGTTTTATGATTTACAAAATGGACATTATTAAATTACAAATTTATGGCATAATTTATATGCGAAAGTTAATGACTGAATTTGGCGGGATAATTTGTACCTACCGCGAAATTAGTACGAGAAACACTAATAATAAGAAATATGAAGGTAAATTGCGTAAAACAAGTATTTAATAAATTATAGTTACAATGCAGTTAGCCACCCACGAGATGACACAGTTGATAGTCTCTCTACACGCTAGAAGGCGGAGTTTGGTTTCGTCTACACCATATCGAGAACGATTCTGTGGCCACTCAGTTCTCATATCCATTTGGAAAAATAACAATAGGTCTGGGCTAAAGACGACCGGAACGTGATTCTGACAGTCACTTCTGTGTAACGCAGTCGTTACTGTGACCTGATTCTCTTACTAGTCTTGCATTTCCGCGTCTTAGCTTGTGGTGCCAAATCGCATATAACTAAGTTCATTGTCACAGTAATTGGTCTTGCTTTTTTGAACTCCTAAGAGTGATGAAATTCTCATTGTTTCTTATCCTGCTCTTAATTTTTTTTGTAAGTTCTGGAGTTTTAAACTTGTTTTTGCGTAAAAAGTTCCTCTCGTCCTGAAAATATTGTTTTTTTTCCCCCAATAAACCATAAATGATTTCTTCAATTTGCAGCTAAAGTATAATTCGAATGGAACAAAATGAGTTCTGTTGGGTAAGGGAAGAGGAGAGCGTGCCATCCGTTGTAACAGACATCTCCGATGTACAGAGCGGTTAGTGTTGCAGACGGAAGTAAACAACTAAACGATATTTCAAATAAGCAGTGAGAACATAAAGAAACGTGAGGGTAAACTTATATGTGTATGTCGCTTGGAGGAGACGTGTCTTCTGACAAGGGAGCTACTGGAATACACCAAGTATATTTTTGATAAGTTTGGTTGGAAAAATGGATGGCTTAAATGAGTAATTCTTTAGCTAAGCACCAGGCCGTAAAGTGACGTGGACACTAAACGTCACTCCCTCTTGACATCAGTGCCACATAAATGTAAACTGTGAATCCCGTGTTCTGGTTTCTTTACTCCGGGACGGACATCTGGGTACGTGAGTATGGGGTGGCTGCGGGGCTAAGAAACGTGGGGGGTAGGTATATAACCGGGTTATAGAAAATAAAAAGTAACTTCTCTTTTGGGTAAGAAAGACCTACATTTATCGGAGTTTCAGAATAGAGCAAACATATATGTTAGACACGTTTTCGTATTGGTTTTCATGCATAAGGAAATCGGTATAACAAAGAAAGGCATCAGTTTTCTAGTTCATTTGACAGTGTATTCTCATTCGTGAAGGTTGCAACGACCATTGTCAATATGACAATTGAGAAATGGGAACGATAAGCGATCGTGACGTACCTTTAGGATAACCTACCATACATTTGTTATAAATGAGAAAGAACACAAATAAATTAACATAAAACTGTACAGAATGTAATTAAAATACATTTAATTTGAAATGTTAAAGTTGTTTTTATAGTCTTCAAAGTATAAAAATGAGTTCATATCTGCGTAAACGTGGTGTAAGACATCAAGTGTCACTAAAGTGATGCGGAAAGAGGAAAATGATTTATATGAGGTGTTGCGCTGTTTGTGCTGCAAACGTAATAAGGTTTTCAGTAATTAAATTAAAAAACAAGCCAGGTAACGCACGTATAACGGACCATTGAGGTATGTTCGTGCAACCATTGCTGCAGTAGAAAAGCAATATGAATTTCATATTCTAAGAGTGTGTTTGTAGCTTTAGGTATCCAGCATGCAATGCACATGCGTCATATTGTTATCTGTGGCCTACTCACATCTACTCTCTTCCACATTGTCAGCAACGGCGCGCGACTTGCGCAAAGAGTTACTGGACGTAAAATATTTGTTTTGATTTTCGCTACAACTCCTGTCTGAAATATTCGTAATTCTAAAAAAGCCGAGCGAGATATGATCATAAATGTACACATGTCTTCGTGTAAACTTGACGTTATTCTTGTCCGATTTAAATGAAACTTGGATTTTCTCAACAGATTTTCGAAACGTACTCAAATAAAAAATTTCTTGAAAATCCTTCCAGTGGGGGCCGAGATGTTCCATTCGGACAGACGGACGTACACGTATACAGCGAAGCTAATAGTCGCTTTTCGCAATTTTGCGAAAGCACCTAAAATGCGACAGAATTAACTGCCAGTAGGCGGCGTCTGAACCAAAGAAAAAGATTATTAACCCAAAACTACAACACTTTAGTAAATTTCTTTGCTCAACATTGTACAGGTAAATCTCTATGATTACTTTAGAATATGTATCCTAGTTTTTGAAATAGCGTCTTTTTCCACAATCAGAAGTTTTCTCTCGGTTTAAATAAAACAAAAAACCTCCCATAAAGTCTCATTTTTAAGGAAAAGCGTAATCTGATGCAATTCAAAATGATCTGAGGACAGTATTTTAGCCTAACAAGTAGGTAAGATATGTAAGATAGAAACAGATATATAACGAGAACTGCACGATTTGTACTCTACATCAAACGTCAGCTTATTAGGATAATTAAAAAAAGGAGGGTGAGAGGGGTGGGGCGTGGAGCATGTATGGGACAGAAAAGACAAAGTGGACCTTGGTGGGGAAACGTGAAGGGACTTTCAAGAAGAAGGCGTAGAGGGGATGATGATATTCAAATGAATACTAAGAAATAGAACGCCCTGGCCTGGACTTGTTTAATCTGCACCAGGACAAGGACAAGTGGGTTTCATGTAAACAAGATAATGAACTATTAATTTCCATAAAATGAGAGAAATTTCTAACAGGGCAAGGAACAGTAAAATTGACAGTAGAACTCTGCTCCGTGAGGTTGGTTGTTTAGTTAGTTAGTTAGTTAGAACAATTAAATTGACAGTAGAACTCTGCTCTATGGGATTAGTTAGCTAGTTAGTTACTTCTTTAGTTGTTGAATCAAAAATGAAAGTTCCTTGATTTTGTGAACACCTGTAATCCATCACATACACATATCTCTTAGTGTGGTAACAATGAATTTGCAGACCAAATACCTACAACATTAAATAAGAGCATTATTAATTGTTAAATTTCATTGCCATTTCACTTACGACGTATAAATCATACTTATCTGAACGTTTGAAAGTATCGAAGCATATAAATATCTGAAGGGGTGTCAGTGATGAATGTGGATGCAGGGGATATAGAAGTAGACCCCACGCTTGTGTATCTGCATAAAGAAGAAATACAGTAGGGCGAGAGTGCAGAAGCGTGAGCTGGAAAGTAGCAATTGTCATTAGAGAAATGTTCCCTTAGCGACATTTCGTTGCATGCATCGTGTTGCAAGTACAATGCAATGATTGATCCTCCACCATAAAATGTCAGAAGATGTATTGTACAGGCATTTTATAAGTTCACATGCTGAGTACGCGCACGTTTATGAGTAAGTCGTACATTCATCATCGTTTAAATAACAGCCATAAATCATCAATATTTGCATTATTAAATACACATAGCCCTATGTAAGAAACGTCTGCCTCTTGCTCAAGATATAACTTAACAATGAAGCCTATGTAAGTGTAAATGAACACTGTGTTTTTACTGTTAAGGTGTGTCATCTCCGTTGTGTTAGGTCAACAACACAAAGCTGTAGTGTGTATATATCTACATATATACACATTTAATCGCATGATAGGATCACACCTATGCATTCACATGATGAAGTACGCATCAATAAAATGTTGGCCACTTTTACTAATCCCACGATTTATGATGTAAGACGAGATCTCGTCCCCCATCCAAAATTACCACACATACTGTGTAAAGGTAAAAGAGTCCAATTACAGGCATGGACATGCCCAGAGGGTTCCAGGAAGTTAAGGCTCCCAGATTTCGTGACAACGGCAAGGGATGGTGGTAGGTTGTCAGCTTTACCCCCCAGGAAATGCTCCTGGTACTCACTTCTGTTAGAGGCTGAGTCGACCCCAGGGCCATAGTGCGATCGGAAGAATTTTATGTCAATGAAAAATCCACTGACACCAGCTGGGATCGAAACAGCGACCTTCCGATTTGTAGCACAGTACCTTAACCACTGTGCTACCGCGGTCCCCACACATACTGTGTAGGCACTTAAGTTCTTTGGACAACCTAACGATGGCCTACATACAGGGCCGAAACATGTAGTTGTATATTATATATCGCTACTAACTGTAATACCTACCACCATCCTGTGCCGTTGTCACGAAATCTGGGAACCTTAACTTCCTGGAAACCTCTGGGCCTTTCCAGGCCTGTAATGGGACTGCTTTACCTTTTTACTAATGTAATGTTGTTGTGTTCATGACTGTATGTATATATAGATATATACACACTGCAGCTTTGTATTACTGTGTTTCAACTTGTGCTTAGACAGGAATTTCCTTGGTTCTTGCAGTATGTAATGTAATGTAATGTAATGTAATACACACTAAAGTTACGTAACCGATTCATTTTACTGCTGCTTAATTGTGCTGTTAATGGGCTGGTTGATTGGTCGAATGGTTATTTGTTTAACTAGTTAGTTACTTGACTATTTTGTAGGATAATTATTTGCTCAGATGGTTAATTTATAAGTAATTGTTTCGTTATTTGGTTGGCTTTGTATTTGTTTAATAATGTATTGGGTTAAGCACTTGGTTGATTAGTTGCAGAGTTAGTTATTAGGTTAATGTTTGGTTGGTTAGTCACGTAGGCTACCAGGAAGGCGACAAGCAAACTTGCATTTCCGAAAAATTTTGCCTTGCTTGTATAAATTTTCATGTCGTATATTCGTAGTGAAAATACGCCATTGGTCCACACGTTACGTTCAAAGTATCACATTTGAAACAGTCACAGAAAGCTACCATCTCCCGTCTCCTATGCGATTTTGTGGGCATTTATGACTGAACATGTCTCTCTACCTTCGTATATATATATCACCCTTCTGCTTCCGCATCCTTAGCCACTAGAAGCGACACCGTTGTCTTCAAGTTTTACTGCTTCTGGAAGTCATTAGCTCCAGTTCCAGGATAGGGAAAGAAGAAGAAGGAAAGTGGGAGATAGAAGGAGGAACCTGAGAATCGGAAAAGGAAGTCTGACGTCGCGTCGTGCACGAAGGTTGGTTTGGTGACAAGGGGTTGAGGCTAAATCTGAATTCCAATGAAAGTTTGTTCTTGCAGTCCATTCCCCATTACACATATAAAATGGCTTTCATGCCACTTAACGAGGCGCATATCTCAGTAAATGTACTGGCTATGGTCTGAGGTAAATTATGCGTATTCCCCCACCACCCCCCTGATATTTTGTCACGGTGTCCGCCTATATTTCTTTCTATGGGATGAAGTGGCCGGAACGTCGTGACAATTTTCTCTAGCCATTAGTTCTAGAGAGCTATAACCTTCACAGACACGCTTCGTATATTCATCTGTGACTTTAAAAGTAGTCAGATTTTCATGTAGAATTTTACACATAATGGACGTAATATCCCCTACACAAATCTCAAAAAGACATGCTGTTAGACGGGATTTAGGACAAAAACCTCCATCGATCTCCTGCCAGTTAAAAGTAAATAAGGTTTGTGTTTTCTAAATAGTCAAGTTTTGTGTAATGGAGGAAATACAGGCTTACTAATGAAATGGTAATCCTGTAAGTAAAAATCGGTAGGAAACTGCGAGTTTTCAAATTCAAATAGTTCTAGTGAGAGGAGTTCTCCTTAGGTTAGTTGCTCAAAAGGTAAATTGTCCGTAATCTACAGAAACGTAGCTCATTACTGCATTCACAACTGGTGCTGTAAGCCACTAATCTCTGAATCAAGTTTAGACCCAACCAACGTGTTTCTCGCAGATCTGTTGGAATGCCATCCTCGCATCCACTAGTAATATTCCCAAATTGTCCTTTTTTGGGGGGCTAAACTCTTGAGCATTCCGCATCTTCTGCATACAATTTATACGTTATGTTTATCTAATCCTCCTGCATTTGATGACTCGATGGTTAGCTAAGAGCGCAAACTACAATGCTTTCCTCCGTGCAACTCTCTCCATTCTCTTGTCACTTCCTCTGTTTCAGGTGTATTGCACCCGGTTGTCAGAAACCCGCATTCGATATTCATCATGTAGGGTGAAAGCCCAAATAACACGTCAGTATAAACAACATTTACGGCGACCGCTTTGTTTGTTTTAATGTTTAGGATTGTAGATTAAAGGCAAAATACAGAAGATTAGGAATGGAAGGGCAAGGAATTTAAACTTCTCTCAGTCCTAAATTAAAATGGTAAAACGGTTTTAGTTAATATTTACTTTATTACAATATGTTTCCGTCAACACAACTAACGTTTAAAGTATAACATTACTGCGACATGTTTCGACTAGTGACAGTCATCATCAGGCTGATCTAAGAACCGTTTAACATTTTTGCAGGTTTTATTTTGTGCATTTGCACAAAATAAAACCTGCAAAAATGTTATACTTTAAATGTTAGTTGTGTTGAAGGAAAGATACTGTAATAAAGTAAATATTCGGATAACGCAACGGGATGACTTCATTCAAAAAGTTTTAGTTAAATTTTAAAGAAAATATTTAATAATTTATTTTGTTTATCCTTGAACTAAACGATTACAAGAGAGTGGTGTTTTATTTAATGAGAGTGACAATTTTTAAATTTATATGACGTCGTTAATGGTTAAAATAAGAGTGGGCGAAATGGTGGAAATTTATTGACCGGGGAAGACCAAAGTGCTAGAAATACTGCGTGTGCTACTGTTATTTGGTCCACGTGGGCTAATGTAGAATCGAGCCCAGACCTCCCCTGTAACTGGCAGGTAACTAACCGCCTGAGCCAAAGTTTAAATGAAGAAATGTAAAAAGTACTACGAAGGGTATTCCAGGACTGGAATTCCGCATCATATCGACTGGCTTTCTTACGTCTCCAGTAGGCCCACGGAACACAATTTGAAGACACAAGGACGCTTGCAGTTTGTCTCCCTCACCCATTACTTTCTATACCAACAATACAACTTCCTTTTAGAACGAAAACGCCTAATGCAAATTATTCCTTCATGGTTCTGAGGACACGGTGAAAATTTTAGCACGTTAGACTTCGCTTTGAAAGAACAAACCCCAGCGCATGGTAACTATTTCTGCTGGTGCCCCATTACGACTTCCGACCCCTTCACTACACCAGCGATTCCTTAACATTCCTTTCTCTTTCAAGAAGAAGAAAGTAAAGAGAATAAAATATAATGTCAGAAAAATAAGCAAAAGTAGAAATAAACACAATATACAATAATTTTAAGACGTTTCCTTTATTTTAAAGTTTATTAATGTTATGATTTTATGTGATAACGGTGGTTTTGGTACGGTAGTGCGCAGGCAACTTCACAACAAGTAGATGTGAATATCGCCAGAGAACAATGGAGATACACCATGCATTAATAGGCTCTTGTTGTACAACGAATCCTAGAGAAAGGGACAGAATGAGGATGGAAGAAGACGACACTGGGGTAAATCTTCTCAGCTTTCTCCACCCAGTATAACCGAAACCAGCCTCCTCTTCAGTTAAATATATGTGCAAAGTTATAATACAAGGAAATGTGTGAAAGGGAATATGCAGTTTCATGGCCGAGGATTGTATATATGAATGGGTAGAGAGAAATAAGCCAAATCAGGCCGTGTTTAACACTACCCAAATACAGACAGAAGGTGGAAATGTCGAGGCAACCTGTATATAGAGCTGTACACATTTGTGTATGTAAATTTTACGAAACTTAAAATTGTAGCCTTGGCAATGCACTCAGGAAGATTTAGGAAGGCAAAACGCATACAAATTAAGGATGAAGATTTAATCCAATACGCATTTTAAATTCGATATTTTAAAAACGAAATTACAGACAGCGTGTTAATTTGTCTGTCAAGTCATTATTATTATTATTATTAGTAGTAGTAGTAGTAGTAGTAGTAGTAGTAGTAGTAGTAGTAGTAATTCTATCCAATACTATATGAGGTATAAAGCTGGAAATCTGACCCTCGCTACTTGCTAGTCACTTGTTTATATAATTAGTGCTAAATTATTTATTGCTTCTTCGGTTCGTGAAATAAGAGTATCGAATATTGTTCCTTTCTGCAGCACCTTTCAGCCAGAATTATGCACAGGACTCGGCCTGTTAGATTTTCTTTTTCTCATGTATCACCATTTCTTATGTGGGACGTCTTTCAAAAATTAATAAAAGTTGATTTGAAATTTAATTTGTATAGCCGAATAAAATAAGGTATGTCAGTAAGTTTCATAGACCAAATTTAATCCAAATGTCATTTTTTGAGTTGAGACAGACGGAAAAAAGAAACGTATGTTTTTTTGTCCATTTTGCTTACTTTTTAGCAGGTATTCAAAAACTTATGAATAATTTCTTTTTTTCCTGCGCTTCCTACGGTTCGTCTACTAACGGCTACAAGTTCGTATCCATCCGTCTTGACGAATAATTTAATATCTTTCATGTGTCAATAGTGTCAGATGCCTATCAGCACTCTGTAATAAGGCATGGATATTAATCCATTAACGTAAGGGATCGTTTATCAGAAAGTCCTGTACCAGTAGAAAAATTTTTCCTCCATTCAGTATAGGCCAATGTATTTTGATACGATGTTTATCAGCTGCACAGGATCTTTCTTAAAAATTTATTACTCTATTGACATTAGCCCAAAACAATTAACTAGATAGTAATAACAACAATAAAAATTTATTGTTATTGTTGTTATTACTACCTTAGTCATTAATTAGTTATTAAGAATAACAGCTATTAATTTTAATAATAATTGATTTTCCTTCTTTGCTGTAACACTACACTAATCAAGGACTAATTATAAAAAACTAAGTATAATAATAACAATATTAATAATAACAGTAATAGCAATAATAATAATAAGTTATGTTCTTGGTTATCAGAATATCTTGTACCGTAAGAGCAGCGCTTTTGTATATACATGTCATAATTCCACGTTATGAAGACGGTAATGTTTAAGACTGTTTTTAGATCCCAAATAATACGAAGTGTGAAAACAAGTGGCTGGTTATATGGTACGAATAAATGTAATGAGGCATAGGCTTCTTTTCTTCTTTTTCTTTTTGTTCTTCTTCCTTTTTCTTCCTTTTTCTTTTTCTTTAACTTTTCTTCTTTTCTTCTTCTTTTTTCTTCTTCTTCTTTTTTCTCCTTCTTTTTCTTTTTTCTTCTTCTTTTTTCTTTTCCTTTTTCTTCTTTTTCTTCTTCTTTTTTCTTTTTTTTCTTTTTTTTCTTCCTTTTTCTTCTTTTTTTCTTCTTTTTTCTTCTTCTTTTTCATTTTCATCTTCTTCTTTTTCTTCGTCTTTTTCTTCGTCTTCTTCTTCTTCGTCTTCTTCTTCAAGTACAAACAGCTCATTACAAATGTGGAGTTCGAAATGCTGAAGTGTGATTAGTCGCTTGTACAACAAGTTTAGAAACAAGAATGTTTCGAGGAGTTTTCGGGCTTGTATCCCCTGAAAATTGCATCTCCTTTAATACTGAGATTGTCCGGGTTTTAGGTGAGAATTACAATTGCAGTTAACAATGGATCGATTGAAATTGTCTCTACTCCACGGCAGAGTTTGTTGTATCTTGAATTAAGTCCAGACCATTGAATGCCCGCATTAGATCTTGTGCAGATACACAAATTCCTCTGTAAGCTATCCGATACAATTTCTAGCCTCTCCCCATAATTCCCTTTCTATGAACTGCTGTTTTATTTTCAAAGCGAATTTGGATACGTTAAACCTTCAGCAATATCGGAAGTTGAATCGCTATTATTTCACTATGTATAACTCCATTTTGCAATTAGATTATCAATGCAATAATGTTATATATAAGCAGTAGGTCTATGGACAAGCCTCAGCTTCATGTGGAAAGCAAATTCCTTTACCGTATTCAATACAACCCGTCTAGTTGTTACTATTCTGAGCCAGATTATCCACTTCGCATCTTCATACTTCAGTTCTTTAACAATTATTTAATATCAATTTCCCTTTTAATGCTAAATTTTCCAAGTGATATCTTTCAGATTACCGGACAACATTTTGTACACATTTTTTATCTGTCCCGTGTTTGCTACCTAATCCAGTTGATCCTTATGTCGTCAGAATTAACAACTAAAAAGACAATTTGTGGGAGATATCCACCCTTATAGAGTGGGAATTAATTTTATTAGAACAGAACGTACCAATTTGTTTCTTTCAAATGTTATGTTCTCCTGATATTGTTTGAACGGCCTTACAGATTTGTATAAGGCTTATTCTAAATCCTGTGACATTTTAGTTTATTTTCAGTACTTATCTACTAATTTCTTATCGTAGACAACACAGAAATTAGAAACCTTTTGTCCAAACGCGCTCATGAATTAAATTGATTTTTTCCTCCATTTTCCACAGTTGAAGTGGACTTCGTCAAGCTGAACTTCTAGAACTACTTCGAAAATTTGATGACTTCACTTTGTCTCGGTCTGCACCATTGGAAGACCTCTTCATAGGGACTGGTGAGCGAAATAATATAATTTATTTACAGTTGCAAGGCAAACACCAATTTTCTTTTTTTTATTGTCATTGCACCGTGCATTTTTAAATCTACGCAGTTCACACACCAACAAATGCACTATTTATTAACTCGGTCAAACGTTTTAAATTTACATTAAAATACACAATTATATCGCTTCTAAATGTTTCGGTCTTCAAAGACCATCATCAGGGAGCTTCATCTGTACCGAACTAAAGTTATATTTATGTTAAAACACTCGGCAAAATTACGTCGTTATATAAATTAGGTGGTGTGGCAGCGTGTGGTAGAGCTGCATGTGTGTTGTGTGCAGTGCAGTAGAGCGGCATGTGTGTTGTGTGCAGTGCAGTAGAGTGGCATGTGTGTTGTGTGCAGTGCAGTAGAGTGGCATGTGTGTTGTGTGCAGTGCAGTAGAGCGGCATGTGTGTTGTGTGCAGTGCAGTAGAGCGGCATGTGTGTTGTGTGCAGTGCAG
>Ga0123354_10017195_pt1 | contig 11330 bp, 10 predicted proteins | sample TergutLab28metaG_2_FD_97872 | JGI IMG/M metagenome (GOLD analysis project Ga0123354, IMG submission 97872) | Labiotermes labralis P4 segment gut microbial communities from Petit-Saut dam, French Guiana - Lab288 P4 | ecosystem: Host-associated > Arthropoda: Insects > Digestive system > Gut ... | reverse complement strand
CACTGTGTTAAGATACATAGGATAATAGAATTTTATTATGCAGGCCTTGCAAAAACAAACAAAAAAATCTGGGGACAATTCGGTTTGTGGTTATAATCGTGGTCCTTAGAAACAGGTGTGAATCACGTACCTTGAATGGATCATACGAAGCCCTGAGTGGTGCAGCAGCATGAAACTGAGACTGTGGTTGACATGATATTCTACGGACTTATTTTTTTTCTGTGAGATGGATTGAATTAGCATAACACAACTTCATAGAATTTGAGAATAAGATCTATACCTACATTATTCACGAAAAATAATATAGGCCACCTTAAATGGAACGTGAAAATTGAATGACAACTTGCATTTAATAGCTCTGTGAATGGTGGTGGCGCATAAAACTGAATTCAAGCACACTGCGAACATTAACGTACCGCCACAAGCGTGAAAGGAAATATCCTCCACATACCACTAGGATTTCTACATCGTAATTCAGTGATGTAAATTAAATACAACAAAATCGTACATTTGTAATTTAGTTATAATGTTCCTCTTAAAATATTCATGAGGCAATTCAATTACATGGAAATTTTATTTTTAATACAGGTAATTTTTTTCTCAATTCTAACTTTTGCGTTACATAGTGCAACAAACGTGCACTGATTGCCATATTTTCAGATGGCCTAATGAACTGTCGGCACAGCTGTTTTCGAAAAAGGCGGGAGATTCACTATCGCAGAGTAGGATTGTGTATATTCGTTCATAAAATGAGTGATGTGTTACGTATTGATTTTATACAGCAACGAAAGAGGTTTGTGTGAATCTGTAAGAATTTTTTGTGCTTCTTGACATTGTATGAGCTCAAAGCTATTTTTGTTTTTTCCTTAGTTGTCTGGATAGAAATGAATTGCAGCGGCACGTCAGGAAAGTAGCCTGCGATGTCCTTATTACATCAGGAAATTTAACAGGTGAACTTCTGGTATCTACATTGCATTGGAGCCTCAATTTAGGGTTTGTGGTTACATTACGAAGTTTCGGTTGCATAAATTACACCGTAATTGGTACGATAAAAGGAGAGTCATGTCAGAACTGATTTGGAACTAATGCAGCAGTGTACTTAAATTCTGAAGGGTGACTGTGTGTGTGATTGTTTAAAAAGACCATAAAATGAGCCTTTTACACAAAACAGTGTTTGTAACTCGACACTGATACTGGTTGTTCGAAAGTCATGAGTGAGTATTGTACAGTAATACTTTATTTGAAGTTTTTTCTGTCATGTCCTAAGAACTTAGTGTAAAAATGTGAACATGAAATCGTTTGAAAAAAAATTAGTTTTAAATTTAGAGTGTATACGATGTGTTTTTAACAGGAGTAGTAATTATTTGTTTGATTCTGATACAACCACCATTTAAGATTTTTCTCAATTTAAGGTATAAAAAAATGTCCCCCAGACTGAATCATAAATGGAGGTTTTACTGTAATTGATCCAGTTGAGGTTCTAGAAATATATGGGTACCAGGTCAAAAATACTTTTACAAACCACAACTGATCTAATACAGCATGTAACATGCTGTCTTGTAGCAAAATATTCCTCCACTGAACACTTCCCTTTTCTGGTGCATCTGAGTTGAACCAAATGTTTAGTTGTAAGTCTATGCACAAATAAATCTGGGCATTAACAGTTACAATGATATATATTACATATTGTCTCTCTTTTTTCTCTTTCCAGACCACAGGTGGAGGCTAATTCCATCTAATTGGTCCAGTTGAATGGGTTTATATTTTTGCTTAATGTTCCTACTGTCAAAATCTTCCATGTTGATGCTGCGGATTAAGGCAGCATATCCTTCTGAAATGTACTATTTTTCTACCTGACAATATTTTATCACATCCCAGGAGGCTAATAAGAACACTCATAGCTGTGAAAATAGCAAATGCCATGCTACCAAATACTACAAAATTATTACATTGTCCAATTTTGATGAATTATATGAACATTGTGAAACATATTTGATGTTTCATTTCATTTCATTCATTGTGCATTCGTACTGTTACATGTGTAACGCTGGACTTGTCCAACTATATGGTTGATTTAAATGCTTCACAGCAACCTGCTATCATCATCATCATCATCATCATCAAGGCAGCATATTCCTCTGAAATGTTGATACACTGTTACCAACATACACAGTGTCACATGTCAGAAAACAGGGATTTTTTTTGTATCTTCACTGTAATGACATCATGTCTTAGCTATGGATAGTGGTGTTTCTTACATCTTACTATATTATAAACAGAACTGTTTATATGAGTAAGTTTAATTTATTAGCACTCATGAAATCTGTGGTGGTTGATTCATATGAATGGAAATTATTTTGATTTCGTTTCTCAATTTCATGGAAACAACAATGCAGTTCTCAGACCGCAAAGTCAGTGCTAACATCATCAGTTGTAATTGTGCTTTTCTACAGCATGACCCTCCTGGGACAGGGAAAACATCTTTATGCAAAGCCCTGGCACAAAATTTAGCCATACGCCTAAATCATTCTACACACACGGAGAACGTATTGAGATAAACAGTCACAGTTTATTTTCAAAATGGTTCTCATAGGTATGTACTATATGGTCATGGTTAAAAGCACATGCTACACTGTGATGCAAGCAGTACACGTCTTTTTTATTTAAAAGGTTTAACTCCCAACCTTTTCTGAGATTTGTGATAATCCATAGTCTTAATGCAATCATTCTAATATTTCATGTGTCATAAAGTAACATTGCATGTGTGAATGTAATATTTAGTTCCTGCCACACAAACCTCTTGCCTAAATGCCGTAAGCAACATAATGTGTAACTGTAGTTAGCGACCACGACGACTGAGGAAGCGAAAGCGAAACTGGGCGGTAGTAACAGAATTGCCTGAAAGATGACAAAACTACCTGACGTACGGCAGTAATACCGGAATTGAGTCAAAGATGGCAGAACGAATTCTTGGCCTTCTAAATACGGTAAATCAAATCTTGTTATGTACACGCATAGTACCTGCTTACATCTCACTCCTTTTATGGAACCTATATCTATTTTGAGCTTTAATTTGATTACCTTCTGCTCAGTACCCACTTCGCTGTGTGTAAACACCAACATACTAATAGACATTTCCCCCCATTTTGCTAATTTCGTTTGTTTCAGCTATTACCGCTACATTTACAAATTTAATGTTATGCATTCTGTGCGTCGTGTTTTCTTTTTTAACTCGCCCAATATTTCTCACATTTAAAAAGTAGCAATTCAATATTCATTGACAAATATGGCACAGAAGTGTATTTGTTTTAGCATCTATCAGTGTGGGATGACACAAAATTATTAACAATTATATTTATAAAATGTTAAACGAAAGAAAAAACATCCGTGGCTCAATCCTCACGTTGGACTCCCATGTCTTACCTTTGCACTACTACACACTTTAACACTTCATGACACTAGCAGCACCTGGGATCGAACACGGGCCGGCCGTGTGGGAGTCCAGCACGCTACCGAGTGAGCCACCAGATGCCCGAACGAATACGTCTATATTTTCGACACGTGTAGTGAATATTCGTGTGCAATGTCTGCTGCACTGTCATCTATCCTCTTTTATTATTAAAATATAGCATTGATCAATTAATAATAATTACAAATATTTTCGTATACTATTTATTAGGTGTTATTTCAGTAATGTTTTTACAACAACATAACTATTACCTATTCTGCCAGATAGAGTGCAGCTGTAAGTGACATGTCCAGCAGACAATTTGTGCAGAGCTAAATGTAGATAATAAAAATTATGGTTCAACCCACTGATAAGAGCTATAGAACAGTAAGAGTGAAAATGAAGCCATTTTCTCTTCTTCCTACTTGTCTGCGAAATTGTGTAAATTTGAATAATTTGTTTGTGCCACACTGTGTTAAGATACATAGGCTAATACAATTTTATTATGCAGGCCTTGCAAAAACAAACAAAAAAATCTGGGGACAATTTGGTTTGTGGTTATAATCGTGGTCCTTAGAAACAGGTGTGAATCACGTACCTTGAATGGATCATACGAAGCCCTGAGTGCTATTAATTTTGTGAAGAGTGCTATTTTTGTTATTGTCATTCCCAGGTTAGATCTGATAGTTGTTACAGAAAATAAGATTAAAAATACAAACTAAATACTCTAACAACTGTTGCAGCTTATTGATTTAAAAACTGCAGATATGCTGTACCATGTTTATCAACTGGATTCAGAATGTCAGCGGACTGAAATAATGGAAGGTGATGGGGAAGAATTGCCTGCTGCCAGTCACTGGATACTTCCCTCTGCTGAATTCCATGGTCTTTGGGAAAATCTAATCTATGATTCCACAATTAAGGAAAATGTAAATTTGTAATTAGATATATACAGCATACCTCTGATTTATGTATATTTTTCATGAGTGACTTGGATGTGTTCCAAAATGGCTAAAAATTCTTAACTTCCTGAAACTGTGTAGCCTCTGTTTCATGGAAGCAACAATGCAGTTCTCAGACTGCAAAGTCAATGCTAACACCATCAGTAGGAATCGTGTTTTTCTACAGCATAGCCTTCCTGGGATGGGGAAAACATCTATATGCAAAGCCCTGGCACAAAAGTTTGCCATATGCCTAAATTATCTCTACACACACTGACAACTTATTGTGATAAACCGTCACAGTTCATTTTCAAAATGGTTCTCAAGAGGTTTGTACTTTACAGTCCTGGTTAAATGCACATGTTACACTGCGATGCAAGCAGTACACGTCTGTTGAATTTAAAAGGTTTATCTCCCTACCTTTTCTGAGATTTGTGAAATTCCATTGTAACATGTTTTGATCATGATGATTTGTTATGGGGTGAGAGAGTTTGCATCACTGCTAAAGAGTTTGTTTACCTTAAAGTCTTTCTTGTTCAGATTTTTGTTGTGCTCCTTGCACTTACTGCCTTCTGCCACTGGGTTAAATTTGTGTACGACACCAACACTTTATTTCACAAATTCCTGTGTCAGGTGTTTTGATATAATATGCTACCAACAATGGTTTGGAAAATTCCCAGGTCTTGCACTGGTTAGGACTTGCTGGATTATGGTGCTGCAACTTCTTACCTTAATTCTTTGAAATTCAACTGGCATCCAAATACTCTTAACACTGCACTGAAACACCCTCAGAATTTGCTGTCCCTGAATAATGAAAATAAAATACCACTCATAAAAATGTGTATGATTACAGAGTGGAAAACTGGTACTGAAAATGTTCACAAAGATACAAGATTATATTGAGGTTGCTCAGGCACTAATGTGTGTTCTGATTGAAGAAGTGGAAAGTTTAACACATGGACGGCCTTCGTCACTAGAAGGCACTGAACCATCAGATTCGTTAAGGGTGGTAAATGCCCTACTCACACAGATTGATCAGATTCAAAGGTACAGTAACTTTCACGTCCAGTGCAGTTTTATAGAGGCCATATTATATGCATTTCGCAAGGAATATGCAGATGTCTATTAAATAAATAGAATTAGGATTATTCTTGTGTAAAGAAAAACTAACTTGATGCACAACTTATTCTTAGTACATTTCGTCAACCTGTACATGTTTTGGGTGTATCTAGGCCCACCATCAGGAGCTACAACTGTATGTATGCAACAATTGGCACCTATTATTCTTTTTAGATAACTGTCTGTTGTCCTGTTCCAATCCAACCAGGTCAACAGACAGTCATCTAAAAAGAATAATAAATAACAATTGTTTTATACATACGGTTGTACCTACCTCCTGATGATGGACCTAGATACACCCGAAACATGTAGATGTTGACGAAATGTACTAAGAATAAGTTGTGCATCAAGTTGGTTTATCTTTACACAATTATATCGAGATACACAGTCAACAAAACATAACATTTAGGATTATTCTCTCTTGGTATACCCTGGTAGTAGAGTTGGTATGGTAAGCATCAACATGAAGGTAGAGGTAAAGTGGATTGAAATGTGTAGCTGGAGTACGATAAATGAGTAGCTGTGTTTGATGGAAAGTCTACATATTTCTTACTACCGGTAACATAACCTTGTATCAAATAAAATTCTGGGCTTGATATTGTAAGACTGCTTCAAATTTTTTTAAAAGATATAAAACTCATGTAAAGAAACCAACTTGATGCACTATTTATCCTCAGTATATTTCATCAATCAACCTCTACATATTTCGGGTGTATTTATAGTATATTCTGTTGTCCTGGTTGGGTTAGAACACAACCAGGACAACAGACAGTAAACTAAAAAAAACAATATGTACCAATTGTTGTATATATACAGTGTACCTACTGATGATGTGTGGGCTGCTTAGCTCAGTTGGTATAGCGACTGACTGTGTGGACGGCTCGGGATCGAATCCTGGTTGGGATGAGATTTTCTGCCCGTCCAGACTGGCCCTGGGCCCACCCAGTCTCCTGTAAAATGGGTACTGGGTCTTCCCCGGGGGTAAAGTGCAGCCGGGGCTGTGAGTAGTGAGTATGTAACTACATGCAGCAAAAGTCCTTCCTGCAAAACTAACAGTAACTTGTCTAGTCAATAAATTCCCAAACATTTATGTAACACGAAGGTTTAATATCACGTACACAACAGGCTGCCATTGGTCCCTACCCTGAGTAAAGTGACTATACTCCAAATCTTCCCACTCAATTTGCTTAAGACATATTTTTAATAATTTCCTAACATTTTGTCCAAGTCTTGCTAGTTGCTTCTTCCCTACAGATTGTTTGACCAAAACTTTGTATGTCCCATCTATGTCATGTGCGCAACATGCCCTGTGCTCTCATCCCATTTGATAAACCAAATAATATCTGCTCAGAAGTACAGGCTCCTCCTTGTATGACTTTTTCTTGCATCTCATTATTTGCTGTCTCTCTCTTAGGTCTGAATATTCTCCTCAGCACCTTCATTTAAGAAGTCCCTTAATTTGTGTTCTTCCCTGACTGTGACAAACCTACTTTTCATGTCCATAAACACTGATACATTTACAGTGCCATATGTTTTAATTTTTTGGTTTGATACTAAACACGATAACAAATGATTCTAAACCAAATGGTAACAAGCATTTTATCAATTTAATGTGATCATAATTTCTTAAAATGTAATCATTCTCAAGTGCCTGAACTTTGACACCTTTTCAAAGGATTTGTTTTTGTCGATTCTGGTAATCAGACATGAACATATTCTTTCTTTTCTCTGTGTTTACTTAAATACCAACCTCTCTGCTATTAACTAATAGAGCATCTGTGTTTTTCTGAATGACATTAATGCTTTTTCAAATACATCAGCATCATCAGCATAAACTGCACATTTATGTGTTCCATTTAATTCCCGCTGTTGCAAATTTCATTGGGTTTTCCATCACTAGATTTGATAAAACAGCAAGCTGTATCTAAGTATCTGGATATGGCATGAAACCAATAACTTGCACAGTTACTGCCGTCTGACTGTCGTGCACTTGAGTTCTGGGTGTCTCCTGAATTAAGATGGGTTCATTCTGAAGCACATGCAAGTTTTCCTCAGGTTCTATCTGTAGGGAAAGTGTTCTGTTTGCTGGAACTTCACCTGCACAGTCGCCGGCAACACCACTGCCCTTGCGCTTCTTGTCCAGACTGCAACAGATCCGGAAATCATACTAGAGTGGAATCTTGATATTCAAGATTGACTGGGACAAATCAGACTGTCAAAAGCTGAAGGATATAAAAAATAACCTCAAACAACATAAAATACAGTACATTACTGAAGGACAGTTGCATTCCATAAAGCAAGAAAGTAATCACCGTAATGCAAGACAGAGCTCGACTGAGCCGAGTGACATACACAAGAGTAGGGACATTGAAGGAAGATGTCTTGCCATCCATGTCGTTTTATCCTGATTTTCAGAACTAGATACATGAAAAGTTAAAATCTGAAACATGAAGATCCTACTGTATAATGTCAATGGAATCCGTACTTTCACAATTCTAACACCTTTCTTAGCTGTTTCAGCAGCTGCCGCTTGTTGTTCATGTACTGCCCCCACAATATGATCTGTGTTCACTTTTCTCATGTCCACCCACACAGGCAAGTGTATTGTACCCATCTCTGCGGTGAGGGCACCCATAAAGTGGATTATATTACTACTAATGATCTAATATTATATTACGTTACCTGTGTTGTTTCATGTGACGTCTGAGGGCGTATTTGGTGTTGAATTTTCGAGAACACTGTGAACAGGAGAAAGCTTTCGGGTTCTTGTGAATTGTGAGGACATGTTTACGCTGTACTGCACGTGTCTTAAAGGCTGATCCACAGATCTCGCACAGGAAGGAACGAACATTAGAATGGACAGCCTGTAAAAACAGCATACAGACACAATAAGCACTTATTTAACCAACTGCGTAAGTATTGTGACAAAAGTCTCCATGGTATCAGACTGAGGTGACATTTCTATAAAAGTCTGTACCTATTTACAAAACTGCATGGTGCCATGTCCCTTAGTAGTTGGTGGTATGAGAAGCTCAAATCTCATATGGTGTGTAAGCATGTATTCTGATAAAGATTCCATTCTTCTGGAATATGATGCTGTGTCAATGAGGGAGTAGTTGCAAATGTTCTGAAGGCCCTATGATCCTTCTAAATACCAGGAACCATTCATCCAGACACAGTGGCACATCCCAAAAGCCTGGAATCTTCAGCAACACCACTATAACAGCCCCAAACTTCATATATATGCAGATGCTTAACAAGCATTTGCAAATATTTGAAAATCCCATGAAAGTGCAAAAACCTTCTAGACCTAAATGAATTTTCCTTGTCTGTGGCCTCTTACCAAATGCTGGGTGAGCTGGGCCTGGGCACGACACGACTTGCCGCAAACCGGACATCGGAATGCTCCCAGGCTAGAATCCAATTCTACGTGAGTTACACGGTGCTGTTTCAGGGCATCAGGCCGCTTGAATGCTTTACCACAGTGATCACAGAGGTATGGACGCTTGTTGTTGTGCACATTGTTCACGTGCCGAATGTAGTGTTCCTTGCGACTCGTCTTGTACGAACACTGACAAACAAAACACTGTTACAGCACTTGCATCCCAGTATGCAAAGCAGAAAATTTTATGCAGAGTCTGAAAAAAAAATGTTGTCATGTCTGTCTATAAGTAACAGTGCTGCAACTGTTAACAGTGTGGATGAAACTTCACATGGTATCCACACTACATTCTGACAGGCCACCTAATACTTTGGTTGGTTAGTTACAATAAAACGGAACAATTTACTCACCTGTTGGCAGTGGAACCTGTGTTCATCCCTAAGCACAGAACTGTTTGTGCTTGTATGAGCTTGCAAATGTCTCTTGTAGAAAAATGGTCTGGTTGTACTGTAGGAACACTCGTCACACCTCAGTATCTCTTTTCGTGCTACATTTTCACGTCCCTGGAAGAGCATTTAACAACACTATGATTAAATGTGTATGTCAGTAGCCACTGCATCCCTTAGTTTTGCTACCATGGCTACAGATGTGCACATAATATGAAGGGGTGCTGATAAGTCCTTAGTCAGACCAGGAAGGAAACAACCTACAGCGACCAAACTCGGGATTTATTCAACATACTCCCCACGAAGCTCAATACACTTCTTAGCCCCTTGCTCTCTAACTTTTGCAAGTCACTCAAAAAAATTCAGAAGGTTGTCCATCCAACCAGGTCTCTGTGGCAGTAATGATCTCCCCACTGGATGAAAAATGGCAACCTTTCAATTGTTTTTTCAGTCCAGGGAACAGTTGGTAGTCCGACGGGGCCAGATCCGGAAAATAGGGTGGGTGATCAAGTCACTGGAAGCCCAGGTAGGCCAGTTTCTTCTGGGTTGCAAGTGCCTGGTGAGCTGGGGCATTGTCATGCAAGAACAAGACCCCATTGGTGACCTTCCCGCGGCGTTTTTCCTTCAAAATGTCCTTCAATTGCACCAGCAGAGATGAATAATTCTCTGCGTTGATAGTTTGGCCCTTTGGAACATAATCAATGAGGAGGATGCCGTCTTGATCCCAAAAAATCGAGGCAAGAACTTTTCCAGCAGATTTTTGCACTTGGAATTGTTTGGGGCAGGGTGAGCCCCTATGCTGCCACTCCAATGATTGCTGCTTTGTCTCTGGGTCATAGTGATATAACCAGGTTTCGTCCATGGTCACCAACTGCGACAGGAAATCATTTGGATTGTGCCAAAAAAATTCCAAAAGTTCCTCAGACTGTTTACGTTCATGATCCGTGTTCAGGCATTTTGGGACCCACTTTGCGGACAGCTTCTGCATGTCCAAACTTCATGAATGATGGACCCAACCTGCTCATGTGAGATGCCCATTTGCTCAGCTATTGATTTAGCCCAAAATCTGGTGGTCTTCCAAGATTAGCTCGTGAATTTGATCAATAATCTCTGGGGTGATCACTGTTTTGGGTCATCCAGGATGAGGCACATCACAGGTGGAAAAATCACCACGTTTAAACTGGGCCACCCAGTTTTTGATGGTGGCATATGATGGTGTATATTCCCCTAATGTTTCTGTCAGAATGGTGTGAATTACCTTTGGCGCCTTGCCTTGCAGGAAAAAAAACTTGATGACAGCTCACGTCTCCATGTCGTTGAAATCGCGCACTTCGCTTGTCATGCTTCCTTTCAGCTTCTGTAACAAGGAAAGACTTGCAATTCGGCACATTAACAGACCCCTCTTTCCGACGGCACTATCAATTCCGTCCTACGACACTGGGAAGTAGGTCGGGCTAAGGACTTATCAGCACCCCCTTGTAAAGGAATCCAGTTAAGTTCTCTTTTACTGTTGGGGTTACATTCCTGAAAACTGAAATGTAGAGCAAAATAATGTAGAATAAAGCATTTTTATAACAAAATTGAATGTACTCGGTAAAGACACACCCTTCAACATTCCTGCCCTACCCACTGTCTCACTATTGTATGGCAAAATACAATCACTTATTGTGCACATCACCTTTCTTATTAATGCACACATAATGGAAATATAACAAAAATACTGCCACAGTATAACTAAACAGAACATCTACACAACTGTGCTCTAGTTCATTAAACACAACATGTCTACCTATGCATACGATTTCCTTATCCATGACAAGAATGGCATCTTTCATTCCCTTTGGAACACAACTGTATCCATGCCAAAGCTGACCCCACATACTATTCACACACTATGCCTTAACTAATGTACAGTGTGTGTGTACTTGTCTAACACAACTATATTTATTGGTAGAATATAAAGTATTTTCTACATAAGGTACAACTACATGTTT
>Ga0123354_10017194_pt1 | contig 11330 bp, 4 predicted proteins | sample TergutLab28metaG_2_FD_97872 | JGI IMG/M metagenome (GOLD analysis project Ga0123354, IMG submission 97872) | Labiotermes labralis P4 segment gut microbial communities from Petit-Saut dam, French Guiana - Lab288 P4 | ecosystem: Host-associated > Arthropoda: Insects > Digestive system > Gut ... | reverse complement strand
TGATACACACCGCTGTATACAAAATGATACACACCGCTGTATACAAAATGATACACACCGCTGTATACAAAATGATACACACCGCTGTATACAAAATGATACACACCGCTGTATACAAAATGAAGTTATTACTAAATTTTATTAAACGGCGTAATATGGAAGCATATAACAGAAAGCCAAATGATTGAACTAAACATTTATAAACATTTCCTCTTACCTTGTTTTATATATACTTATCGAAAACTTTTATACCTGTCTTGCGCGTGTGCATCACAGAGGCCTAATGACGGTCTACATTTATTGAGTACGAATTTGATTTAAAACCCAAAATTTATTGCCTAATTTCTCGTCGTACTTATGAGGAACACAGAGCGGAAGCTAGCAGTTTGTGTGGTATCAGTAATTTTGTCAGCAACGATGAACTGAGACATAAAAAAATATTGTTGTGCTTGATTTTCCAGTAACTAACCTGACTCATGTGATAAAGGTGTCGTCTTTTATTGGAGATGTCTGCCTGAATCATACAGACACATCCGCTATAGGCTTACTGAATGACATTTTTCATTATATTCTTCAGTTCTTCTAGGCCAATGACTGGCAGATATTTTGAAGTAGCCTACGTCTGTTTCGTTTTACATCTTATCCAATTCCCCATATAACAATAGACCTGTCATTCTACTACTCACAGCCAGAGGTAGTGGAAGGTGTGGAAGAGTAAGTTATAAATAAATCAGCAGATATTATGTATCTTGATTTCAAATTTTCGTCGTGTTCTGAATGCTGTATTTTGGTGTAAGCTTACAACACCTATGAAGAAGGAACTGAAAGAGTGTTCTGAAAAATCGGCACATAAAATTCAGACGCCGGGGAATCACCCAAAGAAAGAATGCCATAGATATCATGTTCTCAAAGTGATGTTACAAAATATTTAAATGATTTGGTACTTTACGGCGTAGTTCTGTCTGCTTACCAGCCGACAGGGCATAACAATTTTCGAAACTTTTTTTGCTTACTTCCGTCTCTGTAGACGGATTCAACAACAATAAAGTGCAGCAACACACAAGTTCATCTTTCGTCTCGTAGGCCATTACAAGACTTGCCAAGTCGTTAGATAATCCGCAAGTCACTTCGGCCATTAAAGAGACGATTCTTGGCAGTTACTTCTTTCTGACAACTGCCAGAAGGTTTGTTCTGTCTTTAATCTAATTCTCCTTCACGTTGAAAGAAATCAAGCAACAAATACCGTCATAATACACGTAGGGCCTATGTAGTCGTGCATTCCCTCTCGTACTGTTTTAATTAATGGAAGGATTCTTACTAAATTTAGTACGAAATTTCTCTCTTCAGATGTCACTCCAGCATCGAAATTTTATTTACCCAAAACTGGTAATACCAACATAGAGGATCCACGAATTTCCACTGTAGAAATTATACAGTGCAATTTAATTTGTGATACTGAAAGATGAATGATAATATATTTTTCAAAAATGTAATTTTTATGTAATATTAAATAACATCATTTCAAAAATTTTCTATACTTTTCTCTCTAATGGCATTCCTTAATGAGTTATTGGAAATACGCATGTGGAATATTTAAGGGAGGTGAGTCGTGAATATAAGTACACTTCCGGTATAATACAGCCTACTGTTCAATAGCCACAAACTGAATACACCATTGGAACATATAATCTCAATAAATATAATATACCTATATTGTAGAAAAACGGGGTGGTAGTTGTCTATTCCGGGAAGGATTTGTTTTATGTTGTCCTCACGTAAAAGCTGTGTGTACTAGTGAACATTACTTCACATTTTATTTTGTTGTCTTAAAAAGAATATAATGGAACATTATGATCCTGACGTCATAAGGAGCAATGGACTTCTGGACACTGAGTTCCATGTGAAGCTGAGACGTAATGAATTTGTGAACATTCCTTGTGGTCAGAATGCTGTAATATCTGGCACAGAGTCCAGAATATCTTTGGAACACCCACTCCCTTCTCATTAGATGGAGACTGAAGTAGTACGTGCGCTTGAAGTGCCTGGCGCCTTCTGCAGGAAAAGCAGTTTCTGTAAGATGGCGGGATTTGCAGCCGGGTGCAAAAAGGAACTAAGAAAACTTTCAAATTGATGATTGGACTTGTATTTATGAAAGGTTATTATGCTTTGTTTTAAAATTAAAATATATAGATAAAATAGTCATGTTGACACCATAAAATGCTACGATGTAACTTATTAGCCAGCCGTATTGTCCAGAGACTTTCGAGAAACTAGTAGTTTTGAAGCTAGTCGAGAAATTCTTTGTAATTTTTTCGTCTCTCGGGGTTCATTACGGTTTTGATAAGATGCTGATATTTGTGTCATCCTGAGGCATATAAAACCATTACACAATCAACTATTATATTTTCTATAAGAATACAATTGAATAAGATCGTCCTATCTATAATTAGCTCTCTCAGTTGTCCCTCTGCTTTTCACTTTTTCCTATTCAACCTTGTACTCTATTGTCCACAGCGTCAATACGTGCTATATCCCCTACCACCTCACCCCCCTTGTTTTCATGAACCTAAATAACCTGACAAGCCCTAATAGTAAAGCATCGGTATCCCTGTAAAAACCATGGAGCCATGTGGGCCGAGGAGAGGTACAGACAGAAACATTCTGGGTGGAGTTCAATGGTTCTGTTCACTCCCCTGCACCCTAACGCCCTCTAAAAGCCCCGTTAACCATTGAATAACAAGCCACATGTGCTCCATATACCGTTCCGATAAGTAGCTCCTGACACAAACTGCTTTACTTGTGTTGTGCCCATCCTCTTATTTTAAATGAAACACGTTTCGGAAGCTCCTCTCGGGAATCGACCCACATCTCCTCACTTATCCTGCACATAGTCTAGTCAGTATACCGAATGATTTTACAGCCTCCCAGAATATTCTATCATTAGTGTACATTACGCAACTCAATATCCAAAATAAATTAGGCTTACTGTTTTTAGACTATGTTTCAGTGTAAATGTTCTTATTTAAATGATGGCAGGAAGAAAATACTGAAATACGTGATAGTCAGTTTATTCGAAATGAAACTGATTTTAAGTTGCTTGGAGTAAGCAGTTTTGAAAGGTTAATCTCTTTCTCAAGTGCATGAAATTTTGTCATATTTTCTAAAGATTCTGTAGCTTGTTTTAATTCTGATTTTAAGCGAAAGAATACGACAACCCGTATTTTCCCCATAAAATAGTAAGCGGGAAAATATTCAGAGTATGATAGAATAATTCATAATAGGCTGAAAAGTTTGGAGCGCGCCTTGTGAATGAGATATATTACGTCATAATAATGAAAAGGGTATGTTCTGATTTCAGAATTTTTATCCCCATTTCCGAAGTCCAGAACTCTACGGCAATTTATTCCATGTGTAACGTTTCTGTGCTAAATGTCACGTTTTCACAGTAGCGTCGATGAATTTGTAACTAGGATGTTGTATAGTGCCGACTGGCAAACTATCAAGAAATAAAATTTAACAATTTTCCAACTAGATGCTACTTATTCAGTTTATTACATTACTGCAGGCAGCTCTACATGTTTCGGGTGTAGATACCCATCATCAGGAGCTCGTACAACTGTAAATACAGCTTCTGGTATTGATTAACCGGATCTACTACCATCCGCTTTCGTTGTTGTGTTGGAACTCAACAGCGAGAACGGATGGTAGTAGATCCGGTTAATCAAAACCAGAAGCTGTGTTTACAGTTGTGCGAGCTCCTGATGATGGGCGTCTACACACGAAACATGTAGAGCTGCCTGCAGTAATGTAATAAACTGAATAAGTCGCATCTAGTTAGAAATTTGTTAAATTCGATTCACGATGCATGGACCCATGTATATAAAAATCACGAAATAGTTTCAGAGGAAACCTACTTCCCTAACATGTCGGTAATTCTTTACCAATCAGCACAGCTTAACATCCCACGACAGGCGCATCTCTACCAACACCGCTGTGATATGCACAAATGTCGCACAATGACGCTGCAAGCTGTGTAAACTAGTAAATAACGACGTATCGGGGAAGATTAGTGACTCCGAAACGTCGGTTATGTACCTGTCGGCACGGAGTAGCATTCCACAAGGATTAAAATTTTATCGATATCTCTGTGAGAACCTCAGATCTCCTTCAAATATTTCTTGTTAATGGCGAAGATAAAACATTGTAAGACAAAACTCTACGTCCAGCAATGATGTACTTTTGGATGAGAAAGTAACCGCGGCTAATCGTTCTTCTATACCTACATTACTTCCCGAACGCCTCAGAGGCACAGATGTTTTATGGAGTAACTCTGATATACTCGGTCCACACAGGGTTTCTGTTTCGTTTTGAAAGTTAAATGTGAAGTGTCTTAGGCGTTATTTATCAGTTTATTATAGTTTTGTAGTTTTAAGCCTAAAAAATTGTCAATTAAGGGTTAATTGTTGAAATGTATGTAATTAAGTACAAAGGAATAATAAAAAATCTTCTTCAAATGTATTCTAATATTTTGAGGGTTTATATAACTTGTCTTTTAAAAACAAGAAGTATTTGTAACATTGCTTAAACGCCTTTTTTCTCTGAAAGAGTCAGCTTGAAGCTCGGAATTAGGTATGGGCAACCAGAACTTCTCAGTGGTTTGCCTGTTTACGTAACTCAGTTTATGTGCAGTCAGCAAACTGGAATGTTCAGACTCTTTAGTAGACCTCCTCTATCTCTCTCCACCCACTCGCTACTTGTAGCAATTTGTAGCAAATTATCTCCCGTTCGTCTTTAAAGATGGCCTATAAGAATCTTAACAGAGAACGTAAGAACTTTTTTAAGGGAATAAAATACTCCTCTGCTAGTTCTTAGTGCGCTTCTCTCCTGCATCAGACTTTGAAGTCTCTTTGGATAATAATTACTTTGCTGCAAGACATGCACTTCTCTGAAGTTTCGTACGTTATGGGAGAGTATCTTCACGTTTCTACCCTTAATTATTCTCTCCTATTCTATGGAATTTAATTATTTTTAAAATAAAATTATTTACATTCCTTCAATTTCTACCTTTTTAAAAAAAATATTTTTTCGTTTTCTTTAATAAGGTCAGGAGAGCCTGAAGAAGCGTGTAACTGGTGAATACATGCGAGGTGTATTTCCACTTAAAATATTTATATAGAAATGCATGTAAGATATTCCGCCGCATGGATTCAAGCTTCCTTTATAGGAAACTACATAAAACAAAGGTATTCTACTGTGATAAACCTAAGAAAAAATAGTTTAGATATATTACTTTTCTTGCGTAATTCGATTTTGATATGGAAATAAACGTATGTTTTCCTCCTTTGTATTTGAGGGCAATTTTGTGCAGCATAATATAAAAGTAAACGTTTCTAAATAAATTGGTAAATATTTAATCTTGGAAGGTTTCGGCATTTTGAAATCTCTTAGATATGATCAACTTTTAATATAACAGTAAATTTATTTCAGTATAACGGTGGGGAGAGAAGGGAGCATACATAAATTCTTCCTCTTATTTTGGCGTTATACGTTGTTGATGATGATAATGATGATAAAAACGACGATAAAGGCAACAATGAAAATACAAAAGTGAGGATGATGATGATTAGTACCGGAGTTATTATTATTATTGTTATTATTAATAAAATTTCCTTCGTTAACTCCTCAGTTTAAGAGCACATTGGCTAATTACTGTACAAATCCAACACAGCATAGATCCAACAAACATCGTTTTGTAAAATGTCACTCTTTTAGATACCTGTTAAGTTTCATGTGGTTTTCTTCGTAACGTATCGCTCAGTACGTGTATCAGTACTATAACACAGTTCTTGGTTATGACATTTTGCACAACAAAAACCAGCTCTTTTATGTCTGAGCATAAAATGCTTGAACACAAAAATTCGTAAATTTTATTTTAAGTGATTTAAATTTCTCTTCTCTTGAAGATTAAAGGACGTCGGGATATTATGGAGTCTCGAGAGGTAAATAGTGAGGTCAGACACTTTAAGTACACATTTCTTCTACTGCTAGATCCTTAGCTGGAAACATCACTCTCCTCCAAAACATCGGATAATATTTACTGTTCGACACGGCGTAACATCCAGGAAGAATTAAATCTACCTTCACAGCGGTGATAGAACCAATACTCGTCTCGTATCAAAAGAATTAGTTCAGTTCTGCAGTGACTTTGCGTCATGCACAGAAAGTGAAGTAAATACAGCGTTTGCCATGAGAGGACGAAAAGTGGCTTGAAAGGGGGGAGGTATGGGACTTGCTGAAAAACTCAGGACGGAGGGACAGCGAGAGGAGAAATAAAATCTGGGGAAAATAGAGAAAACAAAGAAAGTCATAAACCATCCTAAACTTATCACATGTAATAAATATTTGCCTTATAATTAGAAGTGGTAAATGGGTACTTAATTTTCAATAGGGTATTATTATTATTATTGTCTGGTATAAATTCAGAAATTATTTCTTTCAATTATCGATACTTGAGAATTATAAAGCCTCTCTTTTCTCCGTGAAATACGGACTTTTCTTTCCTTATAAATCCATGTTTTTATTTGCACACTACAAAAATATATTAATGAATTTCCTATTTCTTTAACACACAATACTTCAAGCTCCTAATTTAAGATACGTTTATTTTGTCATTTCTTCAATCTATCCTGCGACTGCCATTTTGTTCTTACAGTTTGTACGGAACTGAGATCCATAATGGTATCTTCTCTAACATCATAATGCCCACATCGAAGTCTGTAAATATCCATCATTTGATTCAGAACGCGAACAGGAAAACAGACAGACATATACACCCTCATGTTCTTCCTTGAAGAAAGGAAAGGAAGCTACAAAGCTTCCTACTAGCCGATAACGCCTTCTTATAATTGTACTACGTAATACACACATGTTTATGCAGGATCCCATCTCCAGCATAAATTTCGTAAATAATTCCGAAGGCAAAAATACAGTTTTACAGTTACTTAGAGCACTCTTACACAGAGCTTATCGTGTGCGTCGACCAGTTGTTCTAGTTTCTTTTTCCCTTCTTATGTAAGAAGAAAAACAAGTCCTTCACATGCCTTCGAACAGTATCGCTTCTCTCCGTCTTTCTACGTACCTTTCAAAACCTCCCTTTGGGTTCATTCCCAGGACACTCAGTAGTGATGAAAAAATGGAGCATTCGTGGTTACTTACCAGCTGTATGATGCAGTTTATGGCGCGTGCTAAAACTGTTGACAGAAAGCCATTAAATTTATTAATAAGGGGATATTTCGGACGACATAACTTGTTTAAAGTAAGGTCTGAGTGTTCTGTAGAAGACGCGATCGGAACAGATGTAATGACAATAAATATTTCTTACTTATTTTCAGATTTCCTACGTTTGGACTGATAGCCGATAATGTAGAAACCTGAAACCATGTACCCACCTTACATGGAACAAAAGAACTTATTTGGACTGAATGACATCTTATTTATTGCTCTCAACTGTACAAAATTGAATGAGAGAAAACATTAAATAATCATTTTTCCACCTGTTGCTGGTCTGCATTCGTCAAAGAATAAAGACATATATATATATATATATAGAAACAATGCCGAGTTTCTTCTCCCATGTAGGAAATGGAAGCAGGCCTGCGTGACCGTATTATTTCTCCCCTTGATTTAATCAGAAATATCGTGCTTAAGATTTATCAGTGCAATAAGAATATCTCAACTTTCATTACACAGAGAAGACGATTATTCAGTGGTTCATGAGAAGTAACAGGAAGAGAAGGCTTGCGACAAGAGACAACAAAATGTCGATGATGATGACGATGATATGGTTCGGTACAGACTAAAAAAAATTAGAATTTTAAAACTAAAATGAATTTAAAATAATTAATCAATTAAATAGCGATAATGTATAGTCTAAAAGCAACGTTTTTAGAACTATGAGGCCACTATGATATAATCTGCAGGGCATGTGTCACACAATAGGGAAAATACGTATACAAGTATATAGGGGTACAGAGGTTTGTTTGGATTGCTTTGTGGAAAAAGTTCCTTTGGGAAATCTAGGGACAGATAGATTATAATTAAATTTATGTTAAAGAAACTGGTTGAGATTTATCTCTGTATTTAACCAACTTGATGCACAAAATTTGTTTCGCAATAAGTTGCATTTTCTGTAGATTCAACAATTAATGTAAAGCAAATAGACACCACACAATCTTAATAACTAGATAAACACAACTTTTTTATTTTTAACAATTCTAACACCCGGACAAACATAACCTCATAGATATAACAACTAATCAGCAATTTATACAATTTTATGACTAGATGGATTAAGCAAACATAAATGTAAATAGACATAGTACCTTTCTAATAAGTTTAATAGCTGGATAAACATAACCCTACTAGACATAACATGATTATAGTAAGTAATACACGGTAATCACACCCAAAAAAATTCACACAAAAATTTTACTACTATTTGCTCATATTTATAGAATTGTATTTTAGTAATTTTAGACCACTCACTTGTTTCATTGTGATGATACCAGAGGCTGTGTAATGCAATTTTGACCTCCTGGTGATGAGCACATATTCTCGAAACATGTAGAGACATGAAATAAAATTTATTGTGAAACAAATTTTGTGCATCAAGTTGGTTAAATACTGAGATAAATATAAGATGCACGGTCAACAAAACGTCAAAAAATGATTGAGATTTTTTAAGCTTGTTGCAGTTATTTCAGACACAATTGAAAACTGACTAACAAGTTATAATACCATTGATATTAAGTATTCAATCGAGATATTGAACCTTGGACTGGGAGAATTTATTTAAGTACAAAAAGTATAAATAATGTGTCCATATTCGTGCTTCTTATTTGTAACTTTAATGACATTTACATAATTTTCTCAAAGTAGTTTGCTTAATTACATTTAAACTTTTAAAGCCTAGAGGTTTCTTTACGTACGACCAGTTTCAACATTCACAAATTTTACATTATGCTGGCTTTGTTTTGAGTGTTTTGCACGGATCTCAGAACAGACAGCGACCTTTGTTTTATATATCATTGACTGATTGTTTTTTATAACCGTGGAGGAAAGTGTTTACAGCGCGATACGGACTGATTCCTTATATAAGGTAGATTACATTTCGTCTTTTAAAGGTTAAATACAGCCATTGGATTTCTTTAATTCAGAAGAAAAAATAGTTTTCTTAAACACATTTAGAATTTAAGTTCAACATCTATCTATCGACAATGTATGGGATAGTTTCACACAAATTGCTTATTCAACCTGCTTTCATTTTCTCAGAGAAAAAGTAGGCATATAAGATCGTCAGTCTTCCAATGCGTTTAGTTTCCAGTCGCAACTCAATTATCCATTCTTCACAAAATCAGAAAGGATCTTCTACCACTGATGTTACAACAAAATCACAATTCTAATTACGTCAACTCTGTAGTTACAATATCGTTAACTCCCTAACGTATGAGATGGATGCGTTACAAGTGGCATTAATAAAGGTTGTAAAATAAAAATACGTATTGTGCCTTCGGAAATATGCACGTATTGAAACGTAATTATTTAGAACCTAAAGCAACAAGATGACGATTACCTTAAACATTGGTTAGCTGTACGTTTAATAATGATAAATAATGAAACACAGGAAATCCCCATCCATTGCTCAGCAACGCCTTAGTGGGTCAGGGGCTTCCTTATTATCGATGCTTCATGATAACACTCCGACATACATACTTACATACATACATACGTACATACACACATACATACATATATACATACACACATACATACATACATACATACATACATACATACATACTTACATACAGGTAGGGTGGGGACAGACAGACAAGTTGATTGCCAACAGGCGTCAGAAGTGAAAACCGGATTCCTGCAGTACCTTAAAATGTATTTAGTTTGTGGTTGAAAAGTAGGGAGTAATTTATTCATCACTGCAATTATTAAGGATTACTGTGACACTCAGACTTAAATTCTCATTCCTCACTTTAGAAGACGGCGATAAAAATGTGTACAAACTTTACAACAAGTTCCTTACTTTAAAGTGTCCTATTAATAACAAATTTAAATAGTCCTCTGTGCCTCAAAAAAAGAAGTTGAAATTTGTAACTTAAAAATAAAAAAGTTAGAGATGTGACAAATAATATGTTAATGTGAAGATCTTACGTTGGCTGTGGTACAGTCTGGTGTAAGATATATGTGCTTTTGACGTTTTGCTGACCGTGCATCTCAGTATATTTATCTCAGTAATTAACCAACATGTGCTCGAAACATGTAGAGGCATTAAATAAACTTATTGTAAAACAAAATTTTGTGCATCAAGTTGGTTAATTACTGAGATAAATATATGTGCTTGTCTAAAAAAAACTCATATCCACCTAATAACCTCATAACCACCCTCCACACAACTGCCCTTATAATATAGAACTATCTGGCTGATCTTGATCATATTTGGTATAGTAAAATGTATTCACTGTAACATAATTGCATCCCTTTATGTTAAGTTTGAACATACCATTTATATCGAAGGTCTAAACGAGCTTTTTTTTTTCTGAATATATTGAATTGTTTTAATACAATTTATATAGATATTTGGCAATTATAAATATATTACACTGTAAGATTTTAATTCATTTTAATGTAGGTTAAGATAACTTTTATTAACAAGTCCGGTCTTGTGTTTTGAGTCCGGTGAAAGATTGTATTAGCAAACGTGTACATCAACCAGCACTAAATAAGGTTTACACGACCATTATGCATAACACTAATAATTTTTTTATGTTAAATTACTTTTCAGCAGCGACATTTGTCAATCTTGTTGATATTCCGTCAGGTACCAAACCACGTGGAGTGGGATAGGAGGATTATGTAGCACGAAATAGGAAGGGAGGCATGCAGACATAAGTTAGTCAAAAGGATTTAAAGGAAGAACACTATCGGGGAGGCTACTGATTAGCTATGCCGTTAACATTAGACATAATTGTCTCTGTCCATCGGAATGTCACGCTCCCTACCCAGGAAACTAAGCGAGATAACAAGGAAGCACAAATAAGGGAGTCGCTCTATCAAAAAATGCAACCCAAGAAAAATGTTCGCCATTATATTATGTAATTTCAGTTACCGTTCGGGGAGAAACCTTCGTTCGGGAAACCTCAGTCTTTGTTATGGTACGGGAAAACGGAGACTGCGTTTTTACTGACACGGAAGTGGCACACCGCAGACCCCACAGCTGTTGGTGTGTGTGTGTGTGTGTGTGTGTGTGTGTGTGTGAG
>Ga0123354_10017193_pt1 | contig 11330 bp, 19 predicted proteins | sample TergutLab28metaG_2_FD_97872 | JGI IMG/M metagenome (GOLD analysis project Ga0123354, IMG submission 97872) | Labiotermes labralis P4 segment gut microbial communities from Petit-Saut dam, French Guiana - Lab288 P4 | ecosystem: Host-associated > Arthropoda: Insects > Digestive system > Gut ... | reverse complement strand
AGAATAATAGAAGATAAGTACTATAGGCTGGTACTTCACATAAAATACGTTAGACGAAATAGCAGTAAAGTTGTTATGGATATAAAATTAAATTATTGACATAAAATACAAAAGGAATATACTTAAATAAAGGATATATAGTGGCAAAAATATTTGAAATTGAAGTAGAAAAAGTAAACGGATATTGTTCTTGTGGATATAAGGTAGGAGATATTATGACTTGTGAGGGGCTTAATACTCCAAATAAACCATTTTGTGGTGGGGCTTATGCAATATTATTTCCAATGCAAACGGCATTATTTTCTGGAGCAACCTTTGATTTTGAAGATAATAAATACTCAAAAACAAAATTAGCTTGTCCTGATAATGGCTCTGTAATATTTAAACTTTCTTTAAAAAAGAATTAATGTAGATCTATATATATCATAAAAGGAAATCAATGTATAAAAAATCAATGTTAATTTGGCTAATGATTATTCCGCTTGCATTTATAAATGGAGCATTTAGAGAATTATTTCTTGAATCAAGGATTGGATTTTATGCAAATCCTGTTAGTTGTGTTATTCTTTGTATATTAGCCTTTCTTGTTTCGTTGATATTTATACCTCGGTTAGGAAATGGAACAAAAAAAATATACATGAAAATGGGCTTATTATGGATTATTTTAACAGTTATTTTTGAAACAATATTAGGATTTTTAATGGGAAATACATTTAAAGAAATAATAAATGCATATAATTGCACAACAGGAAATTTTTGGTTATTTGTTGTTATATTTATTGGAATTATTCCAATATTGGTTGTTAAAAGTAAGAAAATTATATAAAAATGAAATTGTAAAATTTTGTATTTATCTGATTGTGCTACAAAGTCAAAACAAATAAATATAATGTGGATAATAAAGTAGAAATATACAATGGCTTTTACAATACATGACAATGCTATACGCTGCGCCGCCTTTCAGTGGTTCGGGTTCCGCAAAACACCGTTCGGGCTTCGCCCTCTGCAGTATTTTGCTCCACCACATTTTGCCAGCCCTGCAAACCTACGCTTTACAGGATTGTCAAAATCTCGCCAATTAAACGTTATACGCAATTATAACCTAATTGTTTTTAATATATTATAATTAAAATTATAAAAATGTATGGCGTATAATTTTTGAACACTAAAAAAGTGAAATTATTGTATTGATTTATAATGAATATATAATTATAATATATATATGAAAATTATTTGGGATCAAAATAAGAATCAATTGAATATAAAAGATCATAAAGTATATTTGAAGAGGCAGAAACTGTTTTTTATGATCCAAATGCTAAAATTATACACGATCCAGATCATTCCAAAGAAGAAGATAGATTTATCATTTTAGGTATAAGTAAATTATTAAAATTATTAGTTGTATGTCATTGTTATAGAGAAAATGATGAAGTTATAAGAATTATTACAACAAGAAAGGCAACAAAAAAAGAAAAAAACGAATATGGAGGATAAAAATGAGAAAGGAATATGATTTTAAAAATGCAAAATTAAATCCGTATATAAAAAAACTAAGAAAACAAATTTCCATAAGAATAGATTTAGATACAATAAATTTCTTCAAAAAACAAGCAGAAGAAACAGGAATAGCATATCAAAATTTAATAAATTTGTATTTATCTGATTGTGCTACAAAGTCAAAACAAATAAATATAATGTGGAAATAAAGTAGAAATATACAATGGCTTTTACAATACATGACAATGCTATACGCTAAGCCGCCCTTTCGATGGCTCGGGTTCCAGTTATGCCAGGTCGGGTCACTACGATTGCTCCCACGCCTCCCCTCACCCACATTTGTGCGACACGCAAACTTTGTAACTTGCTTTATAGTGCTGCCCAAACGTAAGCTATCTTAACGTTATGCGATATATTTAATATAATAATTCTAGAATAATTGACAGGTTTTAATAAAATCACTATTATTAATTAATGGAAAACAAGACTGTTGAAGAAAGCATAGCATCTGCAATGGAAGATAAGAATATAAATCTCATTGAACATTATCCATATATCCTACAAGACTTTTGGGAAATTGGAACATCTTCGGATGATGTACTTAAAATTATTAAAAAATATAAAAATAATTATTCAAATTTATCAGTATTGGATTTGGGCTCAGGTAAAGGGGCTGTTTCTATTAAAATTGCTTCAGAACTAAAGTGTAAATGTTTAGGGATAGATGCAATAGATGATTTTGTTATTTTCTCAAATAATAAAGCAAAAGAATATGCTGTAGATAATATTTGTACTTTTGAAACAAATGATATACGAACAAGGGTAAAAACTCTGGGAAAATACGATATTATTATTTTAGGTGCAATTGGTCCTGTTTTAGGCGATTTCTGTGAAACGTTATTGAAATTATCACCTCATTTGAATGAAAATGGATTGATAATTATTAATGAGGGTTATGTTGAAGATGGCTATAAAACTGATTATCCAAATGTTTTGACAAAAAGTATTATACTAAATCAAATAAACAGTGCTGGAATGGAAATAATTGAAAGCATAATAGATGATGAAATTCATGAAGAAAAAGAGGATTTTGAACAAGACGCAAGAAATTTAGAGAAAAGGTGTCTGGAATTAATAGAAAAATATCCAGAAAATAAAAATATGTTTTTAGAATATATCGAAAGCCAAAAAGAATTATATAGAAAATTAGATAATGAAATAATTAGTGTATTATTTGTAATTAAGAAAAAGTCCTAATATATTTTTTACTTCGCATAACCAACAATAACTGCTTATCACCCAGTTCGTGCGGCTCTGGCTACCCCCTTTGTTCGGTTTTCTCTCCACCACATTTTTTGTCCCCAAAAAGACTGTTCATTTTCCTTTTGATAATACCTATGTGACTACTGCCCCTTCAATTCCTTACTTTGCACTTTACATTTTTATAAAATTAACTTAGAATGACAATATAAAGAATCTCAAGAATTCTTGAGGAGGCTATTATGAATTTAGCAAAAGTGTCTGCAAATGGGCAAGTGACTGTTCCGGTTGAAGTTCGCAGAAAGCTTAATTTAAAAGAAGGTGATAAAATTCTTTTTCTGGAGCGAGATAATGGAGAGGTTATAATAAATAACGCATCTGCCACAGCAATACTTAATGCGCAAAAAGCCTTTAAAGGAGCAGCTAAAGATTTTGGCGTTAAATCAGAAAATGATGTTCAACACCTTGTTGATGAAGTAAGGTATTCCAGGAAGAACCGCAGATGAAGGTAATGACTGACACAAATGTCCTTTTTTCTGCTTTATTGTTTCCTTCATCAAAACCCGCTCAAATTCTTTTTCATATCATGGAACATCATAATCTTATTTTATGTGACTATATCATTTCAGAATTGAGAGATGTCATATCAAGAAAAAGGCCGGATTTATTAGCAGACATTGATTTACTTCTGGCAAGATTGTCTTATGAACTAATCTTAGCACCACAGAATCCAGGAAAGTTGATTTCAGATCCAAAAGATCATCCGATTTTAAATGCAGCAATAGTTGCGATGTTGATATTATAATAAGCGACGACCCTTTCGATGGCTCCGGGTTCCAGTTTTCCCAGGTCAGTCGCCCTTCGGCTCACCCCCACTCCTCCTTCCAGCCAAAATTTAACAACCCTGGTCTTGCTTCGCAAGCCCTTATTCAAACTTCGGACTGTCAAACTGTCGCCAATCTTAAACGTTACATGCCATTGTGCCTGGATTTAATCAAAAAATATATAGATCAAATATATTTACAATAATGAATAAAAGATATAGTGTTGAATTTACTACAAATATAAGGAGAAATTGTATGAACGTATTTTTGTATATTTTAGACACCTAGCGGATTGGGAAATCGGTTATTTAATGGCAGAAATCAATAGCGGAAGATATTTAAAGAAAAATATCGAAAAGCCTCAAATTATAAAAGTTGGAAAAAGCCTCAATCCAATAAAAACAATGGGCGGTATGGAAATTACTCCCGATATAGATATACAAAAAATGAAGATGCATAAAGATGATCTGTTAATATTGCCCGGAGCCGATGCCTGGTTAAATGAAAATAATGATGGGATATTAAATTTTGTCAAAGAAAATATTGGAAAAGACATAACTATTGCCTCAATTTGCGGGGCAACAATCGCATTGGCTAATTATGGCTTATTAAATGAAATAAAACACACGAGTAATGATTTGGGATTTTTGAAAATGGTATGTCCGAATTATAAAGGAGAAGAATATTATTGTAATCAACATGTAGTTACAGAAAATAATTTAATAACCGCTACCGGTATTGCACCGTTGGAATTTGCCTATGAAGTATTAAAGAAAACAAACATAATGGAGCGCAATGTTGTTGAGGCATGGTATAATTTATATAAAACAAAAGATGGTAAATATTTTTTGGAATTAATGGAATCACTAAAATAATAAACACAACACAACGGCATATAACAGGACTGTATATGCTTTACTCTCACCCCCGCGCATCACTTCAGTACATCTTGCCAGCCTTGGCCTTACTTTACAAACCTGTGTCCGCAACCTTAAAACATCGCCTAACACCCGTTTCGTTAGGCGCTTTTGGTAATATAAATAATTATAATTTATTATTTTAGTTTTTTAAACAAATTATTATTGACATAATATCAATTATTTAAAATACTAATTTTTGAAGAATTATTATGGATCAAAATAAATTTCATTTGGAATATAAAGAAATGCTCAAAATTGATTATACAAAAAATTATTTTGAGATAATATTTAATAATTGTAATAGAATATTTGAATATATTTATTTATATAATTTTGAATATGGGTCATTAAAGTATAAAAACGGAAAAAAAGAAACACATAAATGGGAAACAGAAGACGAAGCAAAAAAAGAATCATATTTAAATAAACATTATCCAATAATATGCCTTAATGGACTGGTAAATGATAAAGAAACTGAAAATAAAATAATAGAAGAAAATATTAAATATATTAAAACATTAAAATTATCTAAAAATGAATCGGCCTTAATAAATATGGCTGTAAAATGTTTAAGAAACACAATATGATATTAAAAAAAATAGTAGTGGTATTCAGCATAGCAGAATTGCATATGTATGCTGCATTAAAAGTAGTTAGAATTACAGACAACTAGGCAAGTCCCAACTCTGCTCGCCCTCATGCCTTCTTCTACCCACATATTTTTATTCCTACTAACCTGCGATTTGCTTATTTTGGCTACAAACATTTTGCCAATATTATTCGTTATGCACTCTTTTCCTTAAAGCAATAAACATTAGCCCAAATAGCATACTTGCCATTAATAATAAATATTAATTATAATATCAGATAGGTGATTTTAAAATATTTATGAAAATTATAATAAGATTTGTGTTTATTGCTATAATATTTTTAAGTAGTTGTACTCAAGAATAATCCAATATGGGTTATATACTTCAAATAAACCAGAATGGATGTTAAATTATGAATGGAGTCGAAATTACCTAGGCTTACAGTATGGTGAACACAATAAGGAACGTTATGTATTTGATCAAAATATTTTTTTATCGAAAACAATAGCACTGCTGGAAATAAAAATCACGAAATGCGTCTTTTAATAAACCCGGAAATAGAATTTGAGTATTTAAACATCATTGAAATAAGTTTTATTAAAGATAATGAGAAAATATATTTATTTAGGGATATTAGAATTGAAGGTTCGAGATATCGGTATAAACCATTACCAGAAATAAAACATAGAGAATTTCCAAAATATTTTAAGAAGATGAAAATTAGGGACGTAGTAGATATAACAATCGTTCAAATATATAATTTTGATAATAGACCTGTTATTACCGAGGAAGCGCCATATAGATAAGTTGTTTTGAAAGAGAATTTAATCCATTTGAAGGATGGTCTTTCTAAAGAAACATATGTTTATTTATTATAGAAATAACAATATTTTAAAAAGATTTACTGCGTCTAACAGGATTGTATATGTACGCCTCGTTGAGCGCGGGCAGACTACGTTCGGCTATGTCGATCACCATTAGGGTTCCATACCACGCAAAACTTCCACCACAGCTTGTCAATTTTAAACGTTAGATGACATACCCCCCGAGGCATATATAATGCACATGGAAAATACTTGATTAGCACAGGTAAATAATATACACTAAATCAATGAAAATTGATACCATAAACGCCTTAGAAATGGCTTTGAAGAATGAAAATTTACTCAAAAAACATGAACTGGAGAAGATAGGCGTATTTGGCTCTTTCGCCCGCGGAGAAAAAGCGAATGACATTGATTTTTATATCGATACGGATAATTATAATCTTGGAAATTTAATTGACTTGAAAAAGGATCTTGAAAAAATTACCGAAAAAGAAGTCGATATAATGCTGAAAAAATACGCTAACCCTATAATTTTACATCGTGCTAAAAAGGATATGGTATATGTCACTCAGTGAAAAGGATAACCTTCTATATTTATTAAACATCTTGGAATATATTGGCAGAATATGGAAGTATACAGAACAAGTAAATAGCCCTGAGGAATTATTAGAATTAAATGACCAAATGAACTTAAACGCTTCATTGACATTATTGGCAAACATTGGAGAAAATGTTTCAAAAATTACTGAAAAATTGAAACAGGGATATCCAATAATAAAATGGCAACAAATAAAAGATTTTCGAAATAAAATCGTGCACGATTATGTTGGAATAGATTTGGCAACAATATATGAAATTATAACAAACGATTTAAAGGAATTGAAGCCTGAAATCGAAAAAATAATATTTGATAAAACAAAAGAAAATATTTTTGACATTGAAGAAATACGAATAAGCAAAGAAAGCAAATATTATAAATATATCAATTATGGAAATTTAATGTGAATAAACGGGATGCGTCATCTAATAAATGGTAACAGCTTCGGAGATGACTTTGCGCTGCCTCCGTGGTTAGCCAGCTAGGTCATTCCGCTTCGCTTTGTTCAATTCCCACCCTCCCCCCACCTACATTTTGCTAGCCATGGTCTTGCTTCGCAAGCCTTATCCAAGCTAGCAAACTGTCGCCAATCTTTCACGTTATGCATAATTTGATAAATAAATTAAATAATTGAATACAAGAAAATATTTACCAGCATCGAATCTTCTTGACAAAAAAAACAGGCTATACTACAAGGTTTTGTAGATTGTTACCTATTCTTCTTTGCCGTATGTTTTTAATAGATGCACATTTTTGATGTGTAAAATCATTTTTAGGAGGTATGCTATGAAAAAGTATACAGTTTTCACTCTTTTCTGTTTAGTTTTATTTCTTGCAGGAGGAACTATTTTTGCCCAGCAGGGCGGCTTCACCGGTCCTGTAGTTCCTGCCCCTGCCACCAATCAGGTAAGACCTTCAGAAGGGCCGTACCAGAATGCAACAGTTGGTCAGTTACAGGCACTTCCAAACAACAAAAGTTATGTTGTGCTAACGGGAAACCTTATAAATTCGGTGCGTCGGAATTATTACACTTTTCGTGATGCAAGCGGTGAAATCATAATTGAAATTTCACCATATTACTTTTGGGGCATTACAGTTGATCCAAATGACAGAGTAACTATCCTTGTCGAAGTGGAAAAAAAACGTAATGGAAGAATTGAAGTCGAGGCCAAAGGAATAAGGAAAGTATAATCATGTGTTTAATGAAGAGGATAATGTCTTTATGTCAACTGATAGTACATTATCCTCTTTAACAAATGGGTGAAAACTCATTATAATACTTTTTGAGGTAACTGCTGTGACAAAAATAAATTTATCATTATTTCTTGTCTAATACTTTTTCCGGTCCCAGTGCGCAAGGCCAGGTCGCTGCTATTTTACGGTCAGAGAGGTAATAACCCTCCCAAATAATTCATGGCTAGTGGTATTTGGCAATATTCTTAATACTTTGCAGGAGCAAATATTTTACCTTCCGTGATTCCACAGGCGACATTACCGTTGAGATTGAACGGAAAGTATGGAAGGGCTTGCTTCTTGATGTATCGGATACAGTCGAAATACACGGCTATGTAGAAATAAAAGGATCAAAAGTAACAAATTCAGAATATATTAAACGGTGCAAAATCGCATAACACACAATTAACGCTACACTGCATGTTCGATAGCTCGGGGTTCCAGTTTTACTATGTCAAACACTTCGCTCCTTTGTTCCCCCCCTCGCCCACATTTTGCCAGCCCTGCAAACCTATGGCTTGCTTATTCGGACTGTCAAATTATCGCCAATCTTTCATGTTACCGAGATGGCAACAGAATAGATCTAAGATTACTTGAATACTGGATTATTGCCAAAATAGATAAGGCAAAGTATTATTAATTTCATGGGATAAATTATGACAAAAGACTTTACGGAATTATTGGCTGGCGATGATTTACGATCTCTTGGCAAAAGTTCCAAGATCATATCATTAATAAACAATCAAAACTCTTTTGATAAATTATTCAAATATTTATATAGCAGTGATAGAGCAATAGTAATGAAAACTATTGATATAATAGAAAAAATAACATTAAAGCATAAAGAATATTTGCAGAAACATAAAATGGAAATATTAAATATTTCCAATGACGCTGAAAATATAGAATTCAAATGGCATTTAGCACAAATAATTATAAGAATAAAATATAAAAATAATGAAATAAAAATTGTATGGAAAATATTGGAAAAATGGATATTAGACAAGAAGGAAAGTAAAATTGTACGGGTAAATTCTTTGCAAAGTCTCTATGAAATTGCAAGAATCAATAATGAATATGAAACTAAATTGAATAAAATTGTAAAGACAATAAAACAGGAAAATATTTCCTCAATAAATGCAAGAATTAAGAAATTAGGGTTATAAAAAATGCCGGCACATCGCCTAACATGATTATACATGAAAGCCACATTGTGGGTACTTAGGGCTTCAGTTTTGCCAAGTCGGTCGAACTTCGCCATTATCCCCACGCTTCCTCTACCCACAGTTTGCCAGACACGCGCTTACACCGCAAGCACTTATCCGCAACTATAAAACAGCGCACATCTTAAACGTTATTCGAAATAGCGACTAAAGTAGATCTAAAAAATGTATTGAATAAAAAGACAACAATTGATATTATATCAGATTAAGGAATAAAATAATGGAAAATAAACAACCAACAATAATGGATTTAGTCATTGAAACTCATGTCGGGCTGGAGCGGCAGGGACCTGGCAGTCCTGAAATGACAATTAAGGCATTAAGTTTTCTGGATAATCTTAATAAAATATCCCGGGTAGCAGATTTAGCGTGTGGAACTGGCGGACAAACAATGGTTCTTGCGCAAAATATCATTGGAAATATTACCGGCGTAGATATCTGCCCTGACTTTATCAATGTTTTTAACGATAACGCCAAAAAACTAAATCTCCAGGAAAGAGTAAAAGGCATTGTTGGCGCAATGGAAAATCTTTCTTTTCAAAAAGATGAGTTTGACCTTATTTGGTCAGAGGGCGCAATAGATAGTATTGGTTTTGAAAAAGGTTTAACCCATTGGAATGGCTTTCTCAAAAAAAATGGCTATATCGCTGTAACATGCCCCTCATGGCTTACTGATGAACACCCTGCAGAAATTGAAAAGTTTTGGACCGCTGCCGGCAGTGGATTAGATACAATAGAACATAATATTTCAATAATGCAAAAGACAGGTTATAGCCTTGTTACCACATTTACATTGCCCGAAAAATGTTGGACTGATAATTATTTTATCCCACGGGGAGCAGCGGATAAATTGCTTCTGATAAAATACGCTGAAAATAAAACCGTTGAGTCTTATATCGCAGATAATAAAAATGAGATAGAGTTATATTCAAAATATAATCAGTATTATGGATATGTTTTTTATATTGGAAAGAAAATATAGAAAATTAAGAAAGGAAAAATATGGAAAAATTATTGTATTATGTTATGTTAATAGAAAGAGGCAAAACATATAATAAAATTAATAAAGCAATGGTTACAAAACATGTAGAGCATATAAGAAAGTTGGATGACAACGGTCAATTAGTACTTTGCGGGCCACTTAAAGGATATCCCGGCATAGCAGGAATGGTTATTCTAAAGACTAAAAACTTTGAAGAAGCAGAAGCCATTTGCAAGTCTGAACCATTTGTTGCCGATGGCTATGCAACGTATAAGCTTATTACTTTGCAAGTTGGCAATAAAGATAACAACTATTTATTGTAGCAATAGGAGAAAAAATAATACAGGAGTTAAATATATGATATGTCCTAAATGTGGTAGTGATCATATAAGCGAAGAATTTCACACAACAACAGATACTGAAACCAAAAACTATAATGTTGGTTCTGGTATTTGCGGAGCACTATTATTTGGATGGCCAGGGCTATTATGTGGCTTATGCGATAGCGGTCATAAAAATAAAACCATATTAACAAAAGTTATATTCAAATGTAATCATTGTGGAGCTACCTTCTACCAATAGAAAAATGAATAATAATTTTATAATAAAAATATGGACATTTTTTATAAAAATTGGTGAAAAATCCGGATGTCATCAAAAACCAGAACGAAGTTTTTTTTTATTCAAGTACCAATTTCCATTATGTAGCAGATGCACAGGCATATTAACCGGACAGATAATATGCTTTATCGCATATGTTATAGGAATAAGGACATCATTCATTTTTGATATCTTGTTTTTATCAATTATGTTTTTAGATTGGTACCTACAATACAAAAACATTCTTGAATCAACAAATTTACGAAGGTTTATTACCGGCAATCTTGCAGGCATAGCACAAATTAGTATTATATTAAAACTAATTTTTATTATCTTCAAAATCTAATTAATTATAAATGCTCCTAATGGAAATAATCTTGATTTTTCGAAAATAATATATAAAATGTAGCTGTCCATAACTATAGAGCAATATTGATCTGCTTTAATTTCAGGAGAAGACTTATATGTTTAAAGCAAGGTTAAAACAAAAGAAAATAGCATTGTTGTCTGCTTATACCTATATAATTATTATACTGGCATTCGGGATATTATCATGTAGTAAAAATGAAAAAACAGGAAAAGAAATATTTAGTTTTCACGGGCAAACAGTACAATTATTGGCAGATGGTAATTTTACTGCATCTCTGGCTCATGGTGTTAAAAAAAGCGGAACACGTGATGCCTCAAAATAAAACCTAACCCAAGAAACTGGTTGCCTCAAAATAAAAATCTAACTGTAGTCAAATTACTTGAAGATTTGAAACATTGATGGT
>Ga0123354_10017192_pt1 | contig 11330 bp, 9 predicted proteins | sample TergutLab28metaG_2_FD_97872 | JGI IMG/M metagenome (GOLD analysis project Ga0123354, IMG submission 97872) | Labiotermes labralis P4 segment gut microbial communities from Petit-Saut dam, French Guiana - Lab288 P4 | ecosystem: Host-associated > Arthropoda: Insects > Digestive system > Gut ... | reverse complement strand
TCCCTGTGTCTTTAAAGCAAATGCTGAGATGGTTCCCAAGTCCAAGTTGCCACTACATGCTTCTCATGTATCCCTCCCGATGTAAATTTAGTAGTACAGCTTCAAGTTCTTGTATATGTGTTACAAACGACTGCCACCGGGTGAAAACCCAATTGCAGTAAATAATATTATTATTATATTACGCGCCAAGGTCCAAAAGTTAGTCGCCCGGGATTTGAGCAAACCAGCTTTAATGCAAAGCGTACGGGTCGGATGTGAAGCCCAGGCAGCCCGTTATACAGCGCGCACCTGTGGCTCTGACCACTCGTGTCAGTCTAGTACTTAATTAAAAAGAAGTGGAAGTATATCTGTACGACCCCATACGCCTTTGTGACAAGCATTGTGAAGATTTTATTTACTTTTACTTTACACTGTGGGCCCGGTAGCTCAGTCGATATAGCGACTGGCTACGGGCTGGACGGTCCGGGGATCGAATCCCGGTGGGGGGGGGCGAGATATTCCGCACCTGTCCAGACCGGTCCTGGGGCCCACCCAGCCTCCTGTACAATGGATACCGGGTCTTTATCGGGGTAAAGAGCGGCCGTAGCGTGACGCTGACCCCTCACCCCTTCTAGTGCCGTGGTTAAGAAAGAGTAGAACTATACCTCTATGGGCCGTACGGCCTGTACAGAGCCACAGTTTCTGTACAAGGGTGCACTTTACCTTTTGTTTTTATTTCGCACTGGCTCCAAGAACATCTACTGAAAATAGACATGTATACTCAGTCGGTTTCTTGCAAATGTGGTTCAAAATTATGCTAAAATATTTATCATCGTTACATGCTACCAACTTCAGCAGGAGTGTAGGTGGAAGGATTCACTTCATAGGCAGCCTTGAACTGCAAAATGGCGGCAAAATATACGGTTATGGGTATTTTTTATTCACAAGCCTTGGAGCAAACCCAATTTGGAATACCAAGCAGCCAGCAGGAAGTATAAAGAAGTGTGTGGGACGAAATCCGAACTGTGACATTTGGTGTGAAGTCGCTGTTCTTATGTAGTGTTGCCACGTTTCCTTCGTTGTATTGCCATTACTAGGCGCCAGTGAACTGACAACACTGTTTTGCATAACGCGTTTACTGTTGTGTGAACTCGCTTCGGCCACCTGAGGGATAGAGTTCAGTTGCGCCAGCTTTATGTTCAGTTACCGCAGGAAGTTGTGTCTTCCGGTTTCGTAATGCATTTAGCGCTAAATCTTTAGCAATTGGGTACCTCTTGCCTGGAGTCATGGCATTTGCTTGCGAGCAAGAAAGAAAGAAGTGGTGTGGTGGGGGTAAATCCGCTTGCACTTAGACTTATTGACCATGGAAAGAACTTCTTGTAGTTCAGTTCTGGTAACTACAGACTTGGAAGGTATTTAAAGAGTGCGGACAACATGGGGTGGCAATTAATCAGGTGAGGATGCAAGACACGGGAACTAGACTGTAGGCATCTCACAACTTCTAGATTATAATATTATTTTCTCTTTTGTTTTGGGTTAAAGCCTTAAATAGGACCGGGACGACAAAACATTGCTACAGACTATGGCAGGGCTGTCGAAAAGTTTAGAGGGCACGTGCCCAAATTTTCTACAAATTTCGAAAAAACCCTTTCGCCTATGGAAATTTCGAAGAGCAATATAAGGTCCTGGAGCCTTTCATAATCATTATTTATTGAATTATTATTAATGCATATTACAGTTATAATTGTGTAATTAATTCAAAGTAATTATAATTATATTTCTAACAAAGGTCTCCTTAAGGAATGCGTTAAGGACGAATATTTGGCAGTAACTTTGGGCTGCTGCTACTTTCTGCTTGGAGAGAAGATTGTAAAACGTCTTTTCAATGTCACGTACTCGCCCATTCACCGCCAGGCCCAATGATAAATAACCAGTCAACCTTTCGCACCTCTGCCAATGTGTGTAAAAATATTTCACTCGCAGTATTGTTTGTTAGCAACGGTAATTCATATACAGTCCCTACGCATTTAGGTATGTGTGCGTATGTATGTATGTATGTATGTATGTATGTATGTATGTATGTATATATATATATATATATATTCTTCGCAATATAGAGAAGGCGGTCTGGCACAAGAAATTACAAAAGATGGGGCAGCAGTGAAAGCCGCGTGCCAATGAAATCTTTCCGCGTGCCATTTTGGGCACGCGTGCGACAGGTTCGTCAGCTCTGGACTGAAGTAGCGAATGATACGACTGATTACGTATTAACATATTTAGCCAATAATTGGAAAGTACACCGAATCACATACCACAAAGGCAATGAGTGCGTACTGCGTCGCTGTCAAAACCACGCGGATGCCAAGTAAGAGCAACGAACTGAAAAACTGTCTGAACAAAATTTTCGGCAGCACGCATCTCATGAAACTTACAAGGCAGTACTGAAGCAATGGAGGAAATCGACACCTCTTCTTGTTGGCAAGTAACTGCTGATGTCAGTCTTCGCCAGGCATAGAAAATTTCGCTATTCATGTAATAAACCCTGACAAAAATCTGTTAAAACCTTAAATATTATACCCACTTACCGCTTTGTCGCAAAGGTAAAGGTACAGCTCACCCTATAACAAGCCACGAAGGCCCAGAGGGGGAGTAGAGGTATAGCTCTACTCTTTCCTTAACCTCGGCGTTAGATGGGGTGGGTGGTTAACGCCACGCCCCGGCCGCTTTACCCCCGGAAAAGACCTGTTACCCATTGTACAGGAGGGTAGGTGGGCCCTCAGAACCGGTCTAGACAGGTGCGGAAAATCTCGCCCCCACCAGGATTCGATCCCATTACCGTCCAGCCCATAGCAAGTCGCCATACCGACTGAGCTATCGCGGCACCTGTCTTGAAGGTCAGCCCTGTGAAATATGTTAAACTGTTACTGTAACAAAGAACGTTTGCGAATGGCAATGTTTTTGTGTTCTGTGGAGGGCAGACAAAAAAAAAGCGAAACTGTTTTAAAACAGTTTGTAAGTACTGACATCATACTGAGTTCGTGAAGGGCTTTCGCTGCATTCCTGTCACAACACGAAATGGCTGTATGACGCCTCAAATAGATGCGGTCTTTTGAGCACATGAGCATCGTTACGAATTTCCACAAAGCCAACATTACAGCTTGCGGCAATTACACGTTAATGGCAAATTTCATCCTACAACCTGCCATGATTGCGACAGTTACCTTTATAACATCACTTTTGTTTTGCAAGAACTGGGAAAGTACGTGTGTATGTTTTGAATTGTGTGAGTGTGCTGAGTGTGAATGTGAATGAATGTGTATTTTGTGAGGCGGAATGCATATGTGGGTAAGGGAGGGGCGAAGCACGTAATCCCCATCTTTGGTACTACACAAGTAATCCAAAGAGGAATTTGGGCTTGTTACGACAGCTGGGATATGACGCCGCGTATCTTGGTTGATGCTTTCAGAGGAACGTGTTGCTTCTATATGAGTGTCAGAGAATATGGAATCTACACGTGCCTGCAACACGTAACCATCCACACAACTCTTTCAGTAGTGTCTTACGACAGGTCGATAGTCCCCTCCAAAACGAATTCTCCATAGAGTGCAATCTAATGATTCCTATTTAAATTTCCAGTATTCTATTGTTTTTTAAGCTCATTCAGTTGCTGTTTACTTCTTCTTCCTCGTCTTCACTTCCTTCCTTCGATCTTTCCCTCAATGTGTTGTAGAAGCCAGTCCCACCGCCAGGCGTCCCAAACCAATTAGCCTTAATTTGTTTTTTGCCTGTAGGATACTTCTGTCCTCCTTGACTCTATGTAATCCTTCGTCACTTCTCACACGATCGGCCCAACTGATGTTCTTCTCCATCCTTCTACAGCACCACATTTAAGAACTACCGAGGTACTCCTGATCTATTTTCCGAAGTGTCCAGTTTTCAGCACCATAGAGAATTATGCTCCAAATGTACAAATTTTCTAGTTTCTAATAGAATAATATAAACAGCCAACTAGATGCAACAATAACAAATTCTATTGATAATTACAGTCAACTCAACATGTTGAGTTGACTGTAATTATCAATAGAATTTGTTATTGTTGCATCTAGTTGGCGGTTTATATTATTGTATCTATGATGCACGGTTATACAAACACCAAATTTCTAGTTTCTTCCTAAATTTAACTTCAATATGCTGGTGAAAAGCTTTTTTTTTCTTCGTTGAATAATGATTTTGCCATGGCAACTATGGATTTAATTTCACGTGTACATCTTGCATCATTTATGACGCTACACAAATATTTAAAGTATTCAGCATACTCTATTCTTTTTGACCCATCATAATCTGCACTGGCGACAGTTGACTTGAGTTTCTCATTACCTTAGCTTTTCCACATTCTTTCCATTCCATACTATATTCCAATTTCAATTAATCTATCAACCATGCCCTGTAGCACTGTTTCTTCCTCATCCAGTAGCACAAGGACATCTGCATATTTCACTCTGCGAATTACTTGTCGTCCTATACTGAAGTCTCCAAATGCTTCAAGGGTATTTCGTGGTATGATATTCGCTCTATAAGTCGAAGAGAATCAGTGTCAAACAGCGCATTGTCTAACTCCGCTTCCAATCTCCACATTTCTTGTCTCCCCTTGGTCCGGTCGTACTATCAAACTCTGATCCATGTACAATTTGCTGATCAGCTTTCTTTGATGCCAATCGACACCAGTTACTGTTAGTAGCTGCAATAACTTGTTCCACTTAAAACGGTAAAATGTCCTTTGCCAGTCTATGAAGCAAGCGCACAATTCTACTTCTATGTCCAAAGTTCGTTCTGACATTACTCTCAGCATTCAGCATCAACATTGCATTCCCACTTCCTTTTCCTCTTCTAAATCCAAATTGATCTTCTCCAAGAACACCCTCGATTTTCCTTTCAAACTTTCTTCCATGCATCCCCCCTACGGTCTTTGCCCATATGTGCGATGAGGCAGGCTGTGTGATGGTCACTACATTTTGCGGCTTTTGGTTCCTTCTTTAAGGCAATCGTTGTAAATTCAGTGAAATCCAACGGCCACTCCCCAGTTCAATATATGTTGCTCATCAGCTGTGTCACAATTTTGAGATCATCTTCTCCCAACATTTTGAGTACATCTGCGGGTAAATAATCATCTCCTGTAAGCCTCTTAACTTATCTCTACAAAACCACATGGCATTAAATTCCAGAAGATTTCGCAGATTTTTGCATGTTACGTCTCACCGATTATTGCTTCACAAATCCCTACATCCATCACACTAAAAACTAAATTTAAACTTTTCCAAGGACACTTTCAATGTTTCTTACGTCTCAGTGGGGGACAAGTGGCCAGCACTTTGTAAGGCGGTAATAAACCTTCGGGTTCCATAAAATGATGGGAATTTCCTGACTAGCTGAGAAGCAGTTAGCTTCTCAAGAAGGACCCTGTTCCATGGAGTACGTAAGAAAGTCAGCAATTTAGTAAGTCTCGGTGGGATCCGAGATAGTTCGGTCGGTACTGCAGCTACTCTACACACTGGACTACTGCGGATTAGTTGTTCGATTACCGGCATTCGTTAGGAACATTATCCCACATCCACCACATATGCCTTCGTGGCGTGGTATTTAATAAGCATGGGGTCAACCTAATTTTATTCACGATTCAGTTGTTTTTATCAGCAACGGAAGTTGTTTATTTTTTCCGAGAGTGACATCCCGTTTTGACGTCAGTCAAGTCCCACTCGTTGATGCATGATTGTTTAAATCTCCAAGCTTCACTCCCCGATGATCTGTGTCATATCTTTTGTGTTTACAGCGCACAGGTAACCGGTTGTAACGCCGAAGTTTGCCCACTGAGTGTGTTAAATTCTTTCTTTCTTTCTTTCTTTGTTCTACTAAATCTACATTTCTCCTCGCCTACTTATTCTCGCGATGAGGCACGCGGTGGCACAGTTTGTTGAGGCTCTGCGCTCAAATCGGAAGGTCGCTGGTTCGATTCCCGATGGTGTCATTGGACTTTTTCTTTGACATAATCCTTCCGGCCGCACTATGGCCCTGAGGTCGACTCAGTCTCTAAGAGAAATGAGTATCAGGTATATTTCCTTGCGGGTAAAGGCGGCCGGTGCGTAGGGCCGACAACCTTACCACCTTTTATGAGCTGAGTGTCTTGAAATCTGGGAGCCTCAACCTCCTGGAATCCTCAGGGCCTGTCCAGGCCTGTAATGGGATTGCTTTACCTTTCACTCTTGCGATAGACACGGTATGTACATTACAGACAAGGAACCTACAATTTAAATAAAACTTACATGAATGTGCGAACGTAATAATTTAAAGGGAACTCAAGAAAACCGGCGCGACTCTGCGCCTGTCATGTAGGTACTGACTCTTTTTTATCTAGCCATCATCTGTAGCTGAATGAATATTTAATTAAATGCGTTCCGTTGTTAGGACTGAAAGTAACTTGTTGACGCTGTGTTTACTGAAAGGGATATATACTTTCGAATTTTGGTTTTGTGGTTTATTTTACGACGCCTTATCCCTTGACTACATAGAGTTGATGGAAGGATTAATGATGAATTAGGAAAGATACCTTCATGGCCTAGTCGAGGTATTATCTCTGCATTGCCTCGAGGAACGGAGAAAAACCATGGAAACTTTCAAATTAGGATAGCCTATTCCGGGCCCAGGTATGAACTGGGCACCTCCGTAACACAAGGCTACGGTGTAAGTACAGTAACCTAACTGGAACAAGGTTGGAGACAGGGGGACTGTTTAAAATCGTTGTTGCTGCGAAATACGAGGTGCAGCGAGGGCTCCTCATTAACGGCGAATACATGGGATGCGACGTACGGTTTTGCAGATTGTCAACCCATCTACCACACTACACGGCGTCACGTTCCTTCAGACGGAAAGTCTGTGTAGATCTGAGGCTTTGAATATTCACTAGTATGTAGTATAGCGACTCAAGAAATGGAATGAAACAATAAGTGTAAAAATACGAAACAATGTAATGTTACTCAATTATTACACCAACCACAGCACATATATAGAATTTATAAAATTTATACATTAAAACATTAAACACGCCCCGACATGTTTCGGTCCTAAGACCATCATCAGGGAGCTATATATTCCTTGCTAAAGTCACACTAGAAATTGTCACAGATTAATTTCGTTGTACAAGTTTGGTGTTGTGGCAGCATGCAGTGTTGTGTAATGTTATGTTGCGAAGAGTACCCTGCTATGGATGTGCATTCTGTGCTTCGTTGCGTTTGTTGTGTAATGTTATGTTACGAAGAGTGTCCTGCTACGGATGTGCATTCTGTGCTTCGTTGCGTATCACGCAACGAAGCACAGAAGAGTGCCCTGCTAAGTCCGCAGCAGGGCACTCTTCGCAAAATAACATTACACAACACAGCATGCTGCCACAACACCAAACTTGTACAAAGAAATTAATCTGTGACTATTTCTAGTGTGACTTTAGCATGGAATATGTAGCTCCCTGATGACGGTCATAAGACCGAAACATGACGGAGCGTTTTTAATGTTTTAATGTGTAAATTTTATATATGTGCAGTGGTTGGTGTTATAACTGAGTAACTCGACAACATGCACAGTGTAACAATAAAAAAATATAATGTTGTTGAACAATCACCTTACGTCATTTTTGTGCAGGTTGTATCCAGTCGCTTCATGTTGACCATACCTCACCGAAACACTGCCACCAACATGCATGCTCACAACACACAATGCCCCCTACTTCAGCCACAGCGTCACAACAACTGAGCCGCATGGCCGCCTGGTCATGCCACTCTCCCCTCCACCTGGTCGGCCATGGCCTTCATTTCTAAAGAACGCTCTGGGAGCAATGGGCTACCTTGTCTTGTCCACACAGGCCGCTCTGAAGTTATACTTCCCACACCTTTGCATGCTGATCAACGACGCAACCTTTCGATTGAGCTGTTACAGAACATTTCTGTGCGCTACGGAACAGGAGATGGTGCATTTATTTGCAGTACTGCGCTCTGTAGGCTGTGAACGGTTAGAAGACCATGCAATACATGTTCGTCACCGTACGAAACACTTATCGCCAAGGGGGCGGTGTCCTTCCTTACACTTCTTGTCTTACGGTTAGTCATCCCGTTTTGTTGTAAACACTAAGCCAATAAAACCAACTATTATATCCGTCGATAAGTACTACTTTTACGCGGGAGATGCCTGTTTCGAGTACCGGCCTCCAAACTCACTACCGTAATCGAGAAATTTTGTGATTGTTCGTCTGTCACTCCAGACAAGTTTCCCGGATTGTACAGTGACAGTTTGTGCAATGTACATGTTCTTTTATCAGTTTTATAGGAGCTTTGTAATGGGCTATGGGGTTAGCGTAGTTGTTTTAAAGGCTAACTACGGGATGAGCGTTATGGGGGTCAAAAGCAGGTGGGGGAGAGATTTTCCTTAACCATTCAAACGTGCACCAAGATCCAGTCAGCCCCTGTAAAATGGCTACCTGTTTTCTTTCTTGGGGAGAAGCGGCTGTGACGTTTTATTAGCCACCCACTCACACCTAGAGCAGAAGTTACAGAAAGGACAGAGCTATACCTCTACCTCCCCTCTGTGACTTCCACAGTATGTTTTTTATTTGCCCCAACAGCCCCCAGTGGTCATGCCCTCCTCATTCATGAGGTTTCTAGATCACACTCAACGACGCACCACAGTCGGTAGGACTCCTCTGGACGAGTGATCAGCTCATCGCAGAGACCTCTACCTGACAATACACAACACTCACAACAGACATCCATCCATTCCCCCGGTAGGATTCGAACCCACAATCTCAACAGGCGAGCTGCCGTAGACCACGCGGGGCCACTGGGACCGGCTCACAGCATGTGGACAGGAGGTCTGGTGGTCTGGTGGTCCCCAGAGTGGATATGAAAGCTTAGGAGACAAGAAAATATTCTTTCTTCTGCGCAGAAAAGACCCCCAATTCCCGTTTCTTTTTATCCCATGTCTTATTCACTGTACCGACAAACAGAGTGGGACAGGCATCGAAGATTAAAGTCAATCACTTTCCCTTCATCGGTCTTAATTCTTCACTCGTCACGGACGAAAAAGGCGGTGGGGCTGACGGATCGCAGTTACAATGTAGAGAATGGAGCGGAAAGCGTTGTTGGAAATCTTTAATCTCGTATCATAGCACCTGCCTCGAGGAACTGGAAATGCCACAAGAAACTCCAATCAGGACAGCAAGAGATATTGGGGTTTTTACAGCGGACTTGCTGAAGACTGTTCTTGTGCTATGCGACGGTAAGTCGCTGGGTGCTGGTTCGCTCAGCACGCCAAGAATGAAGGCAATACGACGTCGCTTTACTTCGGGAACTACACACCACCTGTGTAGAGTCATTTCCTGGAAGTCTTGAACCTTCAGTACAAAATATCAACGAACACCCCGCTACTGAGCGCAAGGTGTTAGAAGAACAGGGTCCACAGTTATAAACAGAAGAGATGAGAAACACGAACAAAATGTAATTCTCAAAATCTACCACTACGTATATGGAAGCATAATATTAAAAGGCATCTTAAAGGGAATGGAAAGTTGTGGATTGCAATTTTCTGACTAAGAAGAGGGACCATTTGGCGGGTTGTTTTGAACGCGGTGATGAAACATCGTCTCGAGGTGATACATTCCGTGGTGTTGACAATGTAACAAGAAATGCAAATATGCTCAGCCTAAACACAACTTTATTTTAGAGACTTGAGGGTTTTTTGACCGTGCCTCTTCCTCATGAAATAAAGTGAAACGCCAACTTGATGCAACAAGGTAATTTGATTGATGTATTCTTAGCTCGACATGTTTCGGGTAGAGTATATACTCCCATCATCAGGAGCATCAGATGTTGAGTTGCAGGATATGGTTTTGTGCACCGAGTTTCTGGATGGGTGGTGGTCTTGAGAGCTACTGCGTAGCTCGTGTGTTCGGTGCGAATGGTGCCGTCGCACGGCACCATCCGTTTATACTGTTCCGGTGGTAGGACTTTAGAAATGAATTTGCTGGACTAGTGTACTTCATTCAATGAAGCTGTTTGCTTACGATGCAGAGTCGTCCTTGAATGGCTGAGGGACTAACAGCGTCTCAAGAAGGAATATGCTCCATGGCGTCTCTAATGTACGCAGACAGGATGCAGTCAAGACAACCCGGATTTTATCCACAGTTTCACAAACACAAGTCGGATATACGTCTGTCTGTCTGTGATGTGCTTCTTTCAATTGAAATGCAACTACTCAAGGGATTCTATTTGCATTGAAAATGGTGTCTTTGGTGCACGGATAAACAGTTGAACACGTTTCTGCAGTAACGCCATGTAGCATGAAGGGATGGCTGAGAAATTGGAGGATGAGAAATGTGACGTCACCATCATGAAAGAAGGCATGAACGTGTCCATAAAGACTGTAGAGCGGATAGAACCGAGACAGAGTGCTGCTTTTGAAGAACCCAGTTCACAATGACCTGACAGTAGTGGGCTAACAAAGGATTATGAGATTCTGAGCACGTCCGCCTTTGAGATTCGACGTTCTGACGGCGGTATGTATTAAGACTGGTGCCAGGGTTTTAGAGTAATATACGGCCTCCATCTTCAGGGTGGAAAGGGAAATTAGGGCAAATGGTTCCTCCAGAATGTTGGTACTGTTTGGTACTCTTCTATGAGACTACACACCCTCGCACTTTACAAGACCACAATCTTCACCACTTTTCGTTCACCAGCAATCATCGTCTTAACGAACTCATTCTTAGATCTGCACCCATGAATGGCAATACTGCAAATGTGTGTAATAAAGCACGATATATTTCTTAGCGTCACGCCCTTATCCTCTAATATGTAAATTCGCATTATTTTTTTTATCGTTGCAACGTGCATTTCTTAGAGTCATTTAATTAGCACACCAACTAACGCACATATATAAAAATATTTTACATTAAAACATTTAAAATCGCTCCAACATGTTTCGATCCTAAGATCATCTCAGGGAGCTACACTGTTCCTAGCTAAAGTCACATTTTTAAAAACACTCACTGATTAATTTCCTTATATTAACTTGGTGCTGTGGCAGCATGTCAGTAATATAAAATATATATGTTTTATATATATATATATATATATGTGTGTGTGTGTGTGTGTGTTTTTTTGACAATCTACTTAATAAATATATTTTATATTACTGACATGCTGTCACAGCACCAAGTTAATATAAGGAAATTAATCAGTGAGTGTTTTTAAAAATGTGACTTTAGCAAGGAACAGTGTAGCTCCCTGAAGATGATCTTAGGATCGAAACATGTTGGA
>Ga0123354_10017191_pt1 | contig 11331 bp, 10 predicted proteins | sample TergutLab28metaG_2_FD_97872 | JGI IMG/M metagenome (GOLD analysis project Ga0123354, IMG submission 97872) | Labiotermes labralis P4 segment gut microbial communities from Petit-Saut dam, French Guiana - Lab288 P4 | ecosystem: Host-associated > Arthropoda: Insects > Digestive system > Gut ... | reverse complement strand
TTCCTCTATGCTCCTGCAATCTGTTGCTAACAACTCCACTAACTCGTTTTTCCTCTCGTTCATTAGAAATCATCTCCTGTTGGATATTATTTCCAATTACACGAAAGGTTAAACGCCCTCGATAAAACGCCGGAAGAGTGTGTGTTGCGTTGATTCCGGCGTTTTACTTTATCTCCTGTTCAAGGCTGTTAAATGCGTCAGTATCGAAAAACTGCGACAGCGTTATTCCGAAGCCGTCGCAGAGCTTTTTTATCGTGATCACTTCAGGGCTTTTAGTCTCCCCGTTTAGAATGCTCTTGATGGTAGCCTGCGGCACACCGGCGACGTAGCTAAAGCCGTTTGGCGTAAGGCCGCGTTCCTGGCACAACTCACGGATGCGCTCCGCCATTAACTCCACGATCTTTGACAACCCAATCCCTCCCCATGTAGTGCTATGACACTCACAAGGATAAGTTGTTTGAAATTCTTTTGTTAGTGCTTTGGCACTAATGAGAATCTTGTGATACAATTAGTGCTGCAACACTAAGACGGGGAGGAGTCGATTGTCGTGACGAAAGGCGCTTGCTCGTTCACCGGTCACAGAATTTTGTCCGCCGGAGAGTTGCCTCAGATAAACGCGCGGCTTGACGAAATTATCGGACAACTGGCCGACAGAGGGATAGAACGGTACTTGCTCGGCGGTGCGCTTGGATTTGATACACTGGCGGCGAAGGCTGTATTACGGCAGAGAGAGAGAAACTCCAGGATCGAGCTGGTCATGTGCTTGCCCTGCAAATCACAAGAAAAATACTGGCCGGTGGGCGACAAAAATACATATTTTGAATTGCTGGCCGCCGCCGATGAGACGGTCTATGTGTCAGAGAGATATTTTACCGGATGTATGGCAAAGAGAAATTTGTATATGGTTGAGAACAGCGAAATTTGCGTCGCGTACTTAAAGCGCGCCGGTTCTGGAACGGGGCAAACTGTTCGAATGGCAAGGGAACGGGGATTAGAAGTCGCTAACCTGTATTGCTTTGGCTATTCGGAGTTCAGCAGGGTGTGATTTGACATCATGAGTACGGGTGGAATGCCATTTTCCATTGTTGCATTTCTTGTTGAAAAATGTTAGAATATGCAAGTCTTAGACACAATATTGGAATCTACTCTTATAAACAGGAGAAACTAGCATGAAAATTATGTTTTTGCACCTTTGCGATTTACATATTTCAAGTTCGCAGGTCAATCCGAAAATCGACAAAATTGTGGGCGCTGTCCGATCATTAGGCACTGTTGATCAGTGTATTCTTATTTGTTCGGGTGATTTAGCTTTTTCCGGTATAGTAAATGAATACAAATGCGTAAGAGATTTTTTCAGTAATTTATTATCAAAACTTGCACAGAATTTTGGTAAAAGCATTGATTTTTTTCTGGTGCCAGGTAACCACGACATGGTACTAAATAGCGAGTCGAGAAATAGTGCGGATATCTTGGAATATTATAATACAAAGTGTGTTGACGAGAAGTATAAACTTGAACTACCTTTGCTAAATGAATTTTATGAATACGCTAAATCAAAAGATTGTTTTGTAGAAAATTTAGTATTGGATACTAGAGTTGTGGATTACAATGGATTCAAAGTTCAGTATAATTTATTAAACACAGCGCCTTTTTCAACTCTTAAAGCTGATAACAAAGAAATACATTATTTGCCTGACGCATATCTATATTTGTTGGTAAAACGTGATGAGGTGGACTTATCAATCACAGTGATGCATCATAGTACAGAATGGTTTCATTGGGAAACTAAAAATTCAGTAGAGAATGTCCTTCGAAGACATGCAGACATTGTTTTTCAAGGTCATGATCATAATATTCGTACCGTTCAAACTGAGGGCTTTATCCTTTCAAAAGGTGGGGAGTTTTCCGGGTTGATGACGCATAGCAGTACATTTTCCGTGTTGATATTTGATACCGACACAAATAAATTATGTGAAACTGAATTTGTTTGGGATATTGAACAAACAATGTTTCATAAAAATGGCGATTCTCACCACTTTGACTTAATTCCGAAAACGAACATTTTATTACCAAGAAAAGAATTTATCAATAAATTTTATGAAGACCCGCAAAAACTTACCACAAACATTCTGGATTATTTTGTTTTTCCAAAATTATATCATAGCAAAAAGAACGCAAATGATAGTATTATAATAATAAGGGAGTCGATTTTTTGGAATAAGCTCTTTGAACATAAGATAATTAATGTGACTGGTAAAAGTCGAAGTGGGAAAACAACATTACTAAAATATCTTTATAGTCGATGTATCGCGATGAAAAAAGTCCCTTTATATTTAGGAAGTGATACATATGACCCAAGATTTACTATAGATAAACTGCTCAGAAATCTCGTTGATGAACAGTATGGTGAAGATCAATTTACCTATGAAAGATATGAGCAAATTGATGTTAATCAAAAAGTTATTCTAATTGATGATTTAGATATGATTAGTTATGATCGGCAAAAGTTGATTAGTATTATCCGCGACAAGATAGCTTTTATTGTTTTTACCTCACAGAATCATTTTGAAATTGACATAAAGAATGCGACTAAGGATGAGCTTCTTAAATCAGAAGTATATTTCAATATAAACATAGAGGATTTTTATAAAGAAAAACGAGCTGAGTTAGTGAGTAAAATATGTGGACTAAAAAGACAGGAAGAATCAGATTTACTAAATTACATAATACAAATAATTGATCACCTAGTTGAACGTCATAATGGATTATTTGAGTTGTCGCCTGAGTATATAGTACAATATGTTAAATATTTCCTGAATAGAGAAATAGACGATCGCAGAGGGGAAGCAATATTTAATGTTGTTTTTGAAACGAATTTAAGAAACGCTATTATGGAGTATTCAACAGGAAGATACTTGGAATATTGTTTGTTTACACTCGAAGAGATTGCTTTTTATATGCATTCAAAAAAGAGTGAACGGTTTTCATTTACAGAGATAGTTAATCTTGTTAATGAAATAAATGAAAACGGTGGCTTATCTATTGATATAGAAAAATGCTTAAATAATGTCATGTCCGCTAAAGTCATAAAAAAATCTTCTATAAGCAATTTGTATGAATTCACCAGTCCTAATTATATGGCTTATTTTATTGCGAAAAAGCTCAATAAACTTATTGAAAAAAACGGATTTGATATTACAGAGTTGCAGTATATATTCAGAAACATATGTTTTGGGATAAATGATAACATCCTTTTGTTTTTGTCTTTTCTTCGAGAAAACACAGCGTTTGCGCTCAATATTTGCGAACTACTAAATTCGATAGTTAGTGAATACCCCGAACTGAATTTCGATCAAAACAATATTTCCTTTATTAAACGTCAACGCGAAATTAATGTGTCTCTTCCCTCTCAAAAAGAAAAGAAAGAGTATGAAGAAGCGTCTGATAATATTGAGAAGCAAAGGCGGGAAAACGAACTAGAAGAAATACGTTATAAAGGTATATACGACTACAACGAAGCTGAAGCGAATACTTTTGGCAATAGGATTGTTTGCGCACTAAAATATCTAGAAATTATTTCAAAATCACTTATCAGTCATTTCGTGAACTTGAACTTAACGGAGAAGCAAAAACTCATAGACTTAATGTATACAGCGCCAAATCGTATCCTGTATGCGCTACTAAAATATTCGAATGATCATTATGATGAAGTAATAAATGATCTTACGGAATTTATAACTTCATTCGAGGAGTTTTCTGAATACAAAAGGGAAGATGTTGAAAAAGCATTTATTCAGACTGCTGTTAGTATTTGCTTAGGTGTATATGATAGAATCGCGTTTTTCGGAGCAAATATCGATACATTGCGGTTACTAAACAAATATGAGATGAATAATTCTAATTACAGAATCGAGAATCTAGTAATGGAAGAAAATGGTGGCACTACCGCTGATTTTGTTGAAAAAGCAATAAGACTGCGAGATAGTGAAGACGATACTTTTATCACAAATTTAGTTCGACTAATCGCCAGAAAACACCTTATTACACGAAATGTGGATTTCAGAACACGCGACAAAATTGGTGATCGATTATTTTCTACAACTTCTAAAAAGCAACTTTATTTAACCACAATATCAAAAAGAAAAAGAGAAAAAAAATAGGAGATATTGTGTTGGTCCTGCCCCAACTGGCCATTTCCGCTTTTTAGATTATGGCCTAACTATAAAAGCGGGAACCTGCACGTCATCTCGCCGCGCTGACAATATCTACTATTTTATATATTATATGCTAATAATAACAAATATATACATTATTTCCCATCGGATTACGAGTAGCAACGATAATGCGTATTGAATTCTTGAAATCGGAGGGCGTAAAGCCATCAACCGACAAAATTGATCGCTTCACGTATTCGAGCAACACAACTCGAAATATCTGTTTTAATATCACTTTCCCACAATCGGATCACATTCCAACCTAAATCAGTCAACAAACGATTGACTTCATTATCACGTCGGATGTTCCCCTGTATTTTATTAACCCAGAATTCTGAATACCGAGACAATTCGTCATCCAAATTCTTTAATCCACGTAACGCCCAGTTATGACCATGCCAATAATCACCGTCACAGAACACTGCGACCTTAACCTTGCTGAAAACAATATCCGGCTTACCTGGTAATTTAGTGTAATTTACCCGAAATCTCATCCCTTGTCTCCACAACTCTTTACGGAGCGCAATCTCTGGTCTGGTATTTTTTGATTTCACCGCTGACATGATCTTACTTGTCATAGTGGGGTCGCGACTCACAGGACTCCCCCATTCGCTTTTTCCGACAGAAAGTTTTCTAGGTATCTAACAACTCGTTCCTCGAGTTGTTCATACGTATTTGGACATGATTGCAACCTCGCAGACCACGAACGACCGGGGTGTAAGCAATCCCATTGAGGCATCATCCCGTTGTATCTTCCTTTACCGGGGTCATGGTTGCCAAAACCATCAAGAACGCGATTCCAGACAGGCTTGAAACGTTCGATTAACATTGATTCCGCAAGCGGAATCCAAATGTCGTCAACAACCAGAAAACGACATCGGAAATCGTTAAGTTCCAAATTATGTACGGCGCTTATTGATTCCGCGTGCTCCGCTAGTCTTCTAAAAAGCGATTGCCCATGTTCCACCTCAAGCCCAAGGCCACCCTTTCTCGCACCAGCGGGGACGGCCTTTCCAACGTAAATAGGACAATCAAATCGTCCGTCTCGATTAACGGCGGATAATTGCCCATAAGCAAAAAAAGGGCCTATATAGTACAACGCGTATACACCAGCGCCTATAAACGGCATGGGCGGCAAAGTTTGAATATCTGTTGCTAAAAGCGCGTCGGCGACACTTTCGCCGAGATTGCGTTTATCCAGTGGATTAAACGGCTTCGGCTTCTGTATGTGATTCTCCATCAACACGCACTCTCATCCTTTCTAACTGTCGCGCAACCGATTCGCCAATTATAGTAGCGAGCCTCACAGGTACAGCGTTGCCAATTTGTCTCATGCTTTCAGTCCACGAACCATGGAATATGTAATCATCAGGGAATGTCTGAATCCTTGCGCTTTCTCGAACTGTATAATATCGAAGCGTTCCATTGTCAAGAACCACTGTATTTTCTCCTCCAGGTACGCCATGCGCTCCGGCTTTTATAGTTTTTGATGGTTCATCCATAATACTACCGGAATGTCCTGCATATGAACGCGCCCCATCACGGAAATCATGGTTCGCGTATTTTCGAGCGTTAGAACTTATAGGATCAGGAAGATCAGCTATCGCGTCTCGGACGGTAAGCCAACGTTGACTGGGCGTATTGTTCTCAAAGTACCTTAATATGGTCTCCCGTTCCGCTTCCATTACACTCGGTCTTCTTGATTTGGCAATCCGGTGCTCTTCCCAATAAGAATTATCGACAAACTTGGAGTAAAGCAACGATTCTTTTGAATGCGTTTGTTTCGGAAACGACCACCGAGCATTCAAATCGCTTCTGAAACCAACAATTACAACACGATGGCGTATTTGTGGCACACCGTAGTCAGCGCTATTCAGCAATCTAAATACCACATTATATTCCAGGCCATCGCGCATACCATTTGTATGGTATTCCTCCAATAACCTTAAATGGTCAGCCCAATCCATGCCTTCCTGAGCCACAACTTCCGGATGGGAAAGCTGAAGCAATATATAATTAAAATACGAACTAAATGACTTACGTAGAAGCCCTTTCACGTTTTCAAAAATAAATCCCATCGGACGCAGCTCTCTAACGGCACGGACAGCTTCTGGAAACATATCCCGATTATCGGTATACGCTTTATGTTTTCCACCGAGGGAAAACGGCTGACATGGGGGGCCGCCCGTGACAAACTGGGAGTTGAATCCGTAATCTCCATAATTGACTAGACGCACGTCTCTTTGAACAATGTTCCAGTTCTCAATTCCAGGGAAGCCATTCGCAACGTTCGCCCTTATGTTGTCACATGAATCCTTATCCCATTCCAACAAAGCGGTAGGTTCAAATCCCGCGTTATGTAAACCAAGCGCGAGTCCCCCCGTGCCACTGAACAGTTCTATAGATCGGATCACTCCCGCCACCACCTTCATCAATCTTTCTTTTTATCCTTGTCTATTATTATAAAGGAAATCCAGCGAATGTCAACGAGAGACCAAAAATTGGCTCTGGCCTCATTGTGTGACAGTTTCTCATTGTGTCGTCTTTTATCTCATTCATCCTATTTAGAAATGTCGAATAATTGGTAATCGACACCGCATATAATCCATGTTTTCATTTATGCGATGTTGTGATTCGTCCGAATGAAAGGAAGTCGTGGACAAGGTCAAAACATGGGAATCTGTCCAGTTTCACCCAGTTTGTTCATTATCGCATAGTTCTTCATGATTTCAAAACAATATCACAGCTTGTCGACGTAACATCGGATCGAAGACCCATCGACAAACTCCCCGTCCTTACTGGATTATCTCGTCTATCCGTGACATGACTTCAAAAGAAAAGTACGATCCGAGGATATACCCCTGCTCGAACTTCTCGGCCTCCGCCATGGCGCTGAGTGTTATTTGCGCATTCGTCAATTGCTCATACATCTTTTTCTCATCTTCGTTTAGGGTAGCCAAGAGCCTATTTTCGGCTTCCATAAGCTCTTTTGCGGCTTTTTCAAAATCCTTACTCCGTTTATATCCTCTTTCATTGGGGTTGATATTCCCCAGCGCGAAGTCGCGAATAATGCTATACATATACACACCTCAAACCTTATTATTCCGGGATTTGGAGCCGGTAGCATAGCTTCGCGTAAAGGCCCGGATATTGCAAGATGAATTTATTGGCATTTATTTTGCCGAGAATCATTACCGAATTGAGCCTATAAAAAGGACAAACGGTGTCGATATATCGGACAATCAGCCCAGCATATATTCTTGTACAGAATGTACGCGGGGTGTATTTGTGTCTGTGCAGATTGAATCAGACATGCCAAAGAATGAAAATCAAATTGATATACCTAAAAAAGAACCTGTTTTGCTAAATACCACTGAATTGCAAATAGGAAACACCATATATGTGATAAGCGATTACCAATCGGAGAACGCGAAAGAGACAGTCGAGGAGAAGCTTATTCGCTTGATGCGCCGCCGCATTTAATAGGAATGGATGCATTAACCGGCTTCCCAGGCGCGGGAACCAGAGGTATCATGCTACCTACCATTCGGAGAGGAGGCGAAAATATGGCGAAAATAACTGCGCTTTACTGCAGATTATCAAAAGACGACCCTATCGGCGAAGAGAGTAACTCCATCGCCCACCAGAAAGATATGCTGACGAAATACGCGAAGGATCGCGGATTTACTAACATTCAATTTTTCGTGGACGATGGCGTTACTGGTACGATTTTTGACCGTCCGGGGCTGAACTCAATGCTCGACGAGGTCAGAGCGGGCAATGTCGCCGTGGCAATCGTTAAAGACCAGAGCCGCATCGGGCGCGATGTAATTGAAGTTGGGCTTTTGAAACGCACATTTGATGAATACGACGTGCGCTTTATTGCCGCCGAGGACGGGCTTGATACCGCTAACGGTTTTGACATTATGTCTATCTTCCGCAACGTTTTTAACGAATGGTACGTCGCCGATACCAGCAAAAAAATACGGGCGGTGTTCAAAAATAAGGCAAAAAGCGGGAAACACGCGAACGGCCAGGCCCCTTACGGCTATATGGCTTCCGACACGGATAAGTTCGTATGGATTGTGGATGAGCCAGCAGCGGAAGTGGTTCGGGAAATCTATAAGCTGTGCGTGGACGGCATGGGGCTGACCGCAATAGGAAACACGCTGCAGGCTCGAGGGATAAAGAACCCAATGGCCTATAAAGCGGAGCGTGACAGTACCTCGACCAGAATCCCGTTGAAACATCCTGACACAACCTGGGGGCATGGCACGGTAAAGACCATACTACTTAACCGCGAGTATACCGGCGCGGCGGTAATCGGAAAAATAACGTCAAAATCCTATAAAGACCATCGCAAGTACAAAAAGCCAGAAGAAGAGTGGTCGATCCACGAAAACGCTCACGAGGCCATCATTGACAAAGACACTTTTGAAACCGTCCAGCGGCTCCGCCAAGGACGGCGACGGCTTGCAAAAGCCGGTGACTACGGTGTTCTTAACGGAATGCTGTTCTGTAACGAATGCGGCGGTCGAATGCACTTGAAACGCCAGGTCAAGACCGGTAAGGACGGAGTTACACATACATATAACTACTACGTTTGCCGAAACTCCCGCAGCCATACCCAATACGTCACTTGTACGTCTCACGCGATCAAACGCGAAGAGCTTGAATTAGCGGTGCTCAGTAGAATTCAGAGCATCACGGCTTTTGCGAAAAACGACGAAGCTAAGTTCACAGAAATGCTAAAGGCCGATTCAAGCAAGGAAGCCAAGCGAGTCCTTGCGAGGGCAAGGGCCGAATTCAGCAAAGCAAACAAGCGAATCAGTGAAATTGGCCCGATAATAAAGAAACTTTATGAAGACCGAGTTAACGGTATTCTCACGGATGAGCAATTTCAATCGCTGATGACTGACTACAAAAATGAGGAAACCGAGTTAAAGACCAGAGTATCAGCGTTTGAGCAATTACTAGACGAGGCCCAAGACCAGACTACTAACGTTGACCGCTTTATGCGCCTCGTTCGCTCGCGAACCGATATAACGGAATTATCCGCCGATGTAACGCATGAGTTCATCGAAAAAATTGTTGTCGGCAAGCCTGAGTATATCAAGTATAGGTTAAAGAAACAGCCAATAAGAATATTCTTTACTCATATCGGCGAGATAGGTGGCGTGGAATCATAAAAGAAAATCCGCGCCATTTTTGTGTCGAAAAAACCCGGGAACAAGCCATTCCAAGTGTGAAAGGTTTCCCATATCGGCTTTCCACGTCCGTGGAAACGCGGCAATAAGCCCCAACTTTGAGGATTTTCTTTTCCGGAATACGTTGCTCGTTCAATTTTTCATACTTATTCAACGGCAATCATCCTTTCGTTGAATACTGCTTGACTTAATTATAGAACATCTTTGTATTTAGTACAAGTCAATTTTTCTATCACAAGTTCAGCTTGCCTAGAAGTTAGAAGTTTTTGAGTAACAAGAGATTGTACCATTGACTTTTGAAAGTGCAAAATAAAGTCCGCATGTTCTAGCGGATTTATTGTAGGTATGGGTTCTCCAATATAAACAAACTCCCGGTGTTTCAAAATGCCACGCCCTATTTTGATAACTTTAGTATCAAAATATGCGCTGACGATTTGTCCATATTCAAGGCGATTTCTTATCGTTATTATTCGTTTTTCTTGTTTTCTATATTGGCCTGCATTTTCTTAGCCAATGCTTCATAATCAGGCGAGCCACGCATAAGGAGTCTGTCAATAGGTCTACGCCCTTGTTTGACACTCATTAATTGCTCGTTCCAGTCGTAAAATTTCTCGTCCGGCAAACATGTAATATAACGGATTTTTTCTCTTTCGAGCGTTTTCATAAATGAATGTCCCGCTTTGCCGTTGTCCACGCATATTACAGGCTGTAGTCTTCCTTTATGGGTTTTCATCATGTGTTTTACAATATTTATTCTAAATCCAGACATTGAAACTAAAATGCACTTATTAAGGCTCTTTTCCTCGTGGTTAATTTTATAGTCCATAAAACTCATTAAATCAATCGCGCTCTCAAAAAATAGCGCATAGTCGTATGAATTATCATCTGACAATCTTACATTGAACCCGCAGCAATTCTTACTCTTGTTGTTTATGACTTTGAAATGATTATGTTCATGCCTTCCCTGTACTTCTGCCCCGACAATGTTATTATTTTCGTCATATATGGGGAAATAGGCGTTGTTTGTCCATTGCTCCTAAAACAATAATCCGTTTTTTATGAAATGATTTATAACATCATTGTGAATGAGACATATTTTGTTAAGATATTTTTTGACCGTGCCGCAATAATAGTCCATGGTTCATCCTTTATGGTAATAATTTTTCATCTCTCGTTATAAGCTCCTTAACTTCTTGTCGGTCATTTTGATACCTCTCTTATTCGCTGTTACATTTGTCGGCGTAATACCTGAAACAAGTATATGCACATGTGCCGAAAAATGTGTGCCGGATTTTGCGTGCCGCCTTGCGCTGTAGCGTCATGCCAGCCTAATTAACCCCAAGTGCGCACACACCCACCGGCAAAAGACGCCGGTGTTTTTGAGGTAACATAACCAAGCCGTTCTGCATATTTTTTAATACGACAGTATGTAAAATGCGGAGCGTGTAATGGCGATTTATCATTTGAAGGTTAAAATAATCGGACGAGGTTCTAGCCGTTCAGCCGTAGGCGCGGCGGCGTACCGCGCTGGAGTGAAATTGCGTAATGAATACGACGGTATGACGCACGATTACAGCTACAGACAACGCGGCGCGGTTGGTTCGGCGGCGTATCGCGCCGGAGATATACTTTGTGACGAAAACGACGGGGGAACTCACGATTTTAGTGTAAAACGAGAGATTGTATATAGTGAAATAATGTTGCCGGAACACGCACCGGAAGAATTTCAAGACAGAGCGACATTATGGAATTCCGCGGAAAAAATTGAAAAACAATGCAATTCCCGAACGGCCCGCGAAGTTGAGGTTGCGTTGCCGAACGAATTAACCACGGAACAGCAAATTAGCCTTGTGCAGGACTATGTTACGCGCAATTTTGTAAATGAGGGCATGTGCGCGGATTTTTCGATT
>Ga0123354_10017189_pt1 | contig 11331 bp, 5 predicted proteins | sample TergutLab28metaG_2_FD_97872 | JGI IMG/M metagenome (GOLD analysis project Ga0123354, IMG submission 97872) | Labiotermes labralis P4 segment gut microbial communities from Petit-Saut dam, French Guiana - Lab288 P4 | ecosystem: Host-associated > Arthropoda: Insects > Digestive system > Gut ... | reverse complement strand
GCATGCTACCAAACACCCAACTTGTACAACGAAATTAATCTGTGAGTATTTCTAGTGTGACTTTAGCAAGGAATATATAGCTCCCTGATGATGGTCTTAGGACCGAAACATGTCGGAGCGATTTTAATGTTTTAATGTGTAAATTTTATATATGTGCAGTGGTTGGTGTAATAATTGAGTAACTCGACAACATGCACGGTGTAACAATAAAAATAGGTGGCGATATTAGTGTACATCTGCAACACCAATTTTCATTCAAATCAATACAGCCACGCGATGCTCTATGCGTAGACCCACATCTAGAGAGATCCTACCAACATAATTTATATTCTCTCACGTACAGCTGCAAAATACTCCATTAAGGACGACCACATGACAGATGCTCTGAATTGATGATTAACTGTACTTGTTGTATTCATAAACACACATAATTACGTGACTGTGACATGTCATTAGACATATCAGTGTCGCCACGGGTGTGTCACGGTAGCAAGGCGTGCTGTTTCATAACTGCTGAATCTACATAAGTAGGTTACAAATACTAGCCAACATCATGGCTCCCAGTCTGTAATGATGCCACGAGTGGTGCCGATGGAAGGTACGCACAGTTATACTCGGCGCTAGAACAAGCTGCATTAGAAAACCAATAAGAGCTGTCAGGTGTTGTGGAATTTACACCTCTGTAGCTTCTAAACTATAGAATACAGAGAAGTGTGAGGATTATAAAAGATTCAGAAGTGGGGTTTAAGAAGGTAACATTCAAGCTCTTTGGTTTTACACGCATTTCGACTGGTAGAATGTCATGAAATAGTAAGCATGCCCCTCAGGGAATACAAAACTTAAAGATGTACGTTCGTAGGAATTCTGACGTTTTCATTCACTTCTTCTTAATTACCTCGGAAAACAAAAGTCTAAACGGGGGAAGTGTGTTCAATAAAACACGCTTACTCTATTTATAGCTACGAATACTCTTCGAAATATTCTTCACTCCCTTTAATATTTATCGAGCTACATTCGACATTCATGCAGATTTGGGTGGCGGTCTGGAGGTAACTGGTGCGTTAATTGGTACGTTAATTCCGTCCTACATTCCACAATTTGAAGTTGTCGCATACTTCGAATGACACCATTTCTTCACGTTTCATGAAAAATCTATTTAGTTACCTTCAAGATTACATATCCGAAGAGACTGACGGACGGACATAGCAGCCAAGCCGACAAGGTGAGTTTACTGGGATCGTTTTTGCTTATTTTCATTTCAAAGGCGCAAATACACACCTGCTCGTACAGTTTACTTTGAAATTATTAAAAATTCTGCCTGATCCTGTAGAATAATTTGTTTCGTCATCAACCGCTGTTGACGTTGAACATTCCTATTGTGACTTTTCGCAGACAATCCATCACCTCTGCCACATCTATTAACACTGTCAAGACTCGTGGTTCAGAATTCCCTTCAGTACAGCGATCACATTTTTCTGTATGTCTACATACGGTTAAAATAAGACAATTTCAGTGAAAGCTGTAATTAATGTAAGTAACAGCAGGCGAGAAAATGGAAAGAAGGAACAAAATTATTTGTACTTTCACAAAAGCCTTATATGGCATAAAACACATTAGGTTATGGCTGAACAGCTTACGTAGGAAGTAGGAGAAATGCGAGAAAATGTTTAGTAGGAGAACCTGAGAGTTGAAAATTTCTGGGAGAATTAAACGTAGATGGGGAGATTAGAATTGAAATAGTATGTGGACCTGGATTTGATTCCTGTTGCTTCCATCTTCAGGGAACAATATGGAGGCAAAAATTCTTCACAAAGATGGTTTATGACCAACGTTAATACGTGGTATCCTACTGAAGGGGGTAAGTTAAAGTTTCACCGTCCTGGAAACCTCAAACTGGCAGGTAATGAACTTAAGGTTCCATGAAAGACGGAGAAGTTCTTTATAAACTGAGGGACTTATCAGCTTCTCAGAGACTCGGCTCCACGGGGTTACGAAACATGAAAGCGACCACTGAGAAAATTGCTGGAGTGTAAGTTTATGATTTAGATGCCAGAGAGATACACACACACACACACCCTTAGGCAGATGGCACCCCAAGAGCCATTTTAACAGACTTAGATCCATCTATAATGCAGTACAACGGATTTTGGCATGAATGAATTAACAATTTGTTTAAAGGCTTGTTTGGTCACACAGACAAATGTTGCGTGTATAATTGTGACAGTATGGCAACACTGTGACTCACGTTGTTTGTAGGAGAGTACTGGTAACTGTTTGGTGACTGTCATCACAAGGGTTACACGATTATCGCATCTGGTGAATCATATTGTTGAACTTGGTGCCGAAATGTATCAATTGTACTCCTTGAGGATGGTCCTGTGAACGATGAAATATGTCAGAGTGATATATGGTGTTACTAAAGTAGTGTTTTAATAATACATGTTCGCATTCGTCAATATTTATTTGATATAATGATATTAGTGCAGGGATATGGAGAAGATAAAGAGATTTTCTTAGTTGGTTCTAAAAATCTGGGTAGTATGAAAGGTACCTACATATGACATAAACCTCATTGTATTCTTCACAGTAAACTACAGCTTGTCTGAGCGTACTTTACCAACGCGTCGAATCATAAACTGTCTCTGGTTCACCCAATTATCTCTTTACTACACTAACATCCGGAAAAAAAACATTCGAGTGAGAAACAATTCTAAATTGGAATTACTGTTTTTTTAAGCCACGCGGACAACAGAATCATAACTATTGAAGTATTACTTACGTAATATGATACTTCCGCAAAGTATGTTCAGCTTGATTGAAGAGTGTATGCCTATAACAACAGCAAACACCACAGGCGAGCTTGAGGTACTCACATCCTTCTTAATAATGACAGTATTCCGAGAAACGACGTCATGTAGACTCGTATATAGGTACTTCAATTTCGCAAGAGCTTACTGGTTCCATATATACACTCTTTGAAATATATTTTTTTGCGAAGTTTTTCTTGTCGTAGTCACTCACTTCGAAATACACTCAGATTGGTCCCAACTAGAATATAATATCACATCCACAAAGTACGTATGAAGTATTTATTGTAAGGCTGTAGTTTTCCGCACAGCTAATGATTTTGTTGCTACGCAGCAAAGTTACTAAGACTGCTCCTTCGTTATGTTCAGGGAAGTGTTCCACGGTCTCGTGTAACATTCGCCCGGAGCAACGGCAGACAGGTTCACACAGATTGCTTTACCTTGAGCTGAAAATGATCCATGTACTTTATAATATGCACTCAGGCAGTAATGAGGCCGAAAAGGTTTCCATAAAGACAACTAAAGTTACAGTTTACATGAAAATAACACAAATACTGATATATGTAGAGTATTAGGGGTCTCGAGAGACTTTTCACTTGTTCTGGCCATGTTCTTCCTTCATTTAAATTTTAAATTCCAAAAACTGTGAGTCTGACTTCATCTTCAGTCAAAGCAACAGGAATAATTTACAATGGCGGAGTCGCCAAATTCAGCTATTCCTCATTTCTGGGCTTTTTTCATGATGAGGGACTTGTCAGACGGGAAAAACGAAACTGAACATTGATAACAACGTTCATGATATGTTAAACATGGTTCCGTCTAACTTTTGTGCGCGATTGCGACGTTCCGTGAACCTAATATTAGTATCGTCAGTCTGTCCGTCTGTCCGCATGGAACAACTTGACGCCCACTGAAAAAAATTCGTGAAATTTTATACTGGACACCTCTATTACAGTATGTCGGGAATATTCAGATTTCTTTCAAATCGGACAGCAATATCGGAAACTTTACATGGATGACGAAGTACGTGTGTGATAATACCTCGTTGAATTCTTCCCGGGTGGAGAAAACTTCCGGAAAGACAATGAACAGAAAATCAAAACAGAACAAATCTAATGTCTATTACATTTTTAATAAAATCATGGCGTTTACGAAGTAATTACGTGAAATGCGGCATAGCAAGGCAGAGCATAGATGATCAGACGTAATAACAAAGAACGTTCTATTGGATTGCGGGGTGATTAAGATAAAACTACGTAAATGTTACTTTTGACCGGACAAAGCTTGGAGGTAGGGATGCATTCGCATTATGAATAACGGAGGCAAAAGTATGTTACAAGTAAACTTCCTACCTTTTCATTTATTAACGACAGTTTCTCGTGGTCGCATGTAGAATCGCCAGCATAGATTCGAATAAAGAGAAGAGAGAAGACCGAAATGAAACAATTCAGTTCTTCAGTTGTTATTTTGTAGATCTGTATCATCCGGTTATGTGGGCCGGGTAGCGTAGTCGGTATAGCGACTGGCTACGGGCTGGACGGTCCGGGGATCGAATCCCGGTGGAGGCGAGGTTTTCCGTACCTGTCTAGACCGGCCCTGGGGCCCACCCAGCATCCCGTACAATGCATACTGGGACTTTCCCGGGGGTAAAGAGCGGCCAGGGCGTGACGCTGACCCCCCACTCCCTTCTAGTGCCGTGGTCAAGAAAGAGTAGAGCTATACCTCTACTCCCCTTATGGGCCGTACAGGCTGTACAGAGCCTCAGTGCCTGTACAGGGTGCACTTTGCCTTTTTTTACGCCTTTTTCTTCCGGTTATGGAAATATCATCTATAATAAGTCAAGGCAAAGGTAAAGCAGTCCCGTTACAGGCCCGGAGGGGCCCAGAGGGTTCCAGGTAGTTAAGGTTCCCAGATTTCGTGACAACGGCACAGGATGGTGGTAAGGTTGTCAGCCTTACGCACCGGCCGCCTTTACCCCCAGGAAATGCTCCTGGTACTCATTTCTGTTAGAGGCTGAGTGCTATCGGTAGGATTTTATGTCAATAAAAAATCCTGTGACACCAGCTGGGATCGAACAGGCGACCTTCCGATTTGTAGCACAGAACCTTAACCACTGTGACACCGCGGTCCCCTCTATAATAAGTACATTAATGTAATTTAATTTTCTGCTCTAATTATTTTTCGAGTAGAAGTGAAGTTTTCACAGCTTTAAACTCCATCCTTATATCGCACAATCATATCTGGTCAAGTTATCTGCAAGTCAGTTATTTTACAAAATGGCTTAAGGTGGTTTCTTGGAGAACAATGGTAATTTTCTTTATTACTGTCAGAATCCATCAAGTTCAGTGAAGCATGTATTCAGGGTAATAAGCTGCATTGTCTCTCGTAAGCTGATAGGTGGTTCTATTCAGGCGATGTAATCCCAGGAATTCAGTCATAATTAAGCATCCTTATGTGTGCCGTAGTCTACAGGTAGCTTAATGCGAGAGAGTCCAAATACAGGTGGCTCAAAAATTTTAGCCCTTATGTAGGTTTTATTTCAAAAACTTTTGTTGATTTTGAGGCGCTGATATTTCAGCCAGGTTCACTTCGGCGCAACGAGGGAAAGTGTACATTGGACATAGGTCTACCATGATGCAATCTGTCTTCGTTGCTCCGAAGGAAGTGTAGTTATGTCACTGCTACTCAATAAATAAGCGGCACACCAACAAAATATAATTAGATAAATAAATAAGCAAACAAACGAAATAAAACCTGAATAACAAAAGGCTTATGAAATTTTTAACGCTTTCTAAAATACACTGTGTTATGGAAAGAGAGTAACAAATCAATATTTTATTCAATAATAAATTAGATGTAAAAAATTTCCCTACCAACGCCATAAAAGCACATAGTTCTCTTGTACCTTTTTTCTTTTAAAGTAAAAAAGTCAATAAATAGATAAATAAATTTAATTAATTAATTAAAGCAAAAACACCGCAGAAAAAAATTTCTACAGAACTCTTAATATTTTTTAATGAACCTGCACTTTGAAGCAACAGCAACAGTTCAATATTTTATTCAAGATTAAATTACAGGCAGACGTAAATTTTTTTGTTACACTGCATGGAGGCATGTAAACGAATGGATGTACAACTCCCCTAGGTTTTAATCTCAACACCAGTTTAAATGAGTTTTCAGCGTCAGTACCCGGCCGTTCTACCCAAATGGAATGGGCCCTCAGTACCCACAGGAGGCGGAGTGGGACTCACTGATGTTGTGGACGTGTAGGAGAAGAAATCTCTTACGCCAACCGGGATTCGAACCCTGAGTCTTTCAGACCGCACCTTAGTCAGTACGCCGACTGAGTTATCCCCGGCACCCAAAGTGACATTAAAACAGGCGAATGCTTTCTACCATTTTTCCGTTACTTATAGTACTTATTAGACTGAAATATGCCAGCTATATACTTGTGCTTCTAGTTCTGAGTGGGAATAAAACTTGGCATTTTATGAGGGAAGGAACTTCGGCTTTTGATAAGAGATACCTAAGTGAGACGAACCAAAAACAGACTGAAGCTTCGTAATTCATACCCATTCTTCACCAAATTTTTGACATTGTTTTGACCATCCTGATAATATGTTTAATGAAGAATTGTCTGTTGGAAGAGGCATATTGCACATATAAAGAGACCACAAATACCTGCAAAATTTCTGTAAAAGAATCTGAAACGATAATATTCCAGCAGGGTCCAGATGTAGCATAAAAGATGTCATTACAATTATTTTAAGGAAATAAGTTAGAATGAAATACACTGGATTGAGTTTACTCATAATAAAGACCACTGGCTGGGTCTTATGAGGATAAGGATAAAGCTACAGGCTCCATAAAATCAGGGACCTTCCTGAATAGGTTAGAGACTGCTGTTTTTAAGGACTCTGCTACTTGCAGTCAGTAATTAGTTACTTAGTTAGTTAATTGGTATGAAAGATTTATGCACAAAGCAGGTAAGAATTAGAATAGTAACTCTGCGAGCGTCCTTTGCGCAGGGAAGTAATAGTTTAGTCACATGAAGCTGCAAATTGCGCGACGTCGTATTTGTGTCAAAGTTCGTAACGAGCGACGGCGCTCCAAACCGGAACTGCTAAAAGTTTCGCAGCTGCTTTCCTTGTGTCGTCAGAACTTGCTGGCGGTCATCATTTCATTGCGAAAGCCAGCATATCGATTACATAGGAAGCGTTTCGGTAAAGAAATTACTCCGCTTTGATGACATCGTCCCGCTGGTTCGCAAAACTTCATCATTTGAATAAATAAAATAGCACAAATCAGATGAGTCGAGTCGAGTCGAGTCAGTCACTCGGTATAGCAACAGGCTGGACGATGGAGGAAGCGGTTTTAGATTTACGGACGACGCAAGAGACCCTTCTCTTGTCTATAGCGCCCATTTGGTTTAGGTGCTCACAAAATCTCCCCATAAATGTGTACTAGTGTCTCCTTCACCGGGGCTTAGACCCGAAGTTTACAATTTATCACTCACCAAGATTACAAATGTGTGGAGAAATACCTCCATTTCCCCATACGTTTTCATGATGTGTTGCTCGATTCAGAACACGGAAAACTTTCAAAATGATTTGAAATAGGCGAGTAATTATTATAAAAGCAGACATTTCCCCGTCATATGAGATTGTCCAGATGAATGATGGATTACAGGCAACCTGCAGTAAGGAAGAAAGACCTTGAAGGTGCTAATAAAATGTGGCTACATCGGGCTACAGTGTATTGAAAATAAGAACTCGTAATTTAAATTTAACTTTCCACGATTGGTAATATTGTTTGCAAACAGTTATTTATGTGCCAGCGTCAGTGAGGTTGATTACTTTTAAACTTTATTTCCAACCTTATGTTTATTGGACCGTGCATGGTTGTAATAGTTGAAGAATAAAGACCAACTTGATATCACTTGCTATTTTATTTCACTTCTTATGTGCTCAACATGCTTCGGACATTAATATATCCGAAACATGTTGAGTACATAAGAAGTGAAATAAAATAGCAAGTGATATCAAGTTGGTCTTTTATTCTTCAACTATATTTCCAACATTTCTTATTGCTATATGAAACGACGCCTTGGCAATGGTGATTGAAATTACAAACACAAATACAATGAAAGAATTTTATTTCTATAGTAAAACCAACTAGATGCACCAATGTATCAAATTTATTTCATTTTGGAAAGATACTCTATATGTTTCGGACGGTCTTTCCGTCCATAGCAAGCAGACAGCAGTATCTGTTTGACAAATGTCTGTTGCTGTATGTACAGTCTTGAACTCCTGATGATGGACGGAAAAACCGTCCGAAACATGTAGGGTGTCATTCCAAAATAAAATAAATTTGATACGTTGGTGCATCTAGTTGGTTTTACTATAGAAATAATATTACGATGCACGGCCCTGTGAACTTCAAACAATCGAAGAGATTCAGTTGAGATTTTGATTTAGAAACTGCTCTGCAAATTTTTGCATTGGAGGCTGACTCTAATTCATTAGTCCTAATGGCTGCATGCACATTCTGTGTTATGGAGCAGTACGTGAAGATCCATTACATTGTCAATATCAGGTTCTCTTGTCTTGTGTGAGCCGCTTAATTTCGACTGTTGTCCGGAACGCGACAGGTTCGTGTCTGAAGTCATTAAGATGTAATTATGCGTTGCATTTTTACAATTTATGTGTGCTTTTTGCATTTGGAACTAACAAGTTCAAAACGTTTAACACAAAGTAACACATATCTTGTGGCATTTTGCAAGCCAGATTGCATACGTCTGAAAATAACTCTCTAAAAAGATAACTAAGCTAGTCAAGAAATTCCCTACCTTTCAGTTAAACAATGCAGTCAAGTATAGTTGCCTCAAAAAGCCCACCACTGCATTCTACGTATCCTAACCAAAGAATTCCACATACTACACACTATATATTTAACAATAATTTTGATATCATCCACCATCTTCCTTTAGGTCACTCATGCCGTCGCCTTCTTTAGTTTTTCCAGCGAATTTCAGTAGGCCTATTGCTTTTTCGTCCCCATGAAAAGAGCCATCTCATGTATTCTGTTGTTTATAGAGTTTAAAGCCCTCGCTATTATGCTCTCGCTCAGTTTCACCTCTCCAGAATTCCAGTTGCTGTCTGCGATCATTAACTGCAGATTCGCTGCCAGTTTGCCAGTTATCTGACACACACCCTCTTTGTTACAGCTTTAATCATGTAACACAGGTCCCATTCTGTCTAGTTGAACTGTCATTTCCACATAAACTGAAGGAATGTTTCCTTTTGCTGATTCAGCAGAGCTTTCATTTCTACTTTTTGGACAGTCTGATCTAATGTCCGCATCTTTCGTCACCTGACAATTTTCTACTGGATGAAGTGGACAGATTTCAAATTCTGTGTCGTCTCTATCAGCTGAAAACCTCTCATTAACTTCCCTACATCTTATGTATCTATATCATGGGCCAGTACAGTAAAAGGTAAAGATAAAGCAGTCACGTTACAGGCCTGGAGTGGCCCAGAGGGTTCCAGGAAGTTAAGGTTCCCAGATTACATGACAACGGCACAGGATGGAGGTAAGGTTGTCAGCCCTATGCACCGGCCGCCTTTACCCCAAGGAGATGCTCCTGGTACTCACCAGGACGCCAGGACCATAGTGCGTTCGGAAGGATTATGTCAATGGAAAATTCCAATGACACCATCTGGAATCGAACCAGCGACCTTCCGATTTGTAGCACAGCACCTTAACCACTGTACCACCACGGTCATGGGCCAGTACAGTATTACTTTTAAAATCACATACCAAATTATACTAGTAAGAATGAGTTATGCCTTGCCACTTTCCACGTGAAGACGGAGAAATGTCCAGCCTTTGAAAGTTATGACGTTTTAATCTGGGACGACAGGAAATGTCCATAATTTCAGTCACGACTCCCGAAGAGGTTTTGACATTAAAATATTTTAAGTTCTATTAGTTCTGAGCTCTTGACTTACCACTTTACATCATTCTATATTATGACACCAAATAATACGGTAGATTGTAAACAAGTTTCGGAAGTACGTATTGCCTGTATGTTCCACGATGAAGATTGAAGGCAGTTGCCTCTGAAAAGTTGGTATCGTCTGCCAGAATACACGTTGTCATAAACCAAAAATCATAATACGAAATCTTTGCAAGTAAATATAGGTTAAATACTGCTAAAAGCTTTATTAAACAGGGCCGGAGGGTGAAAATTATTTAAAATGGCTGAATTGAAAATAGCGTAATACTCTGGACGCTAATGAAACAGTTTGCTTATATCCATATAATTGACACGTGCAAATTAATAATTCATCACACTATGTAACGAATTATCCTAATAACAGGAGCAACACGAAACCTAAAACGTATGATATAAGCTTTCATTCACACCAATACGTATTTTAAATTAGTCATAGAATAAACACTCACTTTAAAAATATGTATTTACAAAACAAACACTCATTTTATTACCCTTTAAAGTTCTTAATTGAAAACCACATTTCTACATATTTCCCATATTTTGTGTAGTTTTTTCTCATAATACACATAAAAAGAGCAGTTACTCTATTTACTTTCAACAAAATTATCTGATTGACCTCCATTATGTAGCTGCAGTCTCTTCTGCATGAAAAATAAACTGAACTTTAAATATAATTCAGATTAATTGCAAACGCAGTGGATGCCTGTAAATAATGAAGATCAGGTCATGAATTACGCCTGCCCTCGAAACCTAAGAATAACTTAAACTACTGGAAACCTTTCCTGCCTTCGTCTAACAAAGGTCGCATTTCGCTGGGCTTCCGAGTATTTTTGTTTAGAGCCCAGTTAGACCTGTGCTATAACTCTCCGGATTCGGCTCCATTTGTTCAGCAGTGTGGACACTAATTGTTTTAGTCACGGTTTCTCAGAACTCGGTCCTCCTACTCATAGGACTTCCTCTACTTGACGAGAGGTACGAATGAGATGTCGTAAGGGCTGTGCTTTGCTACTTTCTGACTTGCCGCTCCTTTCTGGCGAAATCCCGTCCTTTTTAGCCGCCTGGACGCTGCGCCTCTTATATCAGTTCTACCGGTAATATGTTATCTTCGTGATTTTTTTAAAAGAGCTAAATGATCTCTACTCCTCACCAAATATTGTGCGGGTGATTAAATCTAGAAGAATGAGATGGGCTGGGCATGTGGCGCGTATGGGTGAGGAGAGGGGGCGTATAGGGTATTGGTAGGGAAACCGGAGGGAAAGAGACCACTGGGGAGACCTAGGCTTAGATGGGTCGATAATATTAGAATGGATCTCCAGGAGGTGGGATGTGGGTATATGGACTGGATTGGGCTGGCCCAGGATAGGGACGGGTGGCGGATGGTTGTGAGTGCGGTAATGAACCTTCGGGTTCCGTGAAATGCGGAGAATTTCTTGACTAGCTGCAAACCAGTTAGCTTCTCAAGAAGGACTCTGCACCATGGAGTAAGTAAGTAAGTAAGTAAGT
>Ga0123354_10017188_pt1:0-10000 | contig 11332 bp, 5 predicted proteins | sample TergutLab28metaG_2_FD_97872 | JGI IMG/M metagenome (GOLD analysis project Ga0123354, IMG submission 97872) | Labiotermes labralis P4 segment gut microbial communities from Petit-Saut dam, French Guiana - Lab288 P4 | ecosystem: Host-associated > Arthropoda: Insects > Digestive system >... | reverse complement strand
ATGGACTCAATTGGACAGTAAGCGGCGCCTCAACACACGCCAGACAGTTGGTTGCGGTATTCCAAGTTCTCTGCTCACTCTACGAGTTGACTTGCGTGGGCTACGCTCAAAACTCTTTTGAGTTCGTCTCACGTTCTCCTCTGATACACGCAAAAATTCTTGTGCTGCATGGTAGCCATTTTGCTTTCAACTGACGCTGCTGCACGGCTTTGCGATAGGCGAGCGCTCTAGCGGTGGTATTTGAAAATTTAGGACTTCCTCTTTCAAATGTTATGTAAATCCTTCACATACCTTGTATAGTTCAGGAAATGTAGACTTCGAAATTGAGTCCGTCTTTTTTAATCACCCTGTACTTTCGCTTTTCTTCGTCCTCAGATTCTTAGCGTATTAATGAAATGCGTGCTGCTTATAATGGCTTGATATTCGCGTTGCGTGTAACATGTAAAGGCCCTCATGCACTCTAAGTTACACTGTGCAGTTTAACTGTGTAAAAAAAACTGCACGAAAAACTGAATTGAATGTGTGTGGGATTCTCTGAGTGAACTGCGCAGTTCTGTGTGTGTGTGTGTGTGTGTGTGAGAGAGAGACAACTGGAAAGGACAGTTCTGAGGCCTGCGCTATTGCCTGTCAAAACTCCGCAGTTTACTCAGTTTTTCCGTCAGGTATGACGCCACACAGTAAAATCGTTCAGTTTCACTGAGTGTGTATGGCACTCTTTAAACGCCTTGTCCAAGTTACAGACGTCACTCTCAATATTCCGACGCCAGAATCTGGTTGTAGTGGAGGAGAGAGACGCAATATTAGCAATAAGCCGTAACCTGGAGACCGTTTAGAGATCCCGTGTGCTTGTGTGCAAGAAGGGGGTATTGTTTTGTCGCGAGTCAAAAATAAATCAGCCTACGGAAAGAATAAAACCACAACTTTTTTTTCCTGCGCTCGGCTAGGGGCAGACGTTGAAATTAATATTAACAAAACCTTCAAACTTTTGTTTCCTCCTACATTGATTTTACGGCGTTTGAAAGTTCTCAGATATAAGCATAGAAGTGTGTAATGTATGACTGCTCTAAACTGTAAATTCCTGGCTGTAGAATCAGTTAGCGGTGAAAGGAAAAGTGTATACGGTTTGTGTTTCAGAAACCTGCTGCATAGTTCAGGTCCTGTTTCACAGTAAATATCATACTCAATTCTTCTCCTTATTTAAATTATGTAATTTGTGTTACACCTCAGATATTCGCATGGACTTGCTCACTGCCTAATTACTTAACCTTTTGATGCCTAATGTCAACTATAGTGGTCGTACCGCACCGCTAACCTCTAAAGTTGCATTTTATATATTTATTCATCAAATATAGGTACTGAATATTTTAAACATGGTATATACTGTCCGTTTTTTTCTCTTCAAAGTGCAGTTTGTTTCATAATTCTAACGTATTTGGTTCCCGTATTATTCACATTTTATATACAGAATGTGCTAAAATTAAAAAAATAATTCCGGCGCCAAAAGTTTAATCAACCAACTTCCAGACCCGCTCTGGTGCCCATCCAGCCTCATATTCAATATGTATCATAGTCCTTTCCCAAGGAAAAGGCGGCCAGAACGTGAAGGTTATCGCTCATTGGCATCTAGCGCCGAATTGAGAAATGAATATACATATACTTCCTATATATACCTTCATGGCGCGGTAAAGGTAAAGGTAAAGTTCACCCTAGAATAGGCCACCAAGGCTCAGAGGTGGAGTAGAGGTATAGCTGTAGTATTTCTTTAACCTCGGGGCTAGATGGGGGTGGCTGTTCAACGCCCCGCCTTGGCCGCTCTACCCACGGGAAAGCTCCGGTACCCATTGTACAAGAGGCTGGATGGACCCCAGGGATGGTCTGGACAGATGCGGAAAATCTCGCCCCCCACCGGGATTAGATCCCCGGACCGTCCAGCCCGTAGCGAGTCGCGATACTGATTACTCTATCCCTTCATGGCGCGGACAGGAACAAATTTATCTTCTAAAACATCAATTAATATACGTCAGCATAACTATTTAATTACACAAGGCTACATGTTTCGACCTTTTAAACGGTCACCTTCAGGCATTCTAACAGATTGAGTCAACAGATGCTGTGTACATGTTGGGATCCCAACATGTACACAGCATCTGTTGACTCCATATGTTAGAATGCCTGAAGATGACCGTTTAAAAGGTCGAAACATGTAGCCTTGTGTAATAAAATAGTTATGCTGACACATATTAATTATTGTTTTAATACACTCCTATCACATCGTTATTCCTTCCATCAAAATCTATCTTCACTTACTAACTCACCATTTCTTCTAAAATTCTTTTTAACCTTTTGGCACCGGAATTATTTTTTTTTAATTTTAGCACACCTGTATATAAAATATGCATAATACAGGAAACAAATGCGTTAGAATTATAAAAGAAACTGCATTTTGAAGAAAAAAAAGGAGAGTATACACCATGTTTAAAATATTCAGTACCTATATTTGTTGATTAAATATATAAAATGCAACTTTAGAGGTTAGCGGTGCGGTACGACCACTATAGTTGATATTAGGCGTCAAAAGGTTAATGATATTGATGGGCCTCCTCGTTTCACCTGCTACTCCGAACAGTACCGAATTTTCAGCGAGAATGATACCGATCTGGACGCGGCAGGAAGAGCTAACCTGAAGCACTGATCTGTTTTGAACACCACTCCATAAGCAAAGTCCAGTAACGCTAAGGTTAATACACCGTCATCACAACACTAGACAATCTAATCCAACTCAGAGGGTGTACTGTGACTGGTATCACCTTATGAATAACCTTGACGTAGTCATTTGCGTCCCGCAGATTCATAGAGTATAAAGTAACTGAAGTTGAGAGCCAAGCTTGAGGGCACTGCTCGCCCTGCTGCGCACTTCCAAGTGACTTCGGTTACCTAGCAACAAAACACAATGCAGAAATGACAATTGCTGGAGACTTTTTGTTTATAAAATTTGTCGGCGAGAATCAGCAACACAGTGCGAGCCGGACTGCGATTGTTGTCTGGGAACAGCTAGTTAGTTTAGGAGCTTTGTTGGTTATTCAGTGTGGATATTATGCAGGGAGACAGCATTTGATAGGAGTCCGTATAATCCAATTTGTGAGGTGAGGCTGTTATTAATTTTTATGTGTTTCCGTTTGCACCAGTTAGCGTAATGAGCGGATACGCCTGTCTGTTCGTTCTGTATTGTTGAAGGGAAATTGTTTTGATTGACACATTGACTAGCTCCTGACGGCTTCCTTACATACGACGCACACAAACAAAGCAGCCTTCGTAACGTATTGTCTCATTAACCCTTTAAAGAAGCGTGACGGAAGAGTCACGTAACAGTCTGTATAAATAGCTGCGCTTAGAGTCAAGTGGCTGTTGCTCCATCCGGTTTATACCACCTGCCTTACCAATTAGAGGCTCCGAATTTTTCCCACAGTGCATTTTTGTGTTTTCGCGATTGTTACAGTTAACAGCGAGTATTTCAGTAAGTTATATTAACCGACTGATATTTGTGATGACCCTAAAGTGCTCTCTGTGAGGTATATCTGCGATTCTAATCTGGTGTGGGCCGGGAAAGCTCAGTCGGTATAGCGACTCGCTACGGGCTGGACGATCCGGGGATCGAATCCCGGTGGAGAGCGAGATTTCCTCAGCCGTCCAGACTGGCCCTGGGCGCCAACCGGCCTCCTATACAACGGGTACCGGGTCTTTCCCGGGGGTAAAGCGGCCGAGGCGTGGCGTTGGCCACCCACCCCATCCAGCGCCGAGGTTAAAGGAAGAGTAGAGCTATACCTCTACTCCCCCTCTGGGTCTTCGTGGCCTATACGTTGTTTATCTTTATAACGAGTCTGGTGCGATTCTTGTACACGGAATAAATATATTGCTACCCGGCTGGCTGCTTTTGAAAGACGAGTTTTAGAAAGAATGTTTGGGGGATTTAAAATAGATGAAAATTGGAGAAAGCTATGTAATAAGGAATTACTGCAGCTGTTTGGAGATTGAAATATAATTTCGTATTAACGTTACGCAGTATACGTCATCGCAATCATTTTTATTCTTGAGCAAGGCTACATGTTTCGACTAAAAGTTAGTCATCTTCAGGCCCTTACAACATTTTCCGTTACCAGATACTTTGCCCACTTTGAGATCCTATAGTGTTTACAGTTGTGGAATACATCTAGTTAAAACTTTCTAAAAAGGTTTTGATTTTGTTTATAAAGTGTGTTATTTACAGATTGTGTCTAAACATTAAAATATTTAAAAATTCTTCATTAACAGTGCGTTGATGATCATCGGATATTCAGCTGTCAGTTCCGTTGTCGTGTTATGGCTTATGTTGGGGTACGACAACGGAACTCACAGTTGAATATCCGATGATCATCAACGCACTGTTAAGGAAGATTTTTTTTTTAATATTTTGATGTTTAGACACAATTCTGTAAATAACACACTTTACAAACAAAATCAAAACCTTTTTAGAAAGTTTTAACTAGATGTATTCCACAACTGTAAACACTATGGGATCCTAAAGTGGGCAAAGCATCTGGTAACGGAAAATGTTGTAAGGGCCTGAAGATGACTAACTTTTAGCCGAAACATGTAGCCTTGCTTAAGAATAAAAAAGATTGTGCTGACATATAGGTATAATGTGTAACGTTAATTGAATTACAAGCACATCGTGATGTCTTCATTCAGAATAATTTCGTGTGTCAGAATACGTCGATTGAATTCGATTGGCATTCTTAATAGAATGGATATTGAAACAAAAGTAAGTCAAGTATTTAATAATAATCCTGTGGGAGGCCGATAAGAAGACGACGACCAAAAACATATGGTGGAATTGTGTACAAACATGTATCAATAGACACAAAATTAAAAACTGGAAAGAGAGGTTAAAAAAAACAGAACTTTATGGAGGCGAAGGCCAACATTGGACTGCAGTGCCATCGAAGGCCTGCATTGGACTGCAGTGCCATCGAAGGCCCGCATTGGACTGCAGTGCCATCGAAGGCCCGCATTGGACTGCAGTGCCATCGAAGGAAGAGAAGAAAAGAGTTTTATATTCATGGGTCCATGCGTCGTGAATCGAATTTAATAATTGTCCAACAAGATGCGACTTATTCAGTTTATTACATTTCTGTAGGCAGCTCTACATGTTTCGGGTGTTGACATCCATCATCAGGAGCTTGTACAGCTGTAAATACAGCTTCTGGTATTGATTAATAACTGCAATGATTAAAGTAGCTGCTATTAATATTATTAAATTATACATTAGTATTAATAGCACTTCATTTTACTCATTGCACTTAATCAATACCAGAAGCTGTAATTACAGCTGTACCAGCTCCTGATGATGGGTGTCAGCACCCGAAACATGTAGAGCTGCCTACAGAAATGTAATAAACTGAATACAGTCGCATCTTGTTGGATAATTATTAATTTAAATACAGAAGAAGAGTCTTGCACAACGCATAGTTTATTATTAAACGACATATCGTCCCTTAATTACAGTAACACCTGGCCTTAAGACTAACAAGCTGTTTTACTGTGACTTTATTTGCTAAGTGAATTGTAGTTCCAAGTGTCGCCCAGCGATTCTACATGTTTAGTTTTGTTTTGCTTGCTTCTTGTCTTTTCCTTTGCTGACGGTGATTAGTGCACTTACACTGTGCCCTGTTTTTATCATACACTAATAGTGTTTATGGTGCACTCCATTGTGCTCTGCTTTTAGTGATCACACCAGCTCAAATTGGGCCGGCCAGCGTAGTCGGTATAGCGACTGGCTACGGGCTGGACGGTCCGGGGATCGAATCCTGGTGGGGGAGAGATTTTCCGCACCTGTCCAGACCGGCCCTGCGGCCCACCCAGCCTCCTGTACAATGGGTACCGGGTCTTTCCCGGGGGTAAAGAGCGGCCGGGGCGTGACGCTGACCCCTCACCCCCTTCCAGTGCCGTGGTCAAGAAAGAGTAGAGCTGTACCTCTACTCCCCCGTATGGGCCGTACGGCCTGTACAGAGCCTCAGTGCCTGTACAAGGGTGCACTTTACCTTGTTTTCCCATACACCAGTTCAAGAAGTTTTTTTTTAAGCCTATCACTAGTTCCGTGTTGTCCAGCAGCTGGATCGCATCGACGTTGTCGTAGCGGAGAAGCCATTCTTCATGCTTCTTAGAGAACTTTCCAGTTTCGTTTGTAGCCGTCTCCATTTGAAGGTCCCTATGAAGGTCGGCGTTTCCGATATACCAAGGTGCGTCAACGATGTTCCTAACTACCATGTTTTGAAACCGTTGAACGATGTCAGTGTTGCTGTGTTCCGCGCATCCCCACAGCTGTATGCCGTAGGTCCACACAGGCTGCAATATTTGTTTGTACACCATCAGCTTACTGTGTATCGACAGGGCGAGCTTCTTCCCATAAACCAATATATTTTCTTGTATTTTAGTCCAATCTCTTCGCGTTTTTATAATAATAATAATAATAATATTGGGCACTGCACACATGCTTCGGAAAGTACTAATGTAAAAGTACAAAAGATTCAACACTGAAACTAACGATATAAGCACTGTGAATAGTAACAACAGAATAGCTGCAACACTGTATTCTCTAGGGACATAGTTTGTATCAAGAATGTAGGTATAAATACCCTGCATAAAGGAGGAGGAGGAGGAGGAGGAGGAGAAGAAGAAGAAGAAGAAGAAGAAGAAAAAGAAGAAGAAAATGATGATATATTTAATTGCAAACGGGCTGTCGCCCGGTGGCAGTGATTACTATGCATGTACATAAATATGAAATAAGGATCTAAGAAATTTAAGTCGGGAGGGCTACATGAGGAACATGTAGTGGCAACTTGGAATCGTGGGAACCATCTCAGCATTCGCTTTTAGACCTAGGGAAACCAACACAAATCTGTGCCGAAGTGGTCGGTCGCAGGACATTCCGAATACTGACTTGTAGCCAGCAATCCGACAACTTGTCATGTGCTTTCCAGCGCAGCTTGGCATCTAGCGTCATGCCAAGGTATGTCGCTGTGTTTGAGTTAGGTGTGATCCTACAGCGTTGGTAAGGAAATCATTTTTGACGCGTGTACTCTTTGTTTCTCAGTGTTGGCAGCACAACTTTCCAGGTGGCATAGTAGTCACTTGATACTCGACATTTAACATGTTGCTTCCAGTGTCGAGTGACTTTTGTGCCAACCTGTACACACTGTTTCTGTTTAAGCAGTGAACAGTTTTGCAGCTCTGCCATAACATCAGATACTTCTGGCCGGGGATTTGAGACAGATGCACGCGAAATTAAAGTATGCAAATACTTGCCCAACTAATCTAAAGCCAGTCTGTATGGTTAGCGGCAGTGTTGATGGAAAGGGACACGAGGAAGGGGATTTATCTGTAAAGATACTTTTAATTACGTTAGCAGACTTTTTTTTTCGTATTTGAGGATACGAGATCGCTGATCCGCAGCGGCATGCAGTGTCGCTGAAGAATTACTGGACTGACGCAGGTAACATTACGGACGTGCTAAAAACTTCTGTCTTTGTTTTGAAAATATTTCTTTTTTCCCGCGTGGATGATGTAATGCTCAGGCCATGTTTATGTCAGTAATCGTCCTTCTGATATTGCATAGACATTCTTGCCAGTTCTTCCCCCTGTGCACTGTGCACACCATTGCCGGTATGTGTGTGTGTGTTTCAGAGATCAGCGTGCTGAGGGGAATGAAGTAACAAGGGGTTGCTGAGGCACTGGTGGTGGTGGTGGTGGTGGCGGCGGCGGCGGCGGTTATTATTACTATTATTATTATTATTAGTAGTAGTAGTTAACAGTTGTTGTAATAGTAGTATTTTACCATGGCGCTACAGCCCCCAGTGGGCCAAGGCCTCATTGTCGATGATTCACGATCACACTCAGACACACCACACTCAGTAGGACTCCTCTGGACGAGTGATCAGCCCGACGCAGAGACCTCCACATGTCCACACACAACTTTCACAAGAGACATATATCTATGCTCCCGGCAGGATTCGAACCCACAATCCCGGCAAGCGAGCGGCTGCAGACCCAGGCCTTAGACTGCGCGGTCACTGGGGTAAGTAGTAGTAGTAGTACTACTACTACTACTAATAATAATAATAATGTTAGTAGTAGTAGTAGCAGTAGCAACAGTAGTAGCAGTAGTAGTGGTGGTGGTAATACTGGTAGTAGTAGTAGTAGTAATAGTAGTAGTGGTAGTACTGGTGGTAGTGGTGGTGGTGGTAGAAGAAGTAGTAGTAGTAGTAGTAGTAGCAGCAGTAGTAGTGCTGGTGGTGGTAGTAGTGTTAATAGCAATAGTAGTAGTAGTAGTAGTGGTGGTGGTGGTGGTGGTGGTGGTGGTAGTAGTAGTAGTAGTGGTAGTGGTAGTAGTAGTAGTAGTAGTAGTAGTAGTAGTGGTGGTAATACTGGTAGTAGTAGTAGTAGTAATAGTAGTAGTGGTAGTACTGGTGGTGGTAGAAGAAGTAGTAGTAGTAGTAGTAGTAGTAGCAGCAGTAGTAGTGCTGGTGGTGGTAGTAGTGTTAATAGCAGTAGTAGTAGTAGTAGTAGTAGTAGTGGTGGTGGTGGTGGTGGTGGTGGTGGTGGTAGTAGTAGTGGTAGTGGTAGTAGTAGTAGTAGTAGTAGTAGTAGTAGTGGTGGTGGTGGTGGTAGTAGTAGTAGTAGTAGTAGTAGTAGTAGTAGTAGTAGTAGTAGTAGCAGCAGCAGCAGTAGTAAAAACAAGAATTGTTTCAGTAAATTTCCTCACTACCGGAAGCTTCTTAAGATTACAATTAAGCCTGACAGACGTAATTGGTATAAGAGCACAGAAGATTATTTAAAAACTCGACCTACCAAACGCATCCTCTTTTAGGTAACAAATTCGATTTATTGTTACGGATGGTTCTGTCGGTTTGCACTAGTTATTCCATAATAAGGTTACCTTACCTTCTTGACTATTTTATACTAATTTTGGCACTTTCTGATGCCGCTATTCATTGTGTAATTGTACCGCTGTTTACTGCATATGTTAAAGTGTAGTTGAGCGCACTGTATCATGTCTGTTTGTGCTCTGCTCTTTTGCCGGTATTGGCCATGCTGAAATAATGTAGTCTATTGTGCCGTCATTTTTATTCTCATTATTGTTATTGTTGTTGTTTGAATCGTGGCTCGAATGTCTCCGCCTTCCTGCATCGCCTTCTGCTGTCAAGGTGCGGTACGTTTCCCCATACAAGAAGTGCAGATCAACCGTTTCTGATGCTGAGAACCAAGCAGAAAGAGAAGTGGAAGGCTTGAGTCGTTAGGTTTTTTTGCACCGGTGTAGATGAAGTTCCCAGTCTGGGATATGCCGCAGCGCTGAACTGGAGACAACGGTCACCTCAAGAAGACACAATTTTCGTCGGATATCAAGTCATAGGCGAATCCTCTACCGAGGATAATAATAATAATAATATTTATTTACTGCAATTGGGTTGTTACCCGGTGGCAGTGGTTATTTTACATGTATACAAAATATGAAATTGGTTACTAATAAATTTAAATGGGGAGGGCTACATGAGAAGCATGTAGTGGCAACTTGGAATCTTGGGAACCACCTCAACATTTGCTTTTAGACACAGGGAAACCGAGAAAAACCTGTGTCGAGGTGGCCGGTCGCAGGACTTTCCGAATACTGACTTCTAGCCAGCAGTCCGGCATCTAAAGTAAAAACAGCAATACACACATAGCACAGCAAATACACATAAGGTGACAACAATACACACAAGACAACTATAACAGTACCCACAAGACAACTAACAACAATACACACAAGACAACTACAACAATACACACAAGGAAACTAACAACAATACACACAAGACAACTATAACAATACACACAAAACAACTAACAGCAATACACACAAGACAACTACAACAGTACACACAAGACAACTAACAACAATACACACAATACAACTACAACAATATCC
>Ga0123354_10017187_pt1 | contig 11332 bp, 9 predicted proteins | sample TergutLab28metaG_2_FD_97872 | JGI IMG/M metagenome (GOLD analysis project Ga0123354, IMG submission 97872) | Labiotermes labralis P4 segment gut microbial communities from Petit-Saut dam, French Guiana - Lab288 P4 | ecosystem: Host-associated > Arthropoda: Insects > Digestive system > Gut ... | reverse complement strand
TCGGTAGTTTCTGACTTCCTTGCTGTCTCCTGATTTTGGTATCAAGTAAGTTATTCCTGTGGTCAGCCAGTCAGGTGCCTTCTCCGGTTCCTCTATTATAGCACTGAAATTTTTTGTAATATGCTTGTGAGTAGATGGGAAAGCTTTAAGCCAGTAATTTTGTATTTGATCACTTCCAGGAGATTTCCAATTGTGAGCTTTAGACAAATATGAAGTAATTTCCCTAATCTGTATAGGCATCCATCCCATACGACTTACTTTCCTTTCCTGTTCCCTTCTTATCCATTCTGCTCTTTCATTATGCTGTGCTTCTTCTCCCCATAGTGACTTCCAGAAGTCTCTGTTTCTGCCATAGACGGAGGTTCTCTGGCTTCTATATTCTTCACGCCCAAGTTCTTGTAAAATTTTTTGGTGTCTTCTGTAAACATCTTATTCTGACTATACTGGGTTTCCCTTTTTTCATACCTTCCATTTCTTTGGGCTTTTGCTTGCAATTTGTGCTTCAATGTTTCTGTCAACTGTGCAACTTCCCTAGCATTTGTCACTCTATATTTTTTTTAAATCTTCCTCTTTTTCCTGTTAAGCTTTCCATTATCAAAGCCTGTTCCAGTTTCAGCTATTATAGATAACTCTTTTCTCCAGCTGCTTATCTGTTTCTGCATTCTTATTTTCCAAAACTTAACATTTCTTCTATTTTTTGTATCTTTCACTAGACTCGTTCAGTATTTGTGTCATAATTGTGGCTGCAGCATATATCAGTTTGTTTATGTCTGTTATATTCATTTCATCTTCTTCTAAAAGTTCTTCAATTACTCCATTTATTTCTTCTTGAAGCTTTGTTAATTTACTGTTTGTTTTTAGTTTTGGCAGCTTTTCTCTTTCATATATTTGTAGGAGCCTCACCTTATGCCACATTATTTGAAGGTCTTCCTTTAGTTTATTCTTAACTGCGTGCTGCTCTACTTCGGCGCTTGGATGTTTATTAATCTCCGCTTTACCACAGTCAGTGTTTTCATTTTCTTTGTCTCTCTTCTGGTACTCTATTTCATTTGCATCTGTTCTGTCGCCATTCACCTCGTTTGTGTAATCTTCTGTGGCTTCTCCTATTTCAAGTCTAATATTTTCTCTTATCTCGTTAATTTCGACAGCCGTTAATCTCTGAGCTTTTAAAATGTAGTTCTTCTGGTTCAACAATGCCTTTGCATCCAGATTAATTCTAGCCACTGAGTTCCTGTCTCTCCATAATTTATATACTTCCTTGCAGTTCTCTCTTAATGTCATTTCTTTGATGTATGTCAAACACCACACCACTTCCTTCATCTCCTCTCGGCTCCATCGGATTCGTTTGTTCATTGTTATTATTATTATTATTATTGTTGTGCTAATAAAGAAGTTTTACCTAGGGAGCCGACACTCATGTTGCGGACGCAGTAGTTCGGAGACTCATCGATGTACACCAGATCGTTGGCTGTGGGCTTACTGAACCGCGGGTCCCGTATCTGCAGGCGTCCCCGCCTGTTAATGCGCACTTCTGTCGCACCGTCGTACTTGTCCTTAATGTAGTCGCCTGCAACAAGAGCATACTGCAATACTGCAATACACGGCCTGCACGATTATGATGAGACGAGCAGCAGTCATGCATCTCTGCCACAAGCACCAGTAATTACATTTATGACTATACGCAACGATTGCACTAGTCTGGAGACTTGAGGTGGGCACAGTTGCGATACGACAGGTTGTAGCTACCAACAAGGCTGCAGGTTGCTTAGAAACAATGAGTGCCAACAGACATCAGGTTGGTGTAAGGTAATGTAAGGAACGCGAGTTTTAAACACAGGCAGATTATCAGAATCGTTTGGGAGAGGGCATTTTGATTTCGCCTAGAGCAGTTGATTTTGGTGCAAGAGGAATTACTGCAGACTGCAGAATACGAATCAAGATTGGACCTCGGAGAATGCAAATGTTCTTTGTATCGTGTGGAAAAGTTTCCGGCAGTCTGTCCACCAGCTCTTCCACACGATGTAAAGAACACCATCATTCATTTGGAAAAATTAATTCATAAAAAAATCAATATCGATATCACGTAGATTCGACCTCGTCTTAAAACATACATTGAAAAACGAGTCATATTAGCATTATTACTAAATTACTTGAATCAATTCCCTACACAATAAGTAAGCAAATTATACCCTCTGCTATTAACAAGACAAACAGATTTAAAACAAAAAAAAAACAAGGGGGGATGTAGCTGGGGGGGGGGGTGAGTGTCCTCGCCGCCCCAGGCAGCAGAGTCGAAGGGGTGGCAAATGCAATATTTCAAATTAAAACTTTTTAAGCTCAACAACTGCGATATTGCTGAGTCCAATAAAAGAAACTCAATAAATAACTGTAATCTTCTAAAAGTGTAGAACTGTCGTGAAGGGCAGTCGCTGTGGTAACTCGCTCCGGACGCTGCCAAAATCCTAGCCACGCTGCTGTAACTCGGCGTACATAACCAGAATTTCAACAGGCGACTATGCCAGTAGACTGACAGACTGACAGTCCGCAGTGCCAAGACACTACTCAGTTTTATTCTTCAGTACTTTACATCGTCCTCGATTTTGAAAGCTTGAATGAACAGATACACAACTATCTTAAGCCATCTTCTTAAACATATAAATACGTACATTTTACCGTGTCACAAATACACAATGTCAACAGCTGAAGCTCACAACTGAATTCACCCTGTGTTAATTTTATGCTTATGTATGCTATTCCTTAGTTCCCTACACAGCATAGTTATGGGTTTGCCACAGCATGGATGTGTTTCCGTTGATAGTGAAACAAGTGTGAAGTGGCGCTCAGCTAAGTGTTTATGTCGTTCAAGTGTACAAACAAGGTGTTCATGCCGTTCAAGTATACAAAGTGTTCATGCCGTTCAAGTGTACACATCCCAACGAGACGATTGACATAAAAATAGCATCATGCAATAGTTAGAACGTAAGGGTAAATGGACCAGCTATTTTCAAGAAAAACGGCAACACATTGAGGGATTGAGAAGCGAAATACATTATTAAATAATTTAAAAAATAAAATAAGTGTTTATATTAATCCTCAAAATGTGAACCAGTACAAAACTAAAACAAACTTAAATACCAGCTGGTGTTCAGTCAAAGCAAACGGTCCAGCTCACCTTAATTTGCTACCAAGACAAACTTCTTTGTTTTCACAATACAAGCTACACGTTTTGCCCTTCAGGAGATCATCATCATGCTATTCTTACAAAAAATACAAGTAAGGTTACAAATAAGCTTGTCTACACATTTAGTGCTGAAATTTTGCGAACACAAATAATGCTGTGACAGAATCATTGCTGGTCATAAATATCACCGTACATTAGGCCATGTACTAAACGAAAGACATATAACACTCTCAGTAGGAGGAGGGCTGTACAAAATAATGATGGCACGAAATGTGTTCCAACGGTGCCGAATCACGGACCCTGATGGATTGGAAGAGCCTTATTGATCGGGGAAAGGAAAGTCTTGAAAAAAAAACTATATGTGCCAACATATGAAGATGGTTATGTAGAATAAATAATAATTAGGAAATTTAAAATATACTGAAATCTCTAGAAATTTGAATGTGATTAAAGTATGTATATTGAAGTGGCTTGGATATGCTGTAAGAATGGACGGCTAAAGACAGTAACGAATCTACTGGAAGGCAAACCAGGGGGAGGGACAGAAAGGGGAAGATCCAGATTTCGAATTGGACTTGGGGAATAGGGGCTGTCAGTTTTCGTCCACGATCACTCGAAGGCTTCAAAATCACATCCATTTTTGTCCACGAGACAGAGAGCTAGCTCTCAAGCCAGTCGAAGAGCACATATTTTTTCGTGCACGGCTAAAACTCATGTTTGTTGCAAGCACGTTATTGAATGCAAAAGGCTCTGTGCAGACAGAATGCAGATATTTTAGGAGCAACTCTTGTGCTGCTAGCCACGGGGGTTTAAGGGTTAGGGACTGTCGAAATTAAATTATGTTGTACATTGCAGCGCAAGTAACTTCCGTTGCGTGTTCGTAATATCACCAGTGATATCGCTGACGTTTGTACGATTTAAATTTTATTTTTAATTACTGACGACGATTCAGTTAAGTTGTGAGAAGCCAGTCCTGCTGAACGCGTTTGAATCTTAAACCACAATTCTATATTAACTTAGGGCACATGTAATTCCAGAAAGAGGCAAAGTGCTATGTCGACACTTGGATAAACTGGCACAGAGTTCTATAATAAGGGTGATCTAACTACACATTACTCAAACTTCAGATTCTAATGGCTGCTGTTCATTACACACAGGACAGACATGGCTGCCCGTCATTACACAGAAATACTCTCAAACAAATCTTACTACCCCCAATGTCACCCAGACACTCCGAGATAGAAAATTTACATATAAAACTTTCCATAATCAGGGGCTCAGTTAACCTGAAGAAGATATCCGAGTCCTCGCAAGTTCTTGTTCATCTACTGCTAACTGAAGCAAGAGGACATTCAAGGATGGCTGCATAATAAGAGCAAGCTCTTTGGTAATGTAGATCGTATCTGGAAGAACATCGCGAATTATTTTGCGATTTCATTAGTCCATGCAGGTTGTAATGGGAGATTTATTCAGCGGAATGGTTGGTTCCGAGTTGCAAATTTTGTACGGCCATTACACTGTCAAATGCAATATATCCAGTCTGAACTGTGTTTCGTGTATTGTGGCAGTATTTGAAAGCAGTGCAAGGAGAGATTAGAAAATCCCATTTCCAGTCTCATGGAATACTCCAGCTATTTAATTCAAATGACGAAAAAGATATTTTGAAAATTCAGAACACAAATGCGAAGTCTGGAGATCTATGATGTGTGAACTCTACTATTTTCGCAGTCAAATTTCTTGTCTTACTGGAAGTTATTATCATTCCTGTATATTCCGCTGGTAAATTCGGCCTGTCACGTCCCTCAGTTCTCACCTCAGTGCAGCAAAACTAATGCGATTATCTGCTGCCTAATCGAGTGTCCTCTCTAAGAGAAGTGCCGACTCGCTGTCTGCAAATTATCTCTGCTCGCCAGTGCGAAAAACATCCTAAACACAGTACGATTAAATTTCGCACTGTTGTTTTCATCGTGCTGCTGTATCAAGTTACTATCTCACAGCTGTTCCAGCAACACGCACTTGGTAATGACTGTAAAAGGCTCTTATCAAATAAAATTGTATTCCAACACGTTTCGGCGGTACATGGTACAGTCTCTGACACAGTGAGCATTATTCTGTTTCCTGTGCTCAGACAAGTACCTCATCTGTTGCTGCTGCTCCAGTCATCAGGACGGCACCAAACACACCGCTGGCGCCGAATTCTCTGGTAGGAGAATTACTAATCAGCGGTACAGAAACTGTGTCACACGAAGCCCTGGCTTTTCTCTGGCAACTTTTATAGGTTACGAAAACACGCTTTCTGCATAAGAAAATTTGTAAAAAAAATCGATAAATTTGAATTGCATTTTGTTGTCCTCCCCACCTTGTGCAAAAAAGGTGGTGAGTTTACTTTCAGTGCTAATGACCAATAATAAAACTTTATTTTTCATACATACGCAAAAAAAATATTTCTTTAAATAACAGGTCAGGATTTTAAATATCGTATTTTATTTTTGCACGTCAACGTACGCTTTTCTTCATAGGGCTTCCACAGAAATATAAGAGTTCCATAGATATTGGAATTTTGAAGACCACTGCACCGCATGTTTGACATTTAACATATCTTACCAATCGGGTGGGGGGAGGAGGAGGGAGCGGTCAGTCAATTTAAAGTAGTGATTGAAAATCAATGGTATATAGAAAGAGTGGCCTTGTTTCAAGACGTTTCTCTGAGAGAAATTAACTTGTAACGTGCAGGGATACAGTTCTTGCACACTTCATCCATCTTCATCTGTACCTGACAATATCACGGTTTTGAAATTATAGGATAATAATACTAATTCATAGCGTTTCTTTATAGACAGCTTAATCGAAGAATTGTATCACTTAAAAACAAATCTGTCAAAAGGTTTAATATTTTAATAAGCCATCTCAGACTTAGCTAGTCATCTTAAAGTAACTGAGATATAAAAACTGTTATACTGAAAAGGCAAAAAAAAAAAATTAAAAGTTCGTCAAGCATCACACTTCAAATTTTTCCAGGAATTTCTGATATACTCATACGTTTCAAAGTGTCCAAGTTTTAGCACCGTACAAAGCTTTGCTCCAAATGGTGCACTTGAATAGTTTCTTCCTTAAATTTTAATCCAATTTGCTGGTAAAAAGAGTCTTCTGTTTGAATGCTGCTTGTGTGACGGCAATCCTGGATAAAATTTCACATGTATATCTTCGTTACACGTTATCACGCTACCCAAAAAGTTTAAATTCTACGCATTCTCCGACTCTGTCATCTATCATAACCTGTACTGGGGATGGTTGTTATGAGTTTCTCATTACCTCAGTTTGTTTCCACATTGATTATTTAGATATTAATACGAATAATATTAATTTGACCTGTAGGAATTAAGAACCTGAGACAACTTACAGCGTATGCAAGAGGAAAACCTATTTTAAAAAATACCTTAGCCTTCAGATGTTAAAATTTCTAACCAAATTTGTAACCAAATTCTTAGTAAACGGTCTTCTTTGAGAGCTTAAGGTAGGAAGAGCTACCAGAATATTTCTATTTGTATGGAAAAGGATAATCATCATCCAGTGAGAGCTTTCTTGAGCTGCTGGAATCCAATCACGGTCATTCCTCTGCCATCCATTTACTGCTGTTCTTCAAATTACGGCTAGATTATTATCTTAGTTTCCTTCACAATTCCCCTCCCACCCCACACCTATCCAATTTCAAGCTTCTGCCCTGCATTTTACATAACCTACAGACCCCCATCTGCACCATTTCAGCAACCTAACGATAGCTATATAGTTATATAGCCAATCCGTATGCACATGCTTCACGTCACCATCCGGCTTACGTCATTTCCATAGCTGAATCCAATCAGCACCAGTCTCTAGTCCTTTAAAGCGCTGTTACTCACAGACCTGAACCTGAAAACGACAGGCAGTTTTTGTCAAGTGAGGAGAGTTCTGAGTCAAAAAAAATTAACTTTCCAAAGATAAAAAAATAATTTAAAGAATTGTGTTGCGTTTGAGTATACAATTATATTACGACTGTCAGTCAAGAACAGTAGAATATTGCAGCGCTTTCGTCAGATTGAAAACAGAAAACCGCGTAACAGTATATTTAAAATGCCAACGAATTGCCGTCAAAACCAGACACTCACTGATCGCCCCCGGAGTTGTACCGCCCTGTACTGACCTGTAATGTACTGCCATGTACTGCCCTATAATGTACTGCCGTGTACTGTACTGCACTGTATTTCCCTGTAGTGTACTGCCCTATATTCTATTCCTCTGTAATATACGGCCCTGTATTGTGCACTCTACTGCACTGTACTGTACTGCCCCGGACTGAACTGCCCTGTACTCTACTGCTCTGTATTGGTCTGTATTGTACTGCCCTGTACTGTACTAAAATGTAATGCACTGTACTGTATTACCCTGTATTGTACTGCTCTGTACTGCACTGTAACGTACTGACCTTAACTGTATTGAACTGTAATACCCTGTATTGTACTGCCCTGTACGGTAATGCCCTGTATTGCTCTGTATTGTACTGTTCAGTACTGTAATGCCCTGTATTGTACTGTCCTGTACTTCCCTGTACTGCACTGCTCTGTACTGTATTGCATTGTATTGTACTTCCCTGTACTGCCCTGTATTGTATTGCCCCGTACTGTACAGCCCTGTATTGTACTGCTTTGTATTGCTCTGTACTGCACTGCTCTGTATTGTACTATCATGTACTGCCCTGTATTGTACTACCATGTAGTGTACCGCCTGTAATGTACTGCCCTGTACTGCCTGTAATGTACTGCCCTGTATTGCCCTGTACTGTACTGCCCTGTATTGTACTGCCCTCTAGAATACTGCTCCGTATTGTATTGCCCTGTACTGTACTGCTCTGTATTGCTCTGTATGGTACTGCCCTGTACTGTACTAACATGTACTGCCCTGTACTGTCCTGCTCTGTACTGAAATGCACTGTATTGCCCTGAAATGTACTGCCCTGTAATGAACTGTCCTGTATTGTACTGCCCTGTAATGTAATTCCCTGTAACGTACTGCCCAATAATGACCTGTACTGTACTGCCATGCACTGTACTGCCCTGTATTGTATTACAATGTATTGTACTGCCTTGTAATGTACTTCCCTGTACCGTAACGCCCTGTACTGTACTACCCTGTACGTACTGCCCTGTATTGCACTGCCCTGTACAGTATTGCCCTGTATTATACCGCCCTGTACTGTACTGCCCTGTACTGTAATGCCATAAAATGTACTGTCCTGTATTGTACTGCCTTTACTGCCCTGTACTTTACTGACCTGTACTGCACTTTATGTCCTTTACTGTACTGTCCTGTATTGTACTGCCATGAAATGTACTGCTTTGTACTGCTCTGTATTGTACTGCCCTGCACTGTAATGCCCTGTGTTGTACTACACTGTACTGCCCTGTAATGCACTGCCGTGTAATGTACTGCTCTGTATTGCGCTGTATTGAACTGTACTGTACTGCCCTGTATTGTGCTGCCCTGCACTGTAATGCCCTGTAATTCCATGTACTGAACTGGCCTGTAATGTAATACTCTGTATTGCCCTGTACTGTATTTCCCCGTACTGCACTGTATTGCCCTGCAGTGTTCTCTCCTTCTCTGTACTGCCCTGTACTGTACTCCCATGCACTGTATTGTACTGCCCTGTATTGTACTGCCGTGCACTGCCCTGTATTGTACTGCCTTCTACTGTAGTGTTATGTATTGTCCTGCTCTGTACTGCCCTGTACTCTACTGCCCTGTACTGTACTGCTCTGTACTGCCCTGCCCTGTACTGGCCCGTAGTGTACTGCCATGTATTTCCCTGCAATGTACGGCCCTGTATTGTAATGACCTGTACCATATTGCCCAATATTTTACTGCCCTGTACTGTACTATTCTGTACTGTACTGCCCTGTAATTTACTGCTCTGTACTGTGCTGCCTGTATTGTCCTGCTTTGTAATGACCTGTACTGAAATACCTCTACTGCACTGCCCTGAAATCTATTGCCCTGTACTGCACTGCCCTGTACTGTACTGGCCTGTACTCTACCGCCCTGTATTGTAATGTACAGCCCTGTGTTGTACTGCCCTGTACTGTACTGCCTTGTACTTTCACGTCCCGTAATATAAATCCCTGTACTCTACCGACCTGTAAAATACCACCATGTACTGCACTGCCCTGCATTGCCCTGCCCTGTACTGTCATGTACTGTATTGCACCCTACTCTACTTCCCTGTACAGCCCTGTACTGTACTGTCCTGTACTATACTGCCCTGTATTGTACTGCTCTGCACTGCCATTTAATGTAATGCCCTGTACTGTACTGCCCTGTACTCTATTGCCCTGTACTGTACCTGCGATTACTGTATGGCCCTGTAATGTATGGCCCTGTATTATACCGCCCTGTACTGTACTGCCCTGTACTCTATTACCCTGTACTGTACCTGCGATTACTGTATGGCCCTGTAATGTATGGCCCTGTATTGTACCGCCCTGTACTGTACTGCCCTGTATTCTACGGCCCCGTAATGTATAGCCTGTACTCTACCGCCCTGTACTGAATTGCCCTGCACTGCACCGCCCTGTACTGTACCGATTTGTATTCTACTTCCTTGTACTGTACTGCCCTGTACTGTAATATAATGGACTGAATTGTACTTTACTGCCCTGTACTTTACTGCTCTGTACTGTACCGCCCTGTACTGTACCGCACTGTACTGCACCGCCCTGTACTGTACCATCCTGTACTGCACCGCCCCGTACTGTACCGCCTTCTAGTGTACCGACGTGTACTGTACTGCCCTCTACTGTACTGCCCTGTACTTTAACGCCCTCTACTGTACCGTCCTGTACTGTACTGCCCAGTAATCTACCGCCCTCTATTATACCGACCTGTACTGTACCGCTTGTATTGTACTGCCCTTTAATGTCCCGCCCTCTCCTGTACCGACCTGTACTGTACTGCCCTGTACTGTACTCTACTATCCTGTATTGTACTGCCCTGTACTGTACTGCCCTGTAATGTACTGTATTGTACTGCCCTTTACTCTACTGTAATGTACTGCCCTGTACTGTACTGTACTGTACTGCCCTCTATTGTAACGTACTGCCCTGTACTGTAGTGTACTATACAGCCCTGTATTGTACAAACCTGTACTGTACCGCCTTGTATTGTACCCCCTGTACTCTACTGTACTGTATTGCTCTGTACTCTACTGTATTGCCCTATACTCTACTGCCCTGTACTGTACTGCCCTGTATTGTACAGCTCTGTACTGTACTGTACTGTAGAGCTCTTTACTGAAATGTATTGTACTGTATTTTACTGCCCTGTACTGCATTATACTGCCCTGTACTGTACTGTACTGTATTATACCGCCCTGTACTGTACCACCTTGTGCAGTACCGCCCTCTATTGTACCGCACTGTAAAGTACTCTACTGTAATGTACTGCCCTATATTGTAATGTACTATACCGCCCTGTATTGTACAAACTTTACAATACCAACCTGTACTGTAACAAACTTTAACGTACCGCCCTGAACTGTACCGACCTGTACTGTACTGCCCTGTACTGTACCGCTCTCTATTCTAATGCCCTGTACTATACTAAATCTTACTGTACTCTACTAACATGTACTGTACTACCCTGTACTGTACTGCCTTCTACCGTACTGTACTGTACTGTACTGTCCTGTACCGTAATGCATTGTACCGCCCCGTATTTTACCGTATTGTACTGCCTGTACTGCCTCTACAGCACTGACCAGAACAGTACTGTACTCTACCGCCCTGTAATCTACTACCTTGTACTGTACTGCCCTGTACTATACTGTATTGTCCTGCCCTGTACTGTGCTGTAATGTGTTGTACTGTACTGCCCTGTATTGTACTCTACTGTATCGCATTGTTTTGTAGTGTAATCGACTGCCATCTTCTGTACCGCCCTGTATTGTGCTGCACTTTAAAGTACTATACTGAATCGCACAGTACTGTGCCGCCCTGTACTGTATTATAATATACTGCCCTGTACTATACTGCACTGTATTGTACTGTACTGAACCGCACTGTACTCTATTGCCCTGCATTGTACTGTACTGTACTGTACTGCCCTGTACTGTACTGTACT
>Ga0123354_10017186_pt1 | contig 11332 bp, 7 predicted proteins | sample TergutLab28metaG_2_FD_97872 | JGI IMG/M metagenome (GOLD analysis project Ga0123354, IMG submission 97872) | Labiotermes labralis P4 segment gut microbial communities from Petit-Saut dam, French Guiana - Lab288 P4 | ecosystem: Host-associated > Arthropoda: Insects > Digestive system > Gut ... | reverse complement strand
TATTTTATACGTTGAAAAACAGAAATATACGGGATAAAGGCTGCAAAATGGGTTAATGTTCGCGTAATCCATGTTACAAATATACGAATAGCAAAAAGATAGTAATATAATTAATATGATTAAAAAATGACAAATGAATGAAAGGATAAATACTGGTGAACAGCTTCCGGAAAGAGCGAAAAAAACGGCGCACTTAACCGGGAAAAACAAGCAAGTGTGTCGTTTCAATGAGATAAGTGCGCCATTATAACGAAGCTTTGTTTCGTTTCAACGAGATAAGTACGTCGTTTTAACGAGTTACTTATCTCGTTTGGATGAGGTAAAAAGGATTTTAAAGTTTTTGTTCCGATATTTCTTCATATTGTTCCGATATTTCTTCATTGATGATTGGAGATTGAATGTAGGCATTCGGTAATCCCCGTATGAACTTTTTTTGGATGTCCTCTTTTCTATTTGTCTATAATATACACCCCTCCGGGAATAGTTTTAAATTCGATGATATTATTTCCAATACTCCGGGACGAAACCTTTTTCCCGTTTTGTTGCTTAATTTTATAATTCTTAATTTCCCGGTATTTGATTCTGCATACATTTCCCGAATTGGAAATAATTTTCAAGGAACGCAAGGTTTTATCTGCCCAAACAGCAGACAATTCGAAATTGCCTCGCGCCTTGATGCCTTTAAATTGTCCGTCGCTCCATTTATCGGGAAGAGCGGGGAACAATTCGAGGTAACCCCCTTGACTTTGCACCAACATTTCAGTCATTCCGGCAGTAGCTCCGAAATTTCCGTCGATCTGAAAAGGCGGATGAGTATCAAATAAATTGGTCAGGGTGGACTCTTTCAACAATTCTTCGAGTAATTTATGGGAATGGTTTCCATCGTGCAATCGCGCCCAGAAATTGATTTTCCATGCTTTGCTCCAACCGGTTCCACCGTCGCCGCGCGTGTTCAAGGTCGTTTTCATTGCTTCGGCATACAAATCGTCTTGCGGACTTCTTCCGGTAATAATTTGCGTACCGGGATGCAACCAAAACAAATGATTGACATGACGGTGTTGGTTGTCGCCGGTAATATCCATTTGAAGTTCATCTTTCCATTCCATGAATTGTCCCGCCAAACCGATTTTAGGACCTGCCAAGCGGCTTTTGGCAATACTGATTTCTTTGATTTCCGGTGTATTCTTGTTCAGTATTTTCGCCGCTTTTATCACCATATCGAACAATTCGGTAATAATCGCCTGATCACAGGACGCTCCCAAAGAATACGGTCCATGTTCGGGCGAATATGAAGGATTAGCAACCAAAGTGCCATCTCGCGAATCAAGCCGGAGATTGTCAACCCAGAAAAGCGCAGCATCCAACATTATCGGAAAATACGCTTCCAAAAAAGCTTTATCTTGATTGAAATTGTAATATTCCCAAATATCCTGACACAACCAGCCGGCAGCCGCCGGAAAATAAAAACCTTCGTACCAATTTCCCGGTCCCGTATGTCCCCACACATTATTTTCGACATGAATGGCCCAACCTCTTACGGGACTTCCGTCGGGTTTACAATAATAATAGGACGCCGTATATCGTCCTCGCGGAACAAGGCTTTTAATATATTCGATGACGGGCAAATGACAATCGGCTAAATTGGTTTGTTGCGCAAGCCAGTAATTCATTTGTATATTAATATTGGTATGATAATCTGCCGACCAAGGCGGGGCAAGTCCTTCCGCCCAAATTCCCTGCAAGTTAGCCGGCAAGCCGTTTTTACGGGAAGACGAGATCAATAAATATCTTCCGAATTGAAAATATAATTGCTCCAAGTATAGATTTTCGGCAGTGCTGTTGGTATTGTTTTTATAATCTGCCAATAGTTGATTCGTCATTTTATTGCCGGCATTGGCAGCGCCCGACAAGGAGAGAGACATTCTGTTGAATAACGATTGATAATCATTTATATGTGTTTCCAGTAAATCCGGATAACTTTTTTCTGTAATGTCGGCAATCGTCTGTTGAACTTTGACTAAAGGAGATTGGTCGGAGAAATAATTGAAACTATCATCCGTGCATTGTCGGTAATTGGTCGCAGCCGAAGATAATATCAGTATTTCATCGGCATTTTCAACTTCTATTTTATTATCCTTTACTTTAACAAATCCCCCAACGGTTTTCACTTTGACTTGTTGGGCAAACTTTAATCCGGCATCGCTATGATCGGCAGGTTTACCGGTCATTGTAATCACTCCGTTTTCTGCCGAAATATTTACTGCCGACTGTGGAGTAGTTACATAGATCGTTCGCGAAAGACTTCCGGGTCTGTCGGCAGTCAGGCGAATAACCAAGGCATTGTCGGGATGACTGACAAAATATTCTCGCACATAATTCACTCCTTCTTGAGTATAACTTACTTTAGATACGGCGCGATCGATATCCAATTCACGCCGGTAGTTCGTATAAGTCGGAAAAGCGGATGCGCTGTCTTCGAAAAGATAAGCGATGTTGATATTTCCCAACGACTGATAAGCGCCGAAATCGCTTTTGTCGCCCATCAAAGCCTTGATATAATTTTTCAGCGTATCATTCTCCGCAGAATAATTCGCCGCAATCACCGTTCCTGTTGAATCTATATAAGCCGCTTTCTCATTGGTAAATTGAGTCATTTTTTCCTGTAGAGCCGTACGGAGATTTTGCAGATTTTGTTTGACTTCCGATGCAGTTCGAGCGTGTCCTGCGTTATAATTCGGATTCTTTCCGGGTCCTCCCGACCAAAGAGAATGTTCATTTACCTGAATCACGTCGGTTGCCACTCCACCGAATACCATTGCCCCGATATTCCCGTTACCCAGCGGTAAGGCTTCATTTTCCCAAGCCGTTGCCGGAAAATCATATTGCAGTTTCAAAGCCGGAGCTTCTTGTGCACTCCCGGAGAAACCGAAAAAAAGAATACTTAAGAATAAAAACAGATATTTCATGCGATGATTATTCGAAAATATTCCGAAAACGGCTGAATACTTTTTCTCTGACCGATTGAGTCGGCTGAAAATTCGACGACTTTTCCAAGTTTTCCATTGTTTCTTTCTGTTCTTTGGTTAAAGATTCGGGAACGTAAACGGCAATATTAATCAATAAATCGCCGGTGCCGTAAGAATTGACCGAAGGCAAACCTTTGTTTCTTAAACGCAATACTTTGCCCGGTTGGGTACCGGGTTCTACTTTAATTTTTGCTTTCCCTTCAAGCGTGGGAATTTCGACAGTTCCCCCCAATGCAGCCATCGGGAAGCTCAGCAGTAAATTGTAAATGACATCATTTTGGTCGCGAATCAATTCGGGATGCGGCTCTTCTTCAATAACCACCAACAAATCGCCGTTGATACCTCCGCGACGGGCAGCGTTTCCTTTCCCGCTGATCGAAAGTTGCATTCCTTCGGCTACTCCGGCAGGAATGTTCAAGCTGATTACATCGTCGTCTCGAACGATTCCTTCACCGTTGCAGTGCGGACATTTTTTAGTGATCGATTTTCCTTCGCCTCCGCAGGAATTACAAACCACAGTTGTTTGCATTTGTCCCAATATCGTGTTCATTGAACGCGTAACATATCCGGTGCCTCTGCACGCGCTGCAAGTGGAATAGGACTTGGAGTCTTCGGCGCCTGTTCCGCTACAATGCGTACAAGTGATGTATTTTTTGACTTTGATTTTCTTTTCCACACCGGTTGCCACCTCTTTCAACGTAAGTTTCACTTTCACGCGCAAATCCGCGCCTCGATTGACCCTTTGAGAGCTTCTTCCGGAACCGAAACCGCTAAAGCCGAAATGGCCGCCGATAATATCGCCGAATTGCGAGAAGATATCATCCATACTCATTCCACCTCCGTAACTGCCGGTTTGTCCGCTCATTCCGGCGTGTCCGAATTGGTCATATCTTCTTCGCTTTTCTTCGTTACCTAAAACTTCGTAAGCCTCGGCTGCTTCTTTAAACTTCTCTTCAGCCTCTTTATCGCCCGGATTTTTATCCGGGTGATATTGAAGCGCTTTCTTCCGATATGCTTTTTTTATTTCTTCGTAAGAAGTAGTCTTTGAAACTTCCAAGACTTCGTAATAATCTCTTTTTGCTGCCATTGTATGCTAAATGTTATTGTATGCTTTTTCGTTAATTCGCCACCACAACTCTGGCATGACGAATAACCTTGTCATACAAAGTGTAGCCTGTTAGGATACTGTCAATTATTATCCCTTTTTGTTCTTCGTCGGCAACCGGAATCGTAGCCACGGCTTCGGCAGTTTCCGGGTCAAAAACCTGTCCCAAGGTTTCAATCGGTTTCACGCCGTTCTGCTGAAGATAGCTCATAAATTTAGAATAGATGAGTAATATACCGTTTTTGACCGCCGGAAGATCCGTCGCTGTATCAACAGTTTTTATGGCGCGTTCAAAATCGTCGATAACCGGCAAAAGTCCGACAAGCACTTTTTCGCCACCCGATTTGATTAATTCCGCTTTTTCCTTGAAGGTACGTTTGCGGTAATTGTCATATTCAGCCATTAAGCGAAGATAAGAATCATTAAGTTTTGCAAATTCTTCCGCCGAATTGTCGGTATTTTCGGGACTTTCATCGATAATATCCTCCTCCTGCGACTCGATATTCTGTTTTTTTGTCGCAGTATCTGCTAAATTGTCATTAATTTGTATCTCTTTTTCGATGTTTTTTTCCTCTTTTTTCTTATCCATGATAATATATAAATTAAGTATTATTTCCTATATTCAACGATTTACGAAAATTGAAACCTGTTGTGATCCAACTTTATACTTATAAATAGCAAATATGTTGCCAAAATACTGTTTGGTATTAATAAGAAAAGTTTTATCTTTGCACTCCATTTGGGGCATTAGCTCATCCGGCTAGAGCGTTAGACTGGCAGTCTAAAGGTGACGAGTTCGAGTCTCGTATGCTCCACGCACAAGATTAGGAATGTCATTAGAACCCAATATCATTATCAAAGGAGCGAGGGTTAATAACCTCAAAAACATTGATGTAGAAATTCCCCGCAACCAATTCATCGTAATCACCGGTTTATCCGGCTCAGGAAAGTCTTCCTTAGCATTCGATACCTTATACGCCGAAGGTCAAAGACGCTATGTAGAGAGTCTTTCCTCATACGCACGCCAATTTCTGGGGCGTATGAGTAAACCAGAAACCGACTACATCAAAGGGATTCCGCCCGCTGTTGCCATTGAACAGAAAGTGAATACACGCAATCCGCGTTCGACGGTAGGAACATCTACCGAAATATACGACTATCTTCGAATGCTTTTCGCCCGCATCGGCAAAACCATTTCGCCCGTTTCCGGCGAAGAAGTTCGGAAACACCAAGTCAGCGATGTGGTTGATGAAATGTTAAACTACCCCGAAGGAACCAAATTCTCTTTACTGACAAAAATCCGCATCCGTTATGACCGCAGTCAAAAAGAACAATTGGAGATTTTTCTGAAAGAAGGTTTTACCCGTGTGGAGATTAACGGTACAATCCAACGTATAGAAGAAGTTCTCAAAGATGATTCGCTATTGGATTTACTCAATCGTTCCGGCGACGAAACCGGATTTTTTCTTTTGATCGACCGATTGACTGCCACTAACGACCCGCTCACGGTTTCCCGCCTATCCGATTCGGTCGAAACGGCTTTTTTTGAAGGGAACGGTTATGCTGTTCTTCGGTTTTATACGGATACCGGCATTATTTCCAAAGAATTTTCGCGCAGATTTGAAGTTGATGACATAGAATTTGAAGAGCCTTCCGATTTGATGTTTAACTTCAACAGTCCCGCAGGAGCTTGCCCAAAATGCGAAGGTTTCGGAAAAATAATAGGAATCGACGAAAACTTGGTAATTCCCAACCAATCGCTGTCGGTTTACGAAGATGCGGTAGTCTGTTGGAAAGGCGATAAGATGAGCGAATGGAAACAAGATTTCATTCAAAATGCCGCACGATATAAATTTCCCATCCATCATCCATATTATAAATTATCGGAAGAAGAAAAAAAATTACTTTGGCACGGAAAAGGTGTTTTGAAAGGAATTGACGATTTTTTCAAATACGTGGAAGACAACTTGTACAAAATTCAATACCGGGTATTACAAGCTCGTTATCGAGGCAAAACCGTTTGTCCGTATTGTAAAGGCAGCCGTTTGAAACCGCAGGCATTGTATGTGAAAGTCGGCGGACAAACCATTTCCGCTTTGGTTAATTTGCCGATAAATACACTGCGGGATTTTTTTAACAGCTTGTCGTTGGACGAACACGATGTCGCCGTAGCTAAGCGACTTTTACCGGAAATCAACTCCCGCATTCAATTCCTCAACGATGTCGGTTTGGGATATTTGACTCTTAATCGTTTATCATCGACGCTTTCGGGCGGTGAAAGCCAGCGGATCAATCTGGCAACTTCTCTCGGAAGCAGCTTGGTTGGTTCGCTTTATATTTTGGACGAACCGAGTATCGGTTTACATTCGAAAGATACCGATTTACTGATTAAAGTATTACGTCAATTGCAAGCATTGGGAAATACTGTTGTGGTTGTGGAACACGACGAAGAGATTATTCGGGCAGCGGATTACATCATCGATATCGGTCCGGAAGCGGGACACCTTGGCGGTGAAATCGTTTATCAAGGCAATTTATATCAAGCGCTTCAAGAAAAAAAAGAAAAAAGTTATACGGTGCGTTACTTGACCGGTGAAGAACAAATCCCGGTTCCCGGTCAACGTCGTAAATGGAACAATTACATTGAAATCAAAGGCGCTCGAGAAAACAACTTGAAATCGGTTGATGTTCGATTCCCATTAAACGCGATGACAGTAGTTACCGGAGTCAGCGGCTCGGGGAAGTCGTCGTTAGTCAGGGAGGTTTTTTATCAGGCTTTGAAACGACATTACGAAAACAACAAGGATTTATCCATTCAACTGAAGGATATTACGGGCGACTTACAGTTAATCGGCGAGGTTGAATTTGTGGACCAGAATCCGATTGGCCGCTCGACTCGCTCCAATCCGGTAACCTATATCAAAGCCTACGATGAAATCCGGAAACTGTTTTCCGAACAGCCGCTTTCCAAACAGATGCGGTTTACGCCGGCGTATTTTTCCTTCAACGTGGAAGGAGGCAGGTGCGAAGAATGTAAAGGTGAAGGATTCATCACCGTCGAAATGCAGTTTATGGCGGATGTGATATTGGAATGTGAATCCTGTCACGGAAAACGGTTCAAACAAGAAGTGCTTGAAGTTGAATATCGTGACAAAACCATTTACGATATTCTGGAAATGACCATTGAAGAAGCTATTATCTTTTTCAATGAAGCCGGAGGAAATCAGGAAAGAAAAATTGTCAGAAAATTAAATTGCCTCCGAGAAGTCGGATTGGGATATGTGAAATTGGGACAAAGCTCTTTTACCTTATCGGGAGGCGAAAATCAACGGGTGAAATTAGCGTATCATTTAGGAGAAGAAAAGGCACAACCTACCCTATTCATTTTCGACGAGCCGACTACCGGATTGCATTTTCATGACATCAACACCCTGTTGAAAGTATTTAATGCATTGATTGATCGCGGACACACCATTGTCATAATCGAACACAACTTAGACGTAATCAAATGCGCCGATCACATCATTGATTTAGGACCTGAAGGGGGAGAAAAAGGCGGATACGTAGTTTGCACCGGCACGCCCGAACAAGTAGCGGGCTGTGCAGAATCCTACACGGGGAGGTTCTTGAAAGAAAAATTAAGGTGATCTTTTCTCTCTGCAATTTCTACTCACAGCATATTTTGCGGAAATATTTCCCTGAAAATTTGTACAAACCAAAAAAATGGTATATCTTTGCACCACGAACAGTAAAAGGGTGTGGTAGTTCAGTTGGTTAGAATATCTGCCTGTCACGCAGGGGGTCGCGGGTTCGAGTCCCGTCCATACCGCAAAATGATTGAAAACCAAGAAAAAGAGTTAAACTGAGTTAAGAGTTTAACTCTTTTTTATGTTAAAATCAAACAGAATTCGGGGAACAGGAAATGGCGTATCCGTATTGGTATTGATTTTACAGAGTCAACGGGGAAGAAATCTGACACTTCACTCTCTCATTTGCAGAAATATATAAAATACAGATGTGGGACTGAAGACATTATATTGAACGAAATTTACGCTCAATTTATTCACGACCTTGATTTTATCTGAAAACCGTTCGGAAATACCAACACGATTCAAGCCTCAAACATCTTAAAAATCTGAAAAAGATTATCCACATTGCGCTGGCAAACGATTGGATAAAGAAAGATCCATTTATGGTATTCATTTTAAATTTGAAGAAACCAATATTGAATTTCTAACGCAGGAAGAATTAGAGACCTTGATACACAAAGAATTTCCGATTCAACGTTTGGCATTGGTGCGAGATATTTTTGTATTTTGCCGTTTCACAGGTTTGGCTTTTATTGATGCGCACAATTAACACCGAACCATTTGATAAAAGACAATAATAGCGCTATGTGGATAAGGAAAAACCGTCAGAAAACCGGGAATATGTTTAATATTCCGGTTTTATCGGTGGCTCAGAAGTTGATTGAAAAATATCAAGACTATCCCGATTGTAACCGTAAAGGAGTATTACCCTTTGGGTAAATTCTCTGAACTGTTCCGCCATTGCCTCGAATGTTCGGGCTTCGATGTTTATTATTTCCATATATTATTTTTTGAATTTTCCATCTCAAAGGTAAAATAATATTTTCGGTTAATTATCAAAGTTTTAGCAAGTTGCATCATAAGTCATCGTTTATCATAGCGGAAGTCCTTTTTATGCGTATGAATGAAGGATAATTTTGCCTGTGATTTTAATCTGCCCGGGAAAAACGATCATTATGAACATAGAAAAATACGATAAACGAGCAAACAATGATGTGTCGGAAATCCGCACAGAGCAGATTCCATGTTCCCACGAACATGACAAGTTGTGTTCCAGGCAACCCGAAATGCTTCGAACACACCGAAACTCAACTTGAAAAATAACTCCGAAGTCGTTATTTTTTGTGGAAATTGAAGTAAAAACTTATTGATATTACAACAGAAAAGAAACAATACAATAGTAGACCCATGTCGGCACCGGTATTCCTTTAAATTGAATGATGCTGAGAACGCTCGCCTCCTTGTGATGGTTGATGAAACAGGGTGTAATGATAAAGCAAAGTTTATCAAGGTTATCTTATTCAAACGAGAGATTAAGTATGTAAAATTAGACAAAGCGGCAATGGATTATTATATGAGATTAACGACTTTTCATTCACAATTTCGGGCAATCGGTGTTAATTACAATCAGGTAGTAAAGCATTTGAAAGCAACTTTTACGGAGAAAATGACGCTCGCTTTGCTCTATAAATTTGAGAAAGCAACGATAGAGTTAGTTACTACTAACAGAAAAATTACGGAATTAACTAAAGAATTTGAATGTAAGTATCTGTTAAAACAATGAAAATCGAATAATAATCAATACCTTTGCCATTAACTTCTGATAATGTTTTCTTATCCGAAGTTGTAATTTCTAATTCGTAATTCATAATTTAATATGACTCCCGAAAAAAAAGTCCGATTGATCATTGACAAAAAATTAGAAGATGCAGGATGGCAAGTAGTGGACAGATGTGACTATTTGCCGTCAGTTTCTGCAGTTGCTGTTCGGGAAGGTTTGTTAAAAGGCAATCTTGAAGCAGATTATCTATTGTTTGTCAATGAGAAAGCAATTGGGGTTCTTGAGGCGAAAAAAGAAGATACGGATCTTTCGGAGAGTGTGGCAGAACAAGCTGAGAGATATGCTCGCAAGCTGTTTAACTGGTATCCGTGTTGGCATAGTCCTTTGCCATTAGTGTATCTGTCAAATAGTAAAGAATTGTTATTCAGAGATATTCGTAATTCACAATCCGAATATCAACCCTTGCAAAGAATACACACTCCACGTGAAATGGCTAAAATCGCAGGTATTCACAATGAATTTGCAGGCTTGCCCTACCTTTCGCCGCGAGGTTTGCGAAAATGTCAGTTTGAAGCGATTACACAGTTGGAAAACAGTTTTGCCCGTAGCGAAAAACGAGCCTTAATGGTGCTCGCCACAGGCGCCGGAAAAACTTTTACCGCTTGCATGGTAAGTTATCGTTTGCTAAGTTACACGCCGGCGAAGCGAATTTTATTTTTGGTGGATAGAAATAATCTGGGAAAACAAGCCGAAGGAGAATTCGGTACATTCAGACTAACGGAAACAGGCGACCCATTCAATACAATTTTTGTTGTTGAACGATTGAAATTGCCTCATATTCCTCCCGAGTCCAATGTTGTAATTTCTACCATTCAGCGGATTTTTGCCGTTTTGACAGAACAAGAATTTGAAGATGATGACGATTGGGAAGATGATATGAATTTTTCGGATAACGAAAATTTGGTAGAACTCGGCAATAAAATAAATCTACCACCCGATTTTTTTGATACAATTATTGTGGACGAATGTCACAGGTCGATTTATGGGCATTGGCAAAAAGTTTTAACTTATTTCGATAAAGCCAAAATTATTGGATTAACAGCAACTCCTGTTCCCGAAACATTGGCATTTTTCAATAACAACATGGTGGTAAATTATACCTTGGAAAAATCCATTGCTGACGGCATTAATGTGGATTATCGTGTATATCGAATAAAAACAAAGGTAAGTGACGAAGGTGGAGTCGTCAAAAAAGGAGATAACTACGATGAATTTACTCGTTATACACATAGAGGCACGTTGAAGGTGGCAGAAGACGAAGTGCCGTATGGAAATAAAGAGTTAGATCGCTCGGTAATAAATCCTGCACAAATTCAATTGGTTTTAGAAAACTATCGTGATGCGATTTATTCCGAATTATTTCCCGAACGAGAGCCGGATTTGCAATTCATTCCAAAAACACTGATTTTCGCCAAAAATGATAACCACGCTACACGAATTGTTGAAATTGCACAAGAGGTCTTCCCAAATCAATCGCCCGATTTCATACAAAAAATCACTTATTCGGCAGGCGACAGCGCGAAGTTGATTCGTAATTTTCGCAATGATAAATCATTCCGAATCGCTGTTACCGTGAATTTAGTCGCCACAGGCACCGATATTAAACCGCTCGAAATCCTTGTCTTTATGCGGGATGTCGTTTCGGCGCCATTATACACGCAAATGAAAGGTCGTGGCGTGAGAACGATTGGCGACGAGCAACTTCGCACCGTAACACCCAATGCCACAAGCAAAGATTTATTTTATTTGGTTGATGCCGTTGGTGTTACGG
>Ga0123354_10017185_pt1 | contig 11332 bp, 13 predicted proteins | sample TergutLab28metaG_2_FD_97872 | JGI IMG/M metagenome (GOLD analysis project Ga0123354, IMG submission 97872) | Labiotermes labralis P4 segment gut microbial communities from Petit-Saut dam, French Guiana - Lab288 P4 | ecosystem: Host-associated > Arthropoda: Insects > Digestive system > Gut ... | reverse complement strand
TCTTGGTGGGGAAACCGGAGGGAAAGAGACCACTGGGGAGACCTAGGCATAGATGGGTGGATAATATTAGGATGGATCTCCAGGAGGTGGGATGTGGGTATGTGGACTGGATTGGGTTGGCCCGGGATAGGGACAGGTGGTGGACGCTTGTGAGTACGGTAATGAACCTTCGGGTTCCATGAAATTGCGGGGAATTTCTTGACTAGCTGCAAACCAGTTAGCTTCTCAAGAAGGACTCTGCACCATGGAGTAAGTAAGTACCTGCTATTTTGCAAGTACACATACCCGCTGAGATGAAGCCAGGTGTCACTGCTAAAAGAAACATGTGGGAGTCTATTTTGTGTGGATTTGTGGCTTTTGTTGTAGGACTGGTATTTAGCATATATGTATGTCATACAGACTCATGCAGTGTATTTGACAGAGGACTGACTGCATGATTAGAAACATGTAACAACTGTGCGGCAGATTGAGTGTAGGTGGCTTGGTGATTTAGCCAGGTTCCCTGCAGTAAGGTAGCTGACAGGAATGTACTAGTAGTATGGGTCAGATACTACAGAGGCCACTATATGGCAGAATACATAATGTATTTATATGGACCTGACTTGTGAGAGTAAGTTAGCTTTATATGAAGAGAATGTGATGGAGTCATATAATTGAAACCAATCAAGTATAAATGTTTAAAATTTGATTTGTATTGTTATTGTCAAAGGCAGTGTGTGTACCCACATTTGGATGTATTTGAAAACTTACATTCATACAAGTTTGCAGGAGTGAGAGGAACCTGCCAATGGGAAACTAAACTGTTTAGTTGTTGAAAGTAGTCCCCTTTGTATGAAGTAATGTTCTTGGCATTTGTGGGGTATGAAATTGCGGATTAATTGTTGTTTCAAGGGAGGTATTAAATGAAGATTATTCCAGGACAGTAAAATTAGCAGCAAAGAATTAAAACTTATAGAAGGATGCTGAATATTGTATAACGCTTACAGTTCAAGGGTCAATACATATTGGAAAGATAAGCCATATTGTTGTAGGTTTCCATTTAACCTTCAATATCATATTGTACTAGAACCATTGTAAACTAATAAACACTATATTGATATTGATTGAAGATGGAAATTTTGTTTTTTCTTGGGAGTATGATTCTACAGAGAGGTCCAGTTATCATGTGCTTGGTGTAGGAAAATATAATCTCTTCAGGCATGGGTTTGTTTGCTGATAGAGCAGCCTCAGATTGTCTCAGTGCACTTGTGAAATTTATACATTTGAACAAAGGATGAACATTGTCAATACTTTTGCAAAGTGTGCATTGTGAACAAGTATATTTGTAGTTTTGTAAGAAATTTCTCCCATCAACATTTCCGTATAAAAAAAAAAGTATACAGGAGAGTTGGGAATGATGGCTTCATAGGTTCTGTGCTGGACAGAAATAAAATATTAGCACTTGCATTGTTCTTGGATGAGGCATGCTTGCATTAAGTAGGAACATAAACAGTCAAAATAAAGAATGCTGGCTTTAAAAAATTACCATGCAGTTCATACAGGTCAGTGATTGTGCATGAAATCACAGGCCCTGTATTATTGGAAGAAAGAGATTTTATCATGTTACATTAATCCCTACATCACTGTTCTGAGAAATGAAGAAGAGAAAATTTTGGGCAGTCAACTTTCAAAAGTAAATTGTGTTTCAAAACAAGAGAAAAGTTGTGTGTCAAATATTTTCACGAGGTGCGTAGAAGCCAAGGGCAGCGCTCTTACGCTCTGCTGTGAAAGGAGGTAAGTGGAATGGCTTGGTAAGACATATTCCAAATTTGTGACAAATGTAGGCTGTATATGCATTAAAGCACCAATGACAGCTGTCGTGTTCAGGACCCGAGGGAGTGAGAGCTGTCTGTAGCTGTGGGTCTCCTAACAAGCCTTACACTCTAACATCCATACTAAATCATTATCACTGTCATAGTATATCATAAAATGGCTGTATATTTCTTGTATTCATGTTACAGTACATCGATCCAAATGTGGATGATGAAAACTTCTATACAGAGGGAAACACAAGTTTGGTAAGAATGGATTTAAATTTATTGTTACTCAGAATCTTATGTTACAATAGCAAAGAAATATTCAAATGTAACTGGTAGAGGACATTTCGAAGGAAAGTAACTCCAGTCATTAATGTTATGGTCTTTTGGGGTGTGGTGTTATTTATTCAGGTACCATTGGAAGAACCTGCTGCTTCATTTTGCTTAGAAAGTAACACGTTCCTAGCTGTCAGAGTTCACTGTGCCATATCTTAAATACTCACTGCTGTAAGAACCTCAGATCTCATACAGAGTCCACTTCTTGCTACATAAATTTTAACACAAACTCCAAGACAGTTCTTAACTACGCAGGGTGCAAGTGTAGACTCACAGACTTAATAATAAGGCTGTGTCTTGGTAACCATTCAGAATTAGACACATGTTCATTTGAACTTTTTTCTAATAGTGACCATCAATATCGCCTTCCAAAACATTAACCTTTCTTCTTGCATCACTGTATATGAGGTTTGTTCCAAATGAAACTCATTTAGGGATTGTTCTCTGCAATGGATTGACATACAAACTGATCGGTCCTCTCCAAATAAAACTCAGTGGGTTTTTGCTGGAACCACTGCACGACTGTGACATAGACATGTTTGCTTCATGTGAAACTGTGGTCCTTCAGGAATTCCTTCATGGAGATGAACATGCAGAAGTCACATTGTGTAAAGTCTAGATCATATGATGGATGAACAGACACTTTCAAGTTCATGGAGTGCAGCATGTCCTGTACACTTGGGCCATACACACAGGGATGGGTGTGATGCAGCCTGATGGGTGCTCTTGTGAGCATGCTGGGATGCTTTCATGTGATGGTGGTGTGCAGCCATCAAAGTTGCTTTGATTGGCAAGTCAGATCTTTTCTGTATTTCACAGTCTGTAGAACAAAGTGGGTCAGTGATTGGAAACGAGTAAGTTTTAATTGAAGTTCGTCACCCAGATTCATGTTTTTGCAGCCTGAACATACAGAACCAATCTGGAATTTTGATTAAAATTTTGATACTTGTGGAACTCCATATATCACAATATAAAGCAATGTTAAAGCACAGTACAGGGTCTTACAGCCTCAAACTTCATGGTATGGAGGTATTTTTAGATCTTTTCCAAGTAAATATTGTGCATCATCCAGGAAGATATATTGCAGTGTTATAATGAATAATGATCTTCAGAGGTCGTTCTGTGACTAATGCTTAATTTACTGGAAGTTACCTGTGAGCCAGCTGCAGGAAGTGAGCATTCTCTTTCATCCATCATTAATCATCCAAGTGACTTTGAAGAATAAATTAACCTTTTAGAAATGGTGCATTTATTCATTACATATCTTGTGGGACAGTGTTCAAGATCTGATACCTCCCTGTAAAATAACCCCTTAAAGCTAAGTCTTGTTTCACCAATAAAAACATCCCAGATATTATAAAAAAGTTGGGACATTGAGAAAATGGGACAGTAACAGGGCATTCTTCAGCATTTGTGTCAGTGAGCCTCACTGGCCATGGTGAGTGTTTTTAATGGCCCCTGCTTTGCCCACACCAGTTCCCATCAACATTTCATTTGAAGAACTGTCCTGTAGACCACTCCTGCTGTTTTTTTTAATATAAGAGATAGTGGGAGAAATTGATTGTAATGTTGACTTTGATTGTAATTTACCTAATTGCTTGTAGTGCACAGCAGCAACCTACAGTAAGCTAAACATTCAAAATTACAGATAGAATCATAATCCAAATAAAAACTGTAGATTCCATGTGCAACTTTTCTGTGCATTGTATGTATCTTTATTTAAAATATGAATGTGAAAACCAATTCCTCTTACAGAGTGATCCTACATTTGTTCCAATAAAATTCCCTGATCCGAGTGACAGAAGCTCAGGAACTGAGAGTGATGACTCATCCGTAAAATCAGTACGCTTCAGCAAACTTGCCGAGGTCAGTGTCATACTATTTTATTAGATATTTAACCGATTTGTCTTGTTCTGAAAGTAAGTCTTCATGTTTTATGGGGTTGGCCTTTCTGTATGTGGGATTGAGAACTGGATGTAATATATGCAGTTTGTTTGTACAGGTTCGTCATATGTCAGAAACTGATGCAACTGAAGCGCTACTGGCACGTCTGTCATATCAAGCCAGTATACGTGCAGGAGAGGTAGCAAGACGTGCAGCTAGTAAATTTCCTGTACAGAAAGTTGCAAAGATTTCTCTTATGTTTTGCATTTTGGTAAGTTATATAAACATGGGAAAAATTGTAATTTAATTGTGTACTCGTTCTTTTGTGAGTGAGTGAGTGAGTGACAGCGAGTGAGATGGAACAAAGAGAAGTCAGGTGGAATGGCAGACTGCCCAGTGCAGGGCAAAAAGAGAACACATTCTCTTACAGAAAAGTAGAAGTTTATGGTTGGATAGTAGTTTTTGTCCTCCTTGCACGTATCATGGATATAAAAAACAATTCCGAAATACAGTTGCAATTTCAAATATCTTTTTTCTTGTTTTTGTAAATTTGGGGAAAAGTTTCTTGAATTTGTCCCAGGCAGTAAGGTATTGAGTTGTGTGTATAAAAACTTACACAGGCCATTTTATGTTTCTCCTTGATCATCCTTGTTTGACTGACATTCATGTGAAACATGTATATAAATTATTCAGTTCCCACCTCTCAGCAATTACTCCATGCCCATTATAAAGATCATTTAGTTACTGGTGTTAGGGAAATAATTGGAGCTTACTGGAACTACAGAATAGACTCTTAATTATTTCACAACTTCTTTGTATTACTCACAGTTTATTAGAATCCAACAAACCATACACTAGGCAACAAATATACACACACACATACTTAGTCTAACAATGTGCTTGGTATTCCACCATTGTGGACTTGGATACTGTCATAATGAAAATCAACGATATCCCATGGATATTTGAGTACAAATAGAACATAACTTACAGTTTTGTATGCAAAGGAGTATTTTGTGGTAACTAAATAGGTCACACAAGCTTCTTATCTCTTAATATTCTCTAATAACACTGGACAACAAATTTTTACTGACATTATTCTTCTGAGGTAATAGTAGCCATTTCTTGTTAATTTCGAGGCCCTGAGCATGAATATGACAATGAAAACTCAAAATTGGCCACGGTTTCTAAGAAATCCACAAACGTTCATTATACGTTTAAGAAATATGTACGTCAGACATTTAACGATAAAAGTCCACTTCTACTTGCGACTTCACTTTGCCTGTCGCTTGTGTCTGTAATAAAGTTTGCGTTAAGCAAATATATCTACCAAAAATGAAATACGTTGGAAGATTTCAAAATATTGCGTCATATTGCTTCAACCCATCATGAACACCACACCTGTTTACTCCTGCATCATAAATACCGCAAAGTGATCCCATCAGTGTTAATCCAGGATTAGTGATGCCTCGTAACTGTGTTAATAGTGCAGATAACTTTTGTTTCATTTGCGGTGAAGTGACGTTTGCAAGTAAAAGAAAGGCCATCACCACGATAGTGAAAAAGGTGTATCATTTGTATTTCGGATGCAAGATCGGCAACCAAGACATAACCTGGGTCCCGCACATATGCTGCCGTAAATGTGCAACAAATCTTTCACAGTGGGTGAATGGCAAAAGACATGCAGTGCCTTTTGCTGTTCCTATGGTTTGGAGGGAGCCAAGTAATCACGCAACTGACTGCTAATTCTGTATGGTGCCACCTGTTTCTGGAGGCATCACGAATAAATAGAAGTGGACAATAGTGTATCCGAATGTACCATCTTCTCTCAGTCCAGTTCTGCAAGGCGAAGGAATTTCCATTCCCGAACCTCCGAAAGAATTTACCATAGATTAAGACGACGAGGACAAAGGCGAGTCCACCTCAGGTTCTCCTGGGCCGTCGGCGTCTACTGATTCACGCGTCTCCCATGGTAGATCTTCTGCGCCACAGCCACACATTCTCACACAGTACGAACTGAACGATCTTGTTCGCAAACTGGAGCTGCCCAAGAACAAAGCAGAGTTACTGGGATGAGGAATTAAACAATGGAATCTTCTTGAGAAAATTGTCCGAATTTCTTCATTTAGCAGTCATCGTCAGCAGTTGGTGTCTTTCTTCAGAAAGGAAGATGACCTTGTGTTCTGCTATGATGTAGATGGCCTGATGAATGCCCTTGGAATCAAACATGACCTGCAAAAATGGCGACTATTTATAGACTCTTCGAAACTGAGTCTGAAGGCGGTGTTGCTGCGTAATGGAAACCAACATCCATGCATTCCAGTCGGACACGCTGTCCACATGAAAGAAACCTACGAAAACCTAAAGCAGCTGCTGAATAAGATTGAATACAGCAAGTATGACTGGCGTAGTTGTGTTGACCTGAAGGTAGTGTCTCTGTTGATGGGTCTTCAAGTGGGATATACGAAGTATTGCTGTTTCTTATGTGAATGGGACAGCCGAGCAAGACTTTGCATTACCTGAAGACAGAATGGCCTCAGAGGAAATCTCTGAAGGTCAGAGAGAAGAATGTGCAACGCCCAGCACTGACAGAATGGCACAAAATCCAGCTACCGCCCCTACACATCAAACTCGGTCTGATGAAAAACTTCATAAAAGCCATGGACCGGACTGGATAGGCATTCAAATATCTGGCTGAAAAATTCCCTCGACTCAGCGAAGCAAAAATTAAAGAGAGGGTTTTTGTGGGTTCTCAGATCCGCAAGCACTTCAGAGACGATATGTTCAACAACCTACTTCAGGGAGACGAGAAAAAAGCTTGGGGCGTATTTCGTCTGGTATCAACTAACTTCCTCGGGAACATCAAGGCAGAAAACTACAAGGAATTGATTGAGGACGTGTTGTCATTGTATCACAAACTTGATTACAATATGTCCTTAAAGATACACATGCTACATTCCCACTTGGATTTCCTCCCCGACAACTGTGGCATGGTTAGTGATGAGCATGGTGAACGTTTTCATCAGGAAATTGCAACGCTGGAGAAAAGATATCAGGGAAGGTGGTCCACCTCCATATTGGTTGAGTACTGTTGGACACTCACCAGAAATGCTCCTGAGTAGCTACACAAGCAACAGGCAAAGCAAAGTCCCAAGTAGAAGCGGATTTTTATCGTTAAATGTCTCCTGTACATATTTCTTAAATGTATAATAAACGTCTGCTGATTTCTTAGAAACTGTGGCCAATTTTGAGTTTTCATTGTCATGTTCGTGCTCAGCGCCTCAAAATTAATAAGAAATGGTTACTATTATGTCAGAAGCATAACATCAGTAAAAATTTGTTGTCCAGTGTAATTGAAGTTCTAATGTCTATATAGGGTGTTTCTACCCTACGTCACTGATAAGCGTCAGCTCAACACTGTAATGAGCTTTTTTAGACTCTCTAAAGTTTATCATCACTGCGATAATTTGTCTAGCTCCCTTCACTGACTGTTAAACCTCCCCAGCATGCAGCGTATGACACAATTCTGACAGTTCATTGGGCGGAGTGTTGTTTCGGCACTTATCAGTCAAACAAAAAAACACACACACACACACACAGAATCAACAGTGAACTGGCCGTTCTGTATCACAACATCTTGCATGTGGATGGATACATGAGTTGCCCTCTAATAAAAATGTAACTCGTGTAGTATGTACAGGTCTTTGAGTTGTATCTTGCCTGATGATGGGTCTGTCAGAGCCGAACCTTGCTGGAGAAAGTACCGTATAATGTACAATTATAAAATTATAAATCATAAATACACTTGCTAGACCTAACAAGTGCATTTTGTTGGATTCTAATAAATACAGGATATAATGTTCAATTGTTTTTACACTTAAGCACTTGCCTTGAAGTATCATATGGACCTCTTTACATACAGCCAGATTTGGTTCACAGTACAATTGTCAATTTATTTAAGGGTACTGTGAATTTAAAACCACTGTGTTCTGGGCAGTAGTAAGAATTTAAACTCAGCATCATTGAAGGTTTAATTATTCAAAAATTTGTTTAAACTTCCTGCTGTCACCTATTAATTTACCACATTTTCAAAGCCTGTCAGTTTCCATCATGGCTTAAAAGCTGTACTCATCCAACACAGTACTTTGTTGATGACATATGAATTATTAATTATTTCATAGTGCCTAAAAATCTGTTGCATTTGTTTCATTTTGTCAAAAATTAAAGTGTTTATTTTCTTTCCAGTGGTTTATTGCCAACTATACGTATCAGACAGCTTTAGCTGATACAGAAGCAGGCATTGTCACAGTTCTGTCTTCAACATCAAGTTTATTTACACTAGTATTGGCTGCTCTGTTTCCATCAAACCTCGGGGACCGCTTCACTTTGTCTAAATTGGTAGCTGTTTGTATAAGCATCAGTGGTCTTGTAAGTAATTACTGCTTTTATATCTGCATGTATGTACACCCCCTGCTGCTCCAGTAGGTATAAACACTGTATTTTGAAGAAGAGTTTTGTTCTGACGCTTGTTTTTTCATTGTGTATCCTGCTTAATATCACAGTATGTAATACGATGACTAGTTGGCAACATATAGGAATTTATATGTTACTTATACCCATTTTAGGTCACTGGTTTGTATTAAAAGGGTTTAAAACTTGTAGTTGAGTTGATATTTATACACTTCTTTCTTTGGTACGTTTCCTGTTGAAACATGTAGGGTGTTTGGAAATTGGAGGATTGTTGTGCTTGGGATGAGTAAGAACTGTAAAAACATAAAAACAGCATTAAGAAATATGTAATGGAGCTGTAAAATTGATATTGTGTGTCTGTTTGTGTGCAGGTCTTAGTGAGCCTGTCAGACCTCACAGTTGAAGTGAAAATTCCAACAGGAGCTATATTGGCACTAGTCAGTGCTTTCTTTTATGCTGCGTACTTGGTCTTCTTACGCAAGAAGGTGGATCATGAAGATAAGATGGACATTCCCATGTTTTTTGGTAGGTGTCTGTGTTAAGTATTGTCACAATGGTCATAATTCTTTGGTTTCACCAAATGTAAATGAGCTGAATGTTTAAAAAGACATTTTTAATTGTAATGAAAAGTTGTGGCAGAAATATTGAGCATAGCATTACCGTTGTCCACTGATGATGATGATGATGGTGATAAATGAAAAGGGGGTTTCCATCGTGTGTGCCATGTATTTGTTTGCTCACACTTACACTGCCAACTGATTCATGAACCACACATAAAAAGTTAGCCATACTAACTTTGGCGTAGCCCATGAGACCATGGTGGTGATCAGTCAGCTTTCACATGTGCTTCAGCCACCAAGACCACAACGGTGTACCTTGGAGATTCATGAAAGTAATTTTTGTACCTAAAAATTTGGCAGCTGTCATGTGGAATTCTGGAAGTAAGATGTTTCTGACTGGTTTTTTAAAAATATGAACTGCATATGGTATGCTTGTTGAGGGAGTAGGTGTAAGTTTTGTAAGAAATGACAAGGCTAGGGTTGTTAAAAATAAAAAGCGTTGGTACGTTATAGGGAGGGGTGCTAGATACAGTTGGTGGCTGTTGCAAGTATTGCTAATGCAGGTCACATCTGCCCAGGATAAAGGACCTACTTAGAGACAAACAGTTTAGTCATATAAGTATTATTAAATTACTGTGTATATTATTTTTATTTCAATTTTATGCATGTATGTGTATGGATTGAAAAGACTTGCACACTCTTACAAGAGCTTCTTGCCATGAAAAGTGAAAATCGTGACAACTTCCATAATGAATTTCTGCATACCATGTTCTGTGTAATATTTATTGCTAGAAACAATTTGAAATATTGCATCAACTTAGTTCCTATTGTAATGTAATATTGTGCATGGACACTGTAGTATTATAAAAGTTTGAAAAGTGTTAAAAATTCAGTAAAAATGCTGAAGTATTTAAATTAAATATGAGAAAGTCTGTCTGTGGTGCTGCTGTGGGTCCTTATGATCACCTTCCTCAAAAAGGTTCTGGCTATGCCACTGCATGGTAATGTGTTTCAGTTTAGTTAGACAATGCTGTTTTGTATGAGTGCTTTGTGCCTGCACTGCTGTTGCATTTCTTCCCAGCATCTGCTCTGATTCTTCTCCATCCCAGTCTGTTGTATCTCACATAGTGCATAGCCAGTGTCCAGTGGAAGGAGTGTCAGTTTTATGTTAAGCTATCTTGTATAAAGTTCTTACAGGCAAAAGTTCTGCATCACATGCATCGTGTCTGTAAAAGTCAAATTTCTGTAATGTGTAATTTCAACATACACTGAGGACTCCCTGGACTGTCATTGAGTATAGTATCATTCATCTTCATATTTGACAATTATAACTCTGCCAGTTGTATATGGGTGTGAAATTTTATCTGTCACTTGAAGAAAAGAATAATTAAAAGAAGAGTGAAATTCTAATTTAGTGTTTATGCATTTAGTATAATCTCATAGTTGATGAGTAATTTTCCTTGTGCCACCCAAAGACATGTGTGTTATCTTCTGTTCCTAAATGCACTGAATTTTAGTTTTATAAAAGCCCACATTTAGTACAAGAAATATCCAACCTGCCAGAACTTGTACAGGTATTTAGTGCAGTTATGGTTGAAATAACATCCAGTACTCATGTTTTATTTGTGCCAGCAATCATTACCAATGAATCTTTAATGAATGAAGTGACATACTGAATGGGCACTGATGGGTTGCCACTTGTGGCATTGTAATTGCTTTAAATCTGGTCTGAGGTTATGTTAGTGTTTGTTTCATATGTCATTAATAATTTCACATTCGGTAGTTGGTTATTATGTACTAGTATTTATCTGTGCCTAGAGTTTCACTGTGTCTGTAAGGAAATTATTTTATTATAGTTATGTACACTGAGTCTTACAGTAGCATTGAAAGGCTGTTGGTGTAAACTTGCATGACCTCCATTTAATGAAAACTGCATTTTGGTGTAAAAAAAATCAGAGCTTTATATACAATAGATTTTACTGTATGTCAGAGCTATAGCTTAGGAAGTGTTTGAACATAAGGGAAAACAGCTGGTAGCAGACAAAAAAACTAAACTCCGTGGCTTTAGTCGCACGTGAACTATACCGACAGAGCGGCTGCCGCCGGTTGGCGAAGTTAGTGCCAACTTTTGCGGATAGAGGGGTGTCACGTGGTCAGCGCAAAGGGTCCCCACAGCCGTTAATCTCTGTTTTCTGGACCTGGAGCCGCTACTTTTTTCATTCAAGTAGCTCCTCAATTGACCTCACGAGGCTGAGTGGACCCCGTTCCAGACCCACTACTACTCAG
>Ga0123354_10017183_pt1 | contig 11332 bp, 11 predicted proteins | sample TergutLab28metaG_2_FD_97872 | JGI IMG/M metagenome (GOLD analysis project Ga0123354, IMG submission 97872) | Labiotermes labralis P4 segment gut microbial communities from Petit-Saut dam, French Guiana - Lab288 P4 | ecosystem: Host-associated > Arthropoda: Insects > Digestive system > Gut ... | reverse complement strand
TGCTGTGACACCCGAAACATGTAGAGTGACTTTGCAGTAAATAAATATCTGCATACTGTTGCATCTGGTTGGATTTTTATTAACATTGAATTACGATGCACGGAACCGTGAGTTAAAAAAAAAAAAATACTGAGATGCACGGTCAGCAAAATGTCAAAAACGTAAAGTTGCGTTATGCAGATGTAGCATTAACATAACTACACTTTGTATTATTTCCAGAATGTAATACAGGCATGGCATACTTCATGCAGAGTTCTTGGGACTTGGTGTTTGTTGGATAAGGAATTCCTCTGTAATGCAGCAACTCTCTGAAACACATTTAACACGTTTGACATTTGTGTAACAAGGGACCTGTAGTGCCTTCAGAACTGAAGTGTGTACAGTTGGTCAGCACAAGGTATCAGGCATAATCTCGGAGCAGGCCCATCAGAACAGCAGTATTCTGGACACTAGGACAAGAGCTGTATGGCCATCTGCATGCAGCAGAGTCCTTCCTGTGAAGCTGACAGTTTCTCAGCAGGGCACCAAACTCGCCACATTTTATAGAACCGAAGGTTCACATACATTACCATGTTCAGAAGAGCTCGCCATATGTCGCTATCATGAACCAGATGAATCAGTCCATACCCTCTCATCCCATTTGTTTAGTATACATTTTAATACTATCCTCCCATCTACACCTTGGTCTTCCAAGCGGTCTCCTTAGGGGCTGCAACTAAAATCATCATCTATGTAAAGTTGCATTGAAACTGAGCATGAGATGGGCCAAGCTTTTGGGCTGTGTAGGGGAGAAAATAAATTCTTACTAAATTTTGGTAGAGAAACCTGCAGAAGAGAGACTGTTCAGAAGACCCATGTGTAGGAGAGAGGATGTTATTAAAATGTATTAAAGAAATGGAATGGGAGGGCATGAAGTAGATTAATGTGGCTGAATTAAGGGACAAGTGATTGGCTACTGTGAACGTGGGAATGAACCTTCGTGACTAGTTCGGAAAGTGTCAGCTTCTCAAGAAGGACTCTGATTCATGTCATTGGTTATTTGGTTAGTAAATCTGTACTGTGTCTTCTACAGTGTGATACTGTGCATGAGTTAGTGTGGCAGATGTGCTGTACCAGCTCTTCGTTCTTTGTCCTGCACCTCTGTTACTGTTCTGCATCATTACTGTCACATCCACCATCTGTCTGGTACCTTTGTGTTGTGATCCTATAGGCAGCTGTGGGTGCATGTACTATGATGACATCGCGTGCAGATGACATGAACCATACTCCATGCTTCCTCCTTGCAGCAGAGTCCTTCTTGAAAAGCTAACCGGTTTGCAGCTAGTCAAGAAATTCTCCGCATTTTATAGAACCTGAAGGTTCATTACTGCATTCACAAGTTCCCACCACCTGTCCCTATCCTGAGCCAGCTCGATCCAGTATGTACCCCCACATTGCACTTCCTGAAGGTCTATCTTAATATTATCCTCCATCTGCACCTGGGTCTCCCCAGTGGCCTCTTTCACCCGGGTTTCCCCACCAAAACCTTGTTCACGCCTCTCCCTCCCCCATACACGCTGCATGCCCCGCCCATCTGATTCTTCTCAATTTTATCACCCACACAATATTGGGTGAGCTGTACAGAACATTAAGCTCCTCATTATGTAGTTTTCTCCATTCCCCTGTTACCTGTTCCCTCTTAGGCCCAAATATTCTCTTCAAGATGACATGAACCAAAGTATAAAAATGGACCATACTCAAGTTTCCTCAAGAAATATGCAGTCAAATAGAAACAGGAAATTTCTGTTGGGGACCCAACACTTTCATAATGTTTGTACCTGTAACTTCCCAAGATTTTAATGTGGTGAATATTTTCAGAAAGAATACCATAGATGCCGGTGTTTGAAATGTTCCTTTCTGCATTGCACACAGCGTAACTTGTGTGTTCTAGCAAACAGTCAACCTAACTTGCATGACAAATACCTATTGCTGTGTATACAGTGTTGAGACTCCTGATGATGGACAGCAGATCTGTCCAAAACATCTGGAGTTCTTTACCAAAATAAATTTGAGAAATAGTGCATCTTGTTGGTTTTTATTACAAGCATATACCGTGATGCACAGTGGGTCCTCTGAATGTCAAAAGAAACACAATGTTATTGCACCTGCAGCACACTGCAGTGTCTGTTACACATCTCTACAGTCTGCGCTTACTGTTCTAACCTGAAGAATGAGGCAGCAGGCTTGTCTGAAACATCGGTACCAGACTGCACTGCGTCACATTCCATACAACTGTAGTCTCAGCTCTTCTTGCCCTAAGAGCTTACAATCCCATAGCATTTTATGTTCACGTGCAGTGCACAGCATGTTAGTTGGAAAGGTCCTGATATATGTCCGGCCTGAACTTGCAGTTCCAGTTTCGCGTTAACTTTCGAAGTCTGGGGGAGGGGGAGGAAGAATCAGAATACTGTTCTGTCCGTTGCTTCCAGACACCTGAAAGACCGTTGCTTTCTTTTTTCAGAAGGTTCCCAGTTTTTGACCTGTTGTATTTCTGTTAGTAGTGGTGTGCAGATAAAGACAAGTATTGGTGGAATGACACTGACGGGAAAACAGAACTACAGGAGAAGAGTCTGTCCCAAGGCACTTTGTCTAACATAAATCTTGTATGGATTCACCTGGTATCAAACCCAGGTTTGTGAGATGAGAGGCCAGTAACTAACGATGCGAATCATATGGCAGTTTAGTCTGTTCCAGGGCAATGGCCTTTCTGATCTTCCTCCAACCATCTCTTCCAGTTAATGCCTGAGCAAAATGTGACAGTTTGAAGCTAATGTCAATAACACATAAAAATTCATTTGCTGCATCACAGAGAGCAGAGTGTGTCGGAATTACAAAGACCATCAGGCTAATGCTGTTAGGGACATAAACACTGCTTATCATCAGAACCATGCAGCACATGGACATTGCTGTGTTCAAGAGCAGGCAGTACATATAGTTACCACTGCAGTTTCGGTCAGTTTCTCTCAATTTTTATGGTATTGCAGACTCCCTCACTAAGTCTTACTAATTCTGTGGACTCACTTGTCAAAATTATTTCAAGTTGTGGACCCCTAAGGCAAAACTCATGGTAATATTTACAGCCAGAATAATAACAAACAAGAAAAATACTGAAATTTCAAAGAACTTCCTGCAGTTGATGTAAGGATTCACTACAAAATCATGATTATTGTGACAGTAATGGCAGGTCAACAGGACTAGGAAGAATGTAAAGTAAAAGCTACTTGTTCTGTTCAGCACAATCTGCTCTGTGTTCTGCCACCATTAAAGATAAACAGTGTGTTTCTTATTAAAGGTAGTAATACTGTACCATTTGTATCTATGACAGCAGGAAGAGAGAATAATCTTGTGGGTCCCGTCGCTTGGCGTCGTGCACCACGTTCAGAGATCTGCTGGCTTAAAGGATTGTTATCAAAGCTGTCCGTGAAATAAGTGTTAACTGCTAACTGTTTCGTACGGAACAGTGCATTGATTTGAACTGTACACTGACTCCTAAAGCATTTGTTTCTGTTTACAGTGGGGTCCTGGTTCATCTCGCCCGTACTTTCTGGTTTGATGTCCGTGGTCCTCTTCAAGCTGATTCGCCATTTCATTCTTCTCAGGCCCCGCCCCTTGGTGCCAGGCCTACGTGCCCTGCCCATCTTCTATGGCATCACCATTCTTGTTAATGTCTTCTCTGTTGTCCATGATGGACCTAAATGTGAGTGCATTATTATTATTATTATTATTATTATTATGTACCCACAAATGTACCCCCCCCCATTCTCCATTGTTTGGCAGGTGATGTATTTGAGACTCTCACAGCGGTGTTGCATAAGATGGGTGTACTTGCAGAACGTGACTCTGTGTCGCTGGACAAGTGGCCCCATTGTCCTTAATGTACTCGAAGCACTTGCCCAACATCACAGTGTCACATTGCTGAAGACTTGCGCCCTCTGCCCTGCTATTACAGTTGTGGGTCTTGTGGATAACATGTACATGTACTGTGAGGTTTGCTGCATGTACTAAGCAGTATGTAGGGCAGCCATGACTTTGCAAGTGGTCTTACAATTACTGGGGTAGAGGTTTTGGATGGAGTTCAGATTTTTATGCCCCCCCACCCCATTTATTCTGTAGTTACTTGAACAAACTTTAATTCTTCATTGCATATTTCATGTCTTTACTGCTCTTGTGTTTCCTAGTTCTGTACAAGGCATTGTAACCTGTGTTGTCACAAAACCCCGTTTTGCTAAAATTGTTCCTCCTGAGGATGACCAGTTGATGGTGTAAGCATGTTAGTGATACGTAAAGCTAACAAGGTACAGTTTGTCCTTTTGCACAGTATGAACATGTGTGTCTGAGTGAAAGAATAGCACCAGTCGTTTTTAGGCTCAATGCCCAACAGAGGCACCTGGTCAGAGTCGCACCCTGCCCACTTTACTCCGTGGAATGTCCCCTGGCATCCACTGAGTGGGATGCTGGCTGGACCCTGTAACCAGTCCTGGAAAAATCTCTTGATGCTGCCAGGAACTGAAGTACAGTCCTGAGCTGTCCACCCTGTATGCTAGTTGCTACACTGACAGAAGAGAGTGATTTGTGTACTGTTCGGTTTGTTGCAGTGCTGTACTTTGACTACATTCCGTGGTGGGGAGCACTGCTTATCAGCGTAGGCATGGGGGTTTTCTCCATGCTGCTCGTCCAGTTTATCTTGGTTCCATATGAGAAAAAGCGTGTTGTTGGTGAGTTCACTGTCTTACGTGCACGTGTGCACATGCCAACATAAATTCCCTGTTCCAGTGTGTTGTTGAATTTTGCTATTCTTTGTCTAATGAAGTCACACGGGCTGGCTCGGTAACAACCGTGTGGCACAGAGTAAAACTGAACGACCGGACCCCTGTTACCCGTTTTAGCTATCCTGTAAATGTTTCTGGTCATTTCTGTTAACATCTATTTGCTGCCATGACTGTGTACTATGAAAGGTGTTCAGTAACTGTTTCTGTGTCACAAAAATTGAGAAGCCATCTCATGTTAAATGTTATTCATTTATTTCACTGAAGTATGCTTGATTTTCAGTGTAATCAGCCAGGAAACCGATGCATTTGTCCCCTGGTGACACAAGCTTAATACTTCTGTCACAGTACAAAGAGGGTTCTTGCATTTGCATTCTCTTTCACTCCTTATTACTGTGCAATCTGTGACCTGTAAAGGGTTCTGTCAGAGCCCCAGTCTGCATTCCAGCTTGTTTTGTTGAAGCAGTGAAGTTCTGCAGCTGTGTCTCGATAGCATGTCAAAAGCCAGGGTTCTGTTGCAAGAGAATTTTTAGGCTTGTGACACATCAGACAAATGGTAGAATGTTTGGTGGAGGGTTGCATAGTTTTTTGAAAAAAATGGAAGCCTTCTCAAAATTCTAGCTGCCAGAAAGGTGGTGTGCAGCAAACTGTGTACTGTGGACACACAAATGTTAGGTACTACCATACAAACTGTGCACTGTGGACACACAAATGTTAGGTACCACCATACAAACTGTGCACTGTGGACACACAAATGTTAGGTACTACCATATGAACTGTGTACTGTGGACACACAAATGTTAGGTACCACCATACAAACTGTGCACTGTGGACACACAAATGTTAGGTACCACCATACAAACTGTGCACTGTGGACACAAATGTTAGGTACCACCATACAAACTGTGCACTGTGGACACACAAATGTTAGGTACTACCATACAAACTGTGTACTGTGGACACACAAATGTTAGGTACCACCATACAAACTGTGCACTGTGGACATACAAATGTTAGGTACCACCATACAAACTGTGCACTGTGGACACACAAATGTTAGGTACCACCATACAAACTGTGCACTGTGGACATACAAATGTTAGGTACCACCATACAAACTGTGCACTGTGGACACACAAATGTTAGGTACCGCCATACAAATTTGAGTTGCCAGTGTTTCTGTGTCTCATTGGAATAAAAGGGCTGCATATCTTGTTGTTGTGATGTGTTTCAGTTTTTATGCCTGAGGGATTCTCATTGTACGTCCTTCATAATAATTGTAACTTGAACCTTATTGTTGGGCAAGCCATTGTGGTCTCTGTCATGCATGTGAGCCAACTGATGTTACGTATGTGGGATCGTGGAAGGTGGATATTTCCGTCGCACGAATTAAGCAGTGACTGGCATTAGAGCCGTGTGATTGGTAACGAGTGTGAAAACGACAGGAATGTTGTTCAGTCTTATGTTGGGTGTAGCTTTGCTTGCAGACAGGTCTAGTGTGTGTAACTTGTTTCTGTACAAAGGAGTGACATGCTAATGAATATGGTTGTGAGTAGAATCACTGTGTTGTAGCACTAGCAATGCCTTGCTGGCTGGTCCAAAGACGTGATGTACTTCTGCATGGCAGCTGTGCTCATTTTGCGTTGCCATTGTTTTCCATGACAATGTCGGCTTTTAGTGACCGAAAATTTGGTGAACTTTGCCTTAACACAGATTAACTTTTTTTTTTTTGCTGGCGGCTGGTGGATCTTCTTTAGCAAGATTCTTCGATACTTTAATAAATTCTAATTGGCAAATATTCTCCAGTCCCTGTTGTTCTCTCTGTATTGTGGTTTTCAGGAATGTACCCCCGATGTCAGAAAGACCTAACAGTAATGCTGACAGTTTGATCACAAATTGTGTAATAAGTAACATGCAGTTTTGGCATGTTAGGGTGTTTGTACCACACACAGTTTATTGGGTGCAATGAACCAGTAATATGTGATAGTTAACTGAGGTTAGCAGTCTCACCATACCTCAGGGTTACTGCATCTCCACACACACAAACACACACACATTGATACCACCTCCTGTCCCTCACTGCACGGAGGTCCATTGGCTTGCCAGATGAAGCACATACGGACCACAATATTGGTTATTTGCAAGCCCTTTTGAATTTCGTAGTTAAACCGTATTTTGCGAGGTTTCGTGTTTTTACCACAGCGTTGTTGAAGATTCAAGTTGTGTAGCTTGTGACGCTGTGTTGTTAGGTGAGTAGGGCCTTCATCCTTGGGGCCAGGCTTGACCCTGACGACGAAGGTGCTGTGCTGTGCTCTTTGCAGTGTCAGAAACTACTCTCCCAGTAACGTAGCATCACATCGCGCAAGACTTTAACCTTTTGCCTCTGCATTACACAGAAGTTGAGGACTTTTTTTACTGCCTGAGCAGGTGTTAGCTTCTAATGGAGGACTGTTAACATGTTATTTATGTATGTTATGTTATGTTATTGGAATGTTATGGGAATGGATGGAATTTAAACACAAGTGAACACATATGTGGGCCATACATTGAAATGCTGTTATTGTAGACCTGTGTGTACACTGTTGCAGTACTGCAGCTTGGACATTAGTCAAAAAGATTTTTCTGTGCCCATACACACATAACTACCAGAGGCACCTGGGAAGGTGGTGAAGGGTTTTTTGTGTTGTGCACAGGAGCCTGCAAAATTAGCTTTATGTTATGACAGTAATAAGTAAATGTTACATATGATGTGGTCAGGACCACACGAACAACACGTTTATTTCCGGAACGTATCTGAACTTGTAAGGCACAAATATCCTCTTGACTGATGTGATGTTGTGTAACCATCTTGATTCATTAGGTGGCACTTGTCATGTATGGAGGGGTCTAATGCAGTTCATGATTTAGACACTGACTGCCCTAACAAAAAATTGTATTATCTTCTCGGGCCCATCGGATGAATGCCAGGTCAGCACCTTGTATTACGCCACAGCCACTTCCTGTCATTGGTTTTGCATTCCTTTATTCATCCCATCTAAGCTGTTCAGAGCATTATTGTTCTGTACATAAATCAAGCATAAATATATGCATCAGTTGGTACTGTGCACTGTCTGCAGAGGTGGGTTGCTTATTGTGTGGATGAAGTACTGGACTTCTCCAGGCTGTTCCACGACACGATTGGTATGCTTTTTTGGGGGTGGAAGCTAGTAACCCTGTAAAGCATAGTGTGGTGTGGTGTATATACCAGATGCTGTAACGTTCAGGAATTGTGCGTTCTGTGCTGACATTGTGTTCTAGTGCTGTATGTGGTTCTCACAGTGAACAGTTCTTTTTCCTTTGAAGGGCACTGACCAGTTGTGAGGTAGGAACTGAACTGAGGTTTTGTGTTTTGTTTAGATGAATGTCAGGCTCATAGGGTTATTGCAATGTGTGAAATACAACATTGCTCTAGTTCAGTGACACATCCTGGGCATCCCTTGATGTGCAAAGTGAATGCCATTGTGACTGTAGCGTCATGACAACTTCTGTTGCAGAGATGGTCAGGAAACAAAAGGGGCGCGGCGTGAGCTTTACATTTGGCGATTCGACAGGTAATATTTTGCAGGAAAATATTTTTAAACTGCAGCTTTTTAATCCATTCAAATACTTTTTTTTTTAATTCTAAATAAGATTTACATTAATTTAACAAAGAAATATCTTTCAGAACTCTAATATTGCAACTTTTATTTCAGTAAGGGTTGTTAATTTTTCCCATTAAATTTACAGAGAGCACCAGTTACTCATTTGTAAAGACTTCAATGTATAATCATTTTAAATCTCTGTAGCCAGTACATTGTGTATAATAGCCATGACAGTTGCACATCAGGTTATGTATATCTGCTGTTAGTTATATCTGTGACGTGCTTCCTTTACAACAGACAATCTTCTGGGGTGTTCCTATGAGCAGAACATGTCTGAGATATAATTAAGAAGTAATGAATGTATGTATGTAACTTGATGTGCTTCTGTGGTTGTCATTTAATACAGTATTACTAAGTACATGTTGATGGATGAATCAGTCCAGATTTATAACTGGTGTTTTCGGACTGGGTGATGATTCTGATGGTCACTATGCATGTCAGAAGTTGAATTCAGTTGACTGTGATTCTGTCCCAAATATTAATTAATGGTACTAATTGTTGGCTGCAGATTCTGCAGAAAATTAATTCAAAGTATGCAACTTAAATCTGTTTGTGTCAGAAAATGTTGTCTGATTTCTCTCATCGTTTTTCATGGCATGTTGGTTACAGAAAGTTGCAAAAATGCTGCCTACAACTATGTTGTGTCTGTCTGTATGAATGAATGAATTCAGTCTGTGAGCCATTGAAACAGATGGTGAAGAAATGTGCTAAGCAGTAGCTTCGCTTCAGTTAGTACTGCTTTCCACTTCTGGTTACAACCAGACAGTCATAACAGACATTTTACATGAAGAACTGCATGGATTACTGCACACATCTCAAACATAACTGTGGCCTCTCACTGCATAGACATGGATTCAGTCCCAGGCCAGTCCATGTACGATTTTTGGTGGACAGGGTGTCAGTTGGGCAGTATATTCTTTTATTTGCTGTATTTACCCTTGTCAGAATCATTCCACTATTCTTGTGTTGAAAGCTGTAAAAGAAAATAAGCATATTTTATGCTTTTTTTCTGTGTTAACAGTTTTCAAGATATTTAAATGTATGTTGCTGGCCATGCCAGAGTTGTTACACTGTGCGTGTGTTTCGTAATATACTTGTACCGAGTAGTGCGCATATGCAAGTATGATGTGTATAGTGACTCTGCTGTGAATCATGACTCACCCTGTGCTCTGCTGAAGGACATGCAAGTCTTGTACAGTATGTACAAAGCAGTTGCAGTCACCATTACATACATATATATATATATATATGTTGCATGATTAGGTATAAGGTGTTTAAGGTGTTGTGTTACCATGGTAACGGAGCATGGTAGAGAATGGGCATTGTTGTGCTGCTACTGCTTTCACTTTGGCTGTGCAGGGGACCGTTTAGTAGTTCTGTAATTGTGGCATAGTTGGTGCGATGTTTCAGTAGTGACATCACATCACATTGTAGTACAAAGGAAGTGTACCGTCCGACACAGCACTTTGCTACATGTTTCGCTTCTTCTGAACCGTCATCAGGCAACTTTATTACAAACGTTTAAAGAATGTAAGTCTGTGCACCATGCAATTCCTTCGGAAGTGAGATCTCACTAATATACTCTTAGTTATTTAAAAAATGTCATGTTTATAGCCTACAACTTCTTCTTCTTCTCCTTCTCCTCCTGCTCCTCCTCCTTCTCCCCCTCCTCCTCCTCTCCCAGCTCTGCATCATCCTCTGCCTCCTTCTTGTCCTCCTCCTCCTCCTCATTCTTCTCCTCCTCCTTGTCCTCTTCCTCCCTTCAAAGCAGTGGTGTATTTTGCAACACAGATTTAATCAGTTTTTTTTTGGTATTTTGGTGCAGTTAGTATTATTATTATTATTATTATTAATATTATTATTCCATTCCATTCCATTCTATTCCATTCCTGTGTGCTGAGTATTCAGCTATCCGATGTACTGACAGCATCATTCAAGTGCAGCACTGAGCGTAAATTGACAGTTTTACATCAAGCACATGGAAACAGAAGAAAATAAACAGTACATACTGCAACAAAACAGTACGTACTGCAACAGAACAGCACATACTGCAACAAAACAGTACATACTGCAACAAAACAGTACGTACTGCAACAGAACAGCACATACTGCAACAAAACAGCACGTACTGCAACAGAACAGCACATACTGCAACAAAACAGTACATACTGCAACAAAACAGTACGTACTGCAACAGAACATCACATACTGCAACAAAACAGCACGTACTGCAACAAAACAGCACATACTGCAACAAAACAGCACATACTGCAACAAAACAGTACGTACTGCAACAAAACAGTACGTACTGCAACAGAACAGCACATACTGCAACAGAACAGCACGTACTGCAACAGAACAGCACATACTGCAACAAAACAGCACATACTGCAACAGAACAGCACATACTGCAACAGAACAGCACATACTGCAACAGAATAGCACCTACTGCAACAGAACAGCACATACTGCAACAGAACAGCACGTACTGCAACAAAACAGCACGTACTGCAACAGAACAGCACGTACTGCAACAGAACAGCACATACTGCAACAAAACAGCACGTACTGCAACAAAACAGCACGTACTGCAACAGAACAGCACATACTGCAACAGAACAGTACATACTGCAACAAAACAGTACGTACTGCAACAGAACAGCACATACTGTAACAGAACAGCACATACTGCAACAGAACAGCACATACTGCAACAGAACAGCACGTACTGCAACAAAACAGCACATACTGCAACAAAACAGCATATACTGCAACAGAACAGCACATACTGCAACAGAACAACACATACTGCAACAGAACAGCACATACTGCAACAAAACAGCACGT
>Ga0123354_10017179_pt1 | contig 11334 bp, 6 predicted proteins | sample TergutLab28metaG_2_FD_97872 | JGI IMG/M metagenome (GOLD analysis project Ga0123354, IMG submission 97872) | Labiotermes labralis P4 segment gut microbial communities from Petit-Saut dam, French Guiana - Lab288 P4 | ecosystem: Host-associated > Arthropoda: Insects > Digestive system > Gut ... | reverse complement strand
TGTGATGATACCAGAGGCTGTGTAATGCAATTTTGACCTCCTGATGATGGGCACATGTGCTCGAAACATATAGAGGCATGAAATAAAACTTATTGTAAAACAAAAATTTCGTGCATCAAGTTGGTTAATTACTGAGATAAATATACTGAGATGCACGGTCAGCAATACATCAAAATAAAATAAAAATTAAAATTTGAATTTAAAACAATAGTGTTGTGTTTCTCCCCAAGGAACTGGGGCTATTTGCCGCATACTTAGAGCTTTCAATTGTGAATACATGAAGACATATGTTGTATTTTAATTCCACAACATTAATATACATGAGAAAACATCACTTAGTGACGGCAATAAAAGGAAATATTTGACATTTTTAAGAGAAACAACACATTGTATTTTTAAACAGAAAAGTAGAAAATTGAAATTACGAACTGTTTATTAAGGAAAATGATAAAATAATAAGTAGTTATATGAACTTAAAGGTATCAATAAAGAACATTTTCCCACAGTTCTTTTCGTTGTACTTAAGTAAAAAGTCAGAAGAAACTTTCGTAAGTCTATAAGTCTGTTTGGAAGTTAACAAAAACGGATAGAGGGAATCACGATTAGACTAAATATAAACACGAATAAATTAACAAGAATGGCAATGTACGTAACACAGAGGCGCATTCGCGCAACAATTGTTACAGTGGAAAAGCAGTAAGTATTATATATTCTGAGCGTGTGTTTGTAACCTTAGGTATCCAGCGTTCGATGCGCATGAACCACATTGTCATCTGTTGCTTGTCCGGCTGTACTGTATTTTTTCCACATAATCTCATAAACGACACGATTTTCGGAAAAACGTTATTGAACATAAAATGTGTGTTTTCATTTTCTCTACAGGTTTTGCATGCATAAATTCTCATTCTGAGAAGAACTGAGCGAGATAGATTGAAAATGTATATTGGTCTTCAGGTAAAGTATCCGCTATTCTTGTCAGATTTTAATGATACTTGAATTTTTCTCGAAATATTTTCGAAAAATCCTCAAACATCCAATTTCATGAAAATCCGTCCAGGAATAGTCGAATTGTTCCATGCGGACGGACGGACAGACGGACAGGCATGCAGAAGCTAACAGTCGATTTTCGCAATTTTGCGAACGCACCAAAGAACTAAAAAAGAAAAATTCATAAAATCGGCAATGTTGCTTTTAGTACTGATATTGCTCCAGTTTCTTGAGTTTTTATCTTTTGCAGCTTGCCTTTCGCAGTCGGTACTTTCCATGTAGTCACCCTGAACACTCTTACCACCTCATCGTTTGTGCCCTGCGATATTTTTTCCAATATTCAGCACTCGACTGCGAAATAACTTGGGGGCCATCAGCAGCATTTTTTTTTTTTGCCAAATCCTACTTCTTAGTCGTGGGTGGCCTTTTCGTGCCCCCTTCCTTTTCTCACTTTGCTTTATCATCCTAATTTTTTGTGTGTTAATTAAATTCTGAGGGTAATATGACGCTGGCCTGTTGTTTCGTTCTCGGTTGCTTCACAGGAATGTGGGGCAGTGGACTGAGTTTCTTGAACGTGTGTGACGGAATAAGGTTGTTGGGGAGGGATTCGAGGATCCAGTGAGATGGGACTCTTCTGTATTTGTTGAGGAAATGTTTAGCGTCTGAAAATTCTTGAAAATTGCTGGAATTATTACTTGGTGACTCTGGCGCAGCATGTCCAGTTTCTTTGCCTGTCTCAGCTGCATCACAAATTTAGCGGAAATGATCTGGGACTGAATTTCGATACAAGAAAAATATTCCCTTGGCTTTAAAGGCACAAACAGCATTTTATTTATAAGCCGCTTTTTTTTCACAGTTTAGCAATAACAGTTCTCAATTGCATCTTTATGACACATATATTTTGTAGTTATTTACCCGATGGTTAACATATTGTCGTACAAATGTTTTAATAGAACATAAATTCCCCTATCACACTTATGCAACGCTTCCATATGGTGACTACATAAAACAAACAATATAACGCCGTTTCCTCTTGCAAACTGAAGTAACACTGTGCAGATATAATGGGAAGCATTTCTGTCTAAAATTAGGAGAGTGATTTCAGGAAATGTTCACATAGTTTTTGCTTTCCCAAGTCGCTATATTTCCGTCTCCTCTTCATTACTGTGGTTGGGACCTTTTAATGAATAAATGCCCAAGACTAATATCGCCTTGCTGTTAATGTTTCGTGGCGTCCCGTTAATTTTGCGAGGTTCATTTTTATCGAGATGAAGTACCAGGTTTCAGCCTGTCGTTTCTTGGCATGACTGTACAGGGCTGAATAAATGAGAAACTGCGTGTGTTTTAGTCTAAAATAGGCTGCCGACGGTAATAAAACGTACCAATAACCTATCTGACTTCAGATTCGTATTAATATGTACAAATAATCGATAAATAATAGTCAGTGACATTAGTAGCACCGATCCAGGCTACAGGTTTTTCTCGTGGCTAATCCTTTTTTGGAAGTGGCTACTAGATCTGTACGTTCAAGTTGTGCATACAAACCGTTCTTGACCACTTCCCACGTTGTTGACATTATTGACTATGCAGTTGGGAGAGCGTTATTAAATACTGTGAGTATTAATGAGCGCTAACACTAGGAATACACGATCAAAACATCCATGGATACTTCTCCATATTTGACATTCAGAGGACCGTGCATCATGATATATTCTTGTAATAAAAACCAACAAGATGCACTATTTCTCAAATTTATTTTGGTAAAGAACTCTACATGTTTCGGACAGATTTACTGTCCATCATTAGGAGTTTTAATACTGTATTCACAACAATAGGTATTTTTCATAGTAGTTATGTTGATTGTATGCTAGCAGACAGTCAACATAACTAGTATAAGCACCTATTGCTGTGAATACAGTATTAAAAACTCCTGATGATGGACATTAAATCTGTCCGAAACATGTAGAGCTCTTTAATAAAATAAATTTGAGAAATAGTGTATCTCGTTGGCTTTCATTATAAGAACTTCTCCGTATATCGTTTAAAAAATCACAAAACTGAATGTAATACGGGACTTATTTTGAAGACCCAAGTCTTCTGGGATGTGACACTGTCTCGCTGGGCGAGTATTTCCGGATAGTTCTTAGTGCTTTCATCTTCGTGGACTCATAGACCGTGAAGATGAAGTCACTACAATCTCTTGAAACGTCGCATACAGCTCACCCACCGAGACATTGTCACATTCCAGAACACTTTTGTCTTCAACAACACCGCTGTGAGAACACCACATTTCGGGATTTATTTTATTTACATTCCAGTATTTTTAAGAAGCGGGTTGAAATTATTATTGTGCAATGTATACATCGAAGTTTAAAGCGTAATTTTACTCCGTTGTTCGACTGGGAATTACGGTCTACGAATCTGCACATTGCAAGATTAGGCTGCATCGAGTTTAATGGAAGGAATAAGGCAAATTGTGCATTATCATCATTAGATGTGCTTTATTTAATTATACGGCAGCCAGCTTAACCGCATCTTTTGTGGAGAGACTAAGATAAACTGTAGAAAACTTAAGGATAGCCAGAAACTTGGTTGAGGTTCGAACGGATTGGCACCGAGACACTCCAGCATATTCGGTGTGTTGAGCATCTTGAACACCATTAAAAAAATCTTGAATTTTCTCGACAGATGTTCGAAAAATCCTCAAATATTAAATTTAATAAAAATTAATTTTGTGGGAGCTGAGATATTCCATGCGGACAGAGAAAGATGGAGAATTGGACAGACAGACAAGACGAAGCTAATAGTCGCTTTTCGCAAGTGCTCGGGCGCGCCTAACAAAATCTGTCCATAGTATCGGTGTGCCTTTGCGTGTCTGCCTGTGGCAACCGTAACTCATACGAGAATTAAGAAAGGATGTTCAGATGTTCGCAGCAGTTTTAGGATGATTAACAGCTGTGAAGTGCCAAATGCAATCAAAATAGGCCTGTGGGATTAGGGTCGGGCTATGGGGTTTCTGTTGTGCGGCATTGTGGGTTAAACTTTACCGTAAGCAACATAAGCTAAATGCAGGCCTACCTCTTTAGAAAGTCTCGCTCTAGCCGACGTATACAATACGAGGGGAGGTACGAAAATATGCCTCCTATTTTCTTTAAAAAACTATAATTACAGCAATAATGAAATATATATATGTCATGGATACATTCTTTATAAAGCTGAGATTATTTTTCCACAAATTCTCCATTATCAAAACACTTTTTCGTCCTTTGTGTGAGATGCTGTAAGCCGGCTGCGTACAATTCTTTGCTGAAGCGTCGGAGCTCTTCACGCACGCTGTATTTCAGGTCGTCGATATCCGCAAAACGACGTCCTCTGAGAGTATCCTTCAGGGGGTCAAAAAAGATGAAAATCGTAGGGTGCTAAATCGGGACTGTAGGGAAGATGAGGGAGAACAGTCAACCCCATTGTTGCAGTTGCCTCCCTTGTGGGCATACTAGTGTGCCTTCTTGCGTTGTCATAAAGGAGGACTTGTTCCGTTTTCCTGTTTAGCCGAACCCTTCGAATTAGTTGCTTTAACTTCTTTACTACCTGCACATATCGCTGTGAATTGGTTGTGGCACCTCTCTTCAAGAATTACACTAACAAGATTCTGTAACTGTCCTAGAAGACAATAGCCATGACTTTCCCCGCAGAAGTCCGGGCCTTGAGCTTTTTCTTGCGTGACGACGATTGATGATGACATTCCGTTGACTATTTTCATCAGTGGTTCGTAATTATGAACCCAGGTATCATCAACGGTATTTATTCTCGACAGACAGACATGTTAGTCATTCTTACTGCGCTGGAGAACTTCTGCACAGATGTTTCCTTCGGGCGGTTTTGTATTCGATAGTGAGCATTTTCAACGCCCACGTTCTGCATACTTTTTTGTAGTCAAATTCTCTGATGATGGCCATAACTGCGGGTTTTCCAGTTCCTATTACGACACACAGTTCACCTGTCGTTCATCCCGAATCAGGGCATCAATTTGTCTTCGGTCTGCATCGTCGCCGTGGTAGCTGATTGGCCTCTGCGGGACTTGTCATCACTGTCCTATTTACGGCTTACGACGGATACAGCGTCTAACTGACCTAATATCTATGGCGTCCTCACTATACACGCTTCTCTGACGTCTCTGAATCTCTATTGGATTGGAGCCTTCCACAGTTAGAAAATCCATCATCATTCTCTGCCCAATGCGTACGTCCACAACATCCGCCATTATGCACTGATAATGTATTTAACGCAAATGACTGACTTGAGCGCTGACTGGTGGAGATGGACAGTCACATTCCGGTGGTTAAGGGCAGAAACTTCCAGGCGCCACATTAAAAAAAAGTAGGAGACATTACTGTAGTACCAACCTACAAAAGAAACAGCTCATTCCTCGGGATTAAAGCGGCCGGAATATGTAACACTAACCAACAAATTCCAATGACGCTCAAGGAAACCCACTTGTGTGAGACGTACTTGAGATAACAAATACGAAACTCTCCGAAATATTGTTTCAACTGCGGTGAGAAAACTTTGTAAACCCCGACGAAATTACAAAAGGGTCCAGAAAATAAACTCAGAAGAAACCATTTCAAAGTGAAAATTGAAATATATACTCCAATCTGGAGCACAAATATCTTCCGACCGCAACATATTTTACTAGCCACGTTCCCGTTATATGACAGACTGCCTTAATATTCACGCACTGTTCCACGAGCTCTTTAATCACAAATTTCTTTACTCTGACACAAAATTAAACGTGAATTTGAACTCGGAGTGCTGATATCTGACTGTACTGGGTTGTATTACATGCTAGATGCTCAACACTGTCTTCAGCTTCAGCCTGTACCTGTCAGAATGGTCTGTGTTTTTCTTACAGAGTCTGAATTAAAAGTAATACGGAATCATATTTTCATGACATCACAAAATAATACAGATTGACTTTCTAGGACACAAGCGTAAATGTTCCTTTCCAGTTAGAATGAAGGCAAGGTTAAAACACGAAGATGTGTGACGAACTCTGTGTACATGCTGTAGGCTTCGTTTCGCGACCACAGAAATTGTCTCCATGTTTGCAGATACTGTGTATACATTTGAAGCTAAGCGTTAGTCTTCTTATATTTGTTACAGATTTTTATTAAAGTGTTCGACTTCTTCGCAAGTAACGGTAGTATATGAGAGATAGTTACCTACGAACGTTTTGGAAGAATATACTGGCTCACTCTTCGGGGCCAGTACTCTTCTGCCCCGAAGAAAGGGACACCAGGTTCTCCGAAATGTTGTTTTCCATGTACCAAACTACACGGTGCCAAATGCCTTAAGAAACAACACATTCACCGCCATGATAACCTAATATCACACAAAGATAAAGGTACGTTATTTTTCTCATTGTGCGTATTGCGAAGTCCAATTTGCCTTCATCCTAAGCAAAATAAGCTGATTGGTGTTCATGTGACAAGGCAAACGTGTTTTATTTTCATTCGTCTGAATTATTTTAGGTTTACATTAATATCTGACAAGAATATCGGGTACTTTACATGAGGACGTATGCAAATTATGATGATATGGCGCCGAATTCGTCTTAGAAAATCAAAACACACATTTTATGTTCAATAACTTTTTTTTTCCGATCGTGCCGTTTCAGATAACGTGGCAAAACATGGTACAGCTGGACAGGCTACAGATGATAGCACAGCAAGGCGCAGAAGAGATGTGAGATGCATGCCGGATATCTAAAGACAGCGTACAGACTCACAATCATAATATTTAACAGTCACTGCTCTTCCACTACAACAATGGTTACACGAACACGCCTCAGTGTTACGTTATACATATGTTGCCTCTCGTGTTTATGTTTGGCGTAGCACATCTCATAATCATCGTAAAACTACTTTCAAAATTTCAAGCTCCCATGTTTATTTTCCGAAGAGTTATGGCTTTCACAGACAAACATGCTCACATCCTATTATAGTTGGGTAAGTTGCTGTCAGGTTTTCAACAAATATGCACGCTGTAAGCCAGTGAGCTCACGCAAAAACAAAGCAGCAGCAGCAGCAGCAGCAACAACAACAATAATAATAATAATAATAATAATAATCTGTGTGTCTTTTTGGACAGCTGTTGACGCTGTAATGACGAAAGAAATGCTGTTTTTTTGTTCCTTACAGTCCGATGGGAATTTAGACCTACTTTTTGTCCTCAAAACGGACGCTAAACTTCTAAACGAGCGACCCCTAACTCTGTCAACATCATGATACCAACCGAGACGTGCATCCAATGCCGCTTGTTGCTGTCGTTTGGTGGTTCTGACGTATGTGACTTGGATTTAAACTTGATTTACATGGGGAAATAAGATAATTTGACAGATCGACAAACCTAGGAAAAACAATTCCCGCTTGGCTAATTATATAGTCAGGTTTTCGTTTATGTTCAAATAGCATAGCACGTCTCAATTCTCCTCTACAGACTGCACGTTTAACGCTGCTGTGTGTAACAACGGTGTGTTAAAAAAGCCAACGACTTTTGTGTCGCACAATAATAGTAAAATAATTGAAAGAAAATGTTTAGTTTTAGTTATGCGTTAGTCGTATTGATACTGAAGGTTATTTTATCTTACCCATATCGTCGATCGCTTCACCATACAATAGACACGTGCTAACCGCGGAAGTGTTAGACGAAATTGGTGCTGAATTGGAGACTTTTTAAGACAGGAAACGGGCGTGTACCGTCAGCGTGAATTTCAACAAAACGGCTGCATTAGCGACCGTACAGAACAACTGTGGTTTACGAACCGTGTGACACAAATCGTGAAGCAAGAAAGGATTTTGTCAACTGGTACGGCAACTTCATTTGGTGCATGATGGACAAATAGACGCCACATTCGTTCTGTTACTCATCGGAGTTCGGTTTTATCTCAAACGGTACGTGAAATCTCAGAAAGATATATTGCCCTTTTTCGTCCACGATGTGGCATTACGTGATGTTATAGGTGGTGTGTGGTGTGCTCTGATTGCAGCTCTGATTATTGGGCTCCCTTTTTTCTGAGACCCTAAATCACACAGGTACATTTCACACATGGGGACCGCGGTAGCACAGTGGTTAAGGTGCTGTGCTTCAAATCGGAAGGTCGCTGGTTCGATTTCAGATGGTGTCATTGGAATTTTTCATTGACATAATCCTTCCGACTGCAATATGGCCTTGGGATCGACTCAGCCTCTAACAGAAATGAGTACCAGCAGCATTTCCTGGGGGCAAAAGGCGGCCGGTGCGTAAGGCTGACAATCTTACCACCATCCTGGGCCATTGTCACGTAATCTGGGAACCTTAACTTCCTGGAACCCTCTGGACACCTCGGGCCTGTAATGGGACTGATTTACCTTACATTTCGTATATTCTGACACCATTTTTGATATGATGGTACGATTTTTAAAGTAAATTCAAAGCGATACGTACAGGTGCTTCTGGTAGCAGAATACTGTTGAATGGATTGTGACACTTTCGATGGACCTGAACCGGAGGCAGTTGAACTAGAAAGATGTAACATTCGTGGCATCAATTCTTCTTTAGTTACCGAGGTCTGATATTGCTGTTACATTTCTTGAAAATGTTGCTGTTGAATGCAAGCTGCTGCTTTATGGGTACTCGCCTTATACCATCCGTTCAGATACCTTAACAGAGATTTATTAGGAGCAACGAATTTAAACTTTCGCAGTAAACGTTCGTGTTTGTGTTCGACAGATTGTCACATTTTTTTGTACGGTTGAGACTGTACCTGGTTTTGGCTCAAACGGATGGGGAATAACGGTCGGAGCATTTCCAGGGCACTGTTTTATTTCCAGTGCTAACTAAAACATTCTGGCTGGAAAGCAGGTAACAAGCTTGTTAATAACGTGTATTAGGTTAGGTGAAGGTAAAGTGTACCCTTGTACAGGCACTAAGGCTCTGTACAGGCCGTACGGTCCATAGGGGGAGTAGAGGTATAGCTCTACTCTTTCTTGACCACGGCACTAGAAGGGGTGAGGGGTCAGCGTCACGCCCCGGCCGCTCTTTACCCCCCTCCCCCGCCCCAGGGAGAGACACGGTACCCATTGTACAGGAGGCTGGGTGGGCCCCAGGGCCGGTCTGGACAGGTGCGGAAAATCTCGCCCCCACCGGGATTCGATCCCCAGACATCCAGCCCGTAGCAAGTCACGATACCGACTGAGCTCCGAACTCACAACGTGTATTAGGCTGAATTCTGATAAAAGCTTCAAGTAAAGTAACTTGTCAGTAATGATAGATATCCATCTGTTCTCTCCATCCGTTCTTAACCTTGGCTCTAGTGTGATGTGGTAGAGGCTAGCTTTAATCCTGGGCCGCTTTAATGTTGGGGTAGTAGACCCTGGTATCTGGTGGGCCCCACAACCTCTGTGTTAGAAAAGGAAACAAATCTCTTGCTTCTATCAAGTATCGAACGCGTTTCCTCGGCTTTTCAGCCCTCAGCTTACGCTTTCACGGCTCCGTACAAGGGCGTTTCACGTGCGCGTGAATGTGGATAAAACACGTAATATGTCTTGCGTGAAATTCTGCTCCGTAGCACAGACACGGGACTTCAGCAGTCGTAGTTGTGCAGGAGGTACAAAAATGTGGAGTCCACTAGTGTTAGTGCTAAGATGCCCGTCTTACCCCACGTCGAGTTAGGGAATACAAGTTATTGCTTTCTGGAACGTGAGAGCGTGTAATCCGGTAGGCAAGTACCGTCGTTTCTGAGAAACCGCTGCTTCCTTCTGTTGGGTAGAAAATGGCGGCAGCTTGTGTCTCTAAATAAAGGAAGATAAACAACCGTCAAAAACATAACTTTATAAAAATAATAAGTTAACCAGCTACATGTTTCGAACTTTTAGGGGTCATCTTAAGGCTGATATTGGAACATAACAGAAACTATAAAAACACGAAAAAACCCTGTATAAGAAGCGAGATCTTCCATCCGCACATCATCAGTACAGGGATATTCGAAATGATTGTCGGGGTTTTAACAACTTGTCATACAAAGTACACTTGAGATAGGAGTATATGTGTTTTTTTTATTTAATAGAACAACACTTCAAGTTTTTGTTACATACCTTACAGGTGCTCTATATGTGCACCCTTTGTGATTCTACAAACATCAACACGATAATCGAGTTCGTTCAAAACTGTTTGTAGCATGTCAGCGGTGATGGTTTCAATGGTGGTTCTGATTCGTACCTTCAGTTCCGGGATACACCTGTAAGGTATGTAAGTTATGTGACAACAACTTGCAGTGTTATTCTATTAAATAAAAAAATACATATACTTCTATCTCAAGTGTATTGTTTATGACAAGTTGTTAAAACCCCGACAATCGTTTCGAATAAACTTGTATACTTCCTAGGATGTTTCAAATATCAGCCTGAAGATGATCGCTAGAGGGTCGAAATGTGTAGATGGTTAAGTTATTATTTTTATAAAGTTGTGTTTTTTAATGTTGTTAGTCTGCCTTTATTTATTCTTCAACACAACCGGATACAAAAAGTTAACAGTCGTGTCGGTGCCTACATACCAGACTACACGGAGTTACATTGCAGACACCGTCGTATTAGTTGACACCGCACCAAGACTTCTCAAGTAGTTAAATCCGTTCCACGTCTTCACTTTTTGTCTACGATTAATATTTTTGTCACCTAATATACGCCTGTGTTTTCGCAGAATATTTTCACATGAGCTTTCCAATCACAGTCTTTAGGTGCGTTCACAAAATTGCGAAAAGCGACTGTTAGCATAGTCAAGTCTGTCTGTCCGTCTCTCCTTCCATCCGTCTGGAACAACTCTGCTCCCACTGGACAGATTTTCATGAAGTTTGATATATGAGTATTTTTCGAAAAGCTGTCGAGAAAATTCAAGTTTCATTAAAATCGGAGAAAAATAACGGGTACTTTACATGAAGACCAATATACATTTTTGATCATATTGCGCTCATTTCTTCTTAGAAAAAAAATGTTTCAGACAAAAGTTGTAGAGAAAATCAAAACACACATTGCATATTTAGTAACCATTTTTTCTTTCTTTCGAAATTCTTGCTTTTATGAGATAATATGGAAAAATGTGGTAGAGTTGGAAAGGCTACAGATGACAGCATGACGTATACGCCCTTCACGCTACGGCTACAAACACATACTCTAGGAATATACAGGATGTCCCAGGAGGAATGTGCCAGAATTCGGGAGAGTGTTCCTTATGTTAAAGTATACCGATATAACCCAAAACACCTATGTCCAAAGTTGAACGGTTACGGAGATAATGGCCAGAGAAGTTTGA
>Ga0123354_10017178_pt1 | contig 11335 bp, 6 predicted proteins | sample TergutLab28metaG_2_FD_97872 | JGI IMG/M metagenome (GOLD analysis project Ga0123354, IMG submission 97872) | Labiotermes labralis P4 segment gut microbial communities from Petit-Saut dam, French Guiana - Lab288 P4 | ecosystem: Host-associated > Arthropoda: Insects > Digestive system > Gut ... | reverse complement strand
TAAAGCAGCCTATAAATGGGGGAATTTTGTTTCCCTAAAAATTGGGAAAAAATTATTAAATGGCCGTGTATAATCCTCGCCCCCCCCCCCCCCCCCAAAGACTGATATTTTTAAACAGGTACTAATTGTCGCGCTGTGTGTGCTTCATGTGACAGCGCCGTCATCACGTGTGAACCAAACCGTTGAATTTTCCGAAGGCATGCTCCGATTGCAACTGAACAAAAACCACAAACCTTACGATCTGCTGTGTGCTTCACGCACGTTTGCTGCGTCGAGAGCCGAACTTTTGTTCACGCTGGTACACCTTTTTGTTCCCCACGTTGTGTTGCGATGATAAACGTCCCACGTTTCAATGCTTCATTTCGTTGCTCAACATTCCAGCAGGTTTCGGAAATATTTGGCATTCGTAACAAGTATAAGGCTTTCGAAGCTTATTTGACTTTGTCTGTCATATGTGTAGGGCACGTGGTAGCACAGGTGGTTGAGGCATTGCGCTACGACGTGCCTGGCCTCGGGTTGGGTTCCCGATGGTGTCATTGAAATTTTCCATTAACATAATCCTTCCGGTCGCTATAGGACCCTGGGGTCGACTCATCCTCTAACAAAGATGAGTATCAGGAATATTTCCTGGGTGGTAAAGGCGGCCGGTGCGTACAACTGACAACCTTCTACTTCCGTGTGCCGAAGTGACTCAACCTCCTGGAACCCTCAGGGCCCGTACAGGGAATGCTTTACCTTTGCTTGTTTGACGTTGTACAGAAATGTATGGTATTGACGTTACTTGGTCTGCACCTGTAGTAGGACCGGGATGGCAGGCCCCTTTAGAGCGTACAATACACCCCTATATCACGTTTTGACGTATGACTGGCGTGTCATAATTTTACAGTCTCGGCTGTAGTCCTGTCGACTTGTGGACTCCTGTCTGAATATTAGGCTGTCGTATTGCAATATAAATAAAGGCGCTCCTTTGTTGATAGACAGACAGACACACACACACGCGCGCTTTTAAATTTCATAAGCCAGAACTTAATATAAACCTTCACTCGTGTTTCGAGTTTAGTTGTAGAACTTTGAAGATTAAAATGGCGACATGAACATTTTGGTAACTTCTGGGGAAGAGATATAAAGTTGCAGGTGGTTGTCAGATCATGGTAGGTCTTCAGTTTGTGGCCCAGGAGTGTTGTTGTACCCGCTTACGTCGTTTCATGTCCACAGTAGATGATTTGTATCTGTACAGTTCTCTTTACCCCAACAGCTGTGTAACTTACGTTTTGGTTTAGTGAAGAGACTCTTCAGATATGGTACTGGCATTTCTGTTGGATCCACTAATCTTCAACTGAAGGGATGGTCGGACTCCACACGAGCTTTTGAGGCTCGGAATTAGTTTCATGCCCTTGAGGAAGGCATTCATAAAATATCTTAGCCTACTTAATATGCCGTTTCAACCAAAATCATTAGAAGAAGCAGTCACTTTTTAAAAAGAAGAATGAAGTCTATTCCAGACATTTTGCACAAATAGCTGGGTGGGAGGAAATGAAAAATAACAGACATTCCTCCGTCCAAATCGGCTATATGAAAATCTTTAATTATCAGAGTAGTCTCATTTACTCCACTTCGCATCGAAATTACTTTTGAGAGAAACTTTAAACGAAATTCAGAATCTCATATAAAGTTTAGACTTTGAAAACGGACTTGATTATTAACTAAAATTACTCCAAGGAGCAGAATCCTACTTCAGAAACTGAGTGTGGTTCAACCAGGCAAATTGCCCGCCTTTTATGGAACTGTAACATTTTATACCATGCTCACAGCTACGCACTCCTGAACCACATAAATCCAGATCACATCGTGTTCACAGCTAAGCGCTCCAGAACCACATGAATCCAGTCCACAACAGATTTCTTTAAGGCCAATGTTAATAAAAATCCAACCAGATGCAACAGTAAGCAGATATTTATTTAGTGCAAAGTCACTCTACATGTTTCGGATGTCACAGCACCCATCATCAGGAGTACTAAAAACTGTAACCGCAGCCTCCGGTACTGGTCATAATACTGGTACAGCTACTTCCCTCCATCGTGGCCAGATCAGGCCACGTTGGAGGGAAGTAGCTGTACCAGTACCGGAGGCTGCGGTTACAGTTTTTAGTACTCCTGATGATGGGTGCTGTGACATCCGAAACATGTAGAGTGACTTTGCAGTAAATAAATATCTGCTTACTGTTGCATCTGGTTGGATTTTTACTAACATTGAATTACGATGCACGGAACCGTGAGCTTAAAATTCTTTAAGGCCATTTTTAAAATGTTCAGTCCATCTACATCAGGATCTTCCAAGTGGTATGTTTTCTTCAGGTTTTAGAACAAAAGTTTTGTATACAGTTTTCATTGCTTACATGCGCGCTAAGTATCGTGCCCATCCCACCATCTTTGGTTTCATCACCCCAATAATATTTGCTGAATTGTACAAATTACGAACTTTCCCATTACGCAATGTTCCTTACGCTTGTCTCGTGCATCCGGAATGTTTAATTTATTATGTTACTGAATTTTGCTTGGGCACAGGATATCAGTAATATTTTCTAATACGTTGATGTTGTAGGAAACATCCATCCATATTCATGTATTTCAGACCCAAGTAAACCCTGACAACGATCCATAACAAAATAAACATCAACTCCATGCATTGTATATATTAATACAAATATAGTCCTGTGTATAAACTGACACAGCCGCAATTAAAACATCACTGAATTTACTAATCCTGTGACAAGAGACATGTATCACCACACATGGTTAACAAGAGTACATTAAATGAGTTAATGAAGAGTGCTGTTAGTGGGCGTTTCATATTCATGCCACCAGAGGGATCTGTAGAGCCTATTATGCCCAGTTGTATTTTTGATGACAATTAACACAAAAACACATTTTGCGACGCGAAGTGTGCGGCATGCAGAAGCTTGAGCCCATCTGACTCAATAGATTTTTGTGTCAGAATTCTTTGTGAAGATGAATACGGTGTATTTTTAAAACATTACAGATTTTAATTATAATTTTGTTCGCTATTGACTGGTATGATATAGAAATATGTTTATCGTATACAAGAGCAATTATGTAATGACAATTGCTATTTATTGGCGCAACAGCCCGTAGTGGACCAGGACCGCCTCATTACCACAGTGGGACGCACCACACTCGGTAGGACTCCTCTGGACGAGTGATCGTCCCTACTCAGAGACCTCCGCCTGACGACATATGGCACTCACAAGAGAGACATTTAATGACCAGTTGCCTGAAAAGGGGAACGGAGCCACCCTTGTATTTATTACACATACTTCAGAGAAATTGGGCCCAGATTACCTGCAGTGAAGAAAATCATTGTCACAAAACTAGATAATAGTTCTCTTTGCAATTGTTGAGTGATTCTTGTTTTGTGGTTCGTGTTACAGCACTATTAGTATTCAGAATATCAATATCGATGGTAGAGTTGTCTGCCGAGTGATGAGTTGGATACAGTTCGGAAGGAAGAGGTTGTGACCATTCGCGATTATATTCTAAAATATGCCTGGAAGGACTGAAGGAAACCACGAAAGAAACTTGTCAGGGTAACCCGTGTTCCTTCCGAGATTCGAAACATAAATTTTCCGAGTACAGGTCTATAACTAATGACGTTTCTAATTTTATCGCACCGGCCTTTGTAAATGTGTCGTTGTAACAACTTGAGCACCGCCTTGTTTGAGATTACAGTGTTCTGGGACGTGGCGTCCCGCAATATTGTGTTGGGTACCAGTGTTTCAGAGGAATATGCTGCCACCATCTTCAGGACATAAGAGTATGACGCCATGCAGTTTCTTAGATCAGTATTATCATTTCAGAGAAACCGTGAATGTTTCCTCTACCCTAAACGTAGAAGCAGGAGGTTTCTCTTAAAAGTTGTCGATACCCATTTACCAAACTTCGTGGTGTCACAGTCGTGATATTCACTGCGGCGAGAAGCTCATCTTCTTTCTCACCTGCCCTACGATTTCACATTTTTTCTCTCTCTCTCATCTTCCCCAGGGATTGTCAGTTTAGGTTCTGTGTGATTTTAACCACAAGAGTGATAACTTTCCCAAAAGAACATTAACCAGTTAGTGTTCGTAATGGAAGCGTAATGTGTTGGCTGTGGGTGGCAGCTGGAGTTTTCAGTGTCCTCCGGAATAAATTTCAGGCCTGAAAGGTTTAATATTTCAGGCGTTAGACTGCGTAATTGCAATTGTTAAACTTTCTCCGCTATAAATTCTGTCGTTGCTGTGGAGCGCACAGAAGTGGTTCATGTAGACAGAGAATAATCCTATTGTAGTGCTTTATCTGAGAGAATAGAAATGTAAAGCCAGATGCTGAGTTCGTGGTATGTCTTCACGAGGGGAGATATGGAGGTCTTCTTGTTAAGATCGCTGTACCTGAAATGTCTTGTCCCGGAGCCTGAACTCGATCCTTATGACTCGGATTTATGGCGTTCGCATCCGGTATTCAGAGACAAGGGTTTTGCTAGGTTTAATCACCGAAATTAAAATGACTGAATTGGCACTGCCTAGGCTTTGTGCAGAATACGTTGTGTTCAACTGTCGAGCCGTTCAATAGAACTTGGAATGACTTATTCTTGGGTAGATCAATGATATCGTTTTAGGAACTTTGAGCAAGTTCGCTCGAGGGGCAAGGATTCTGACTTGTATATGGGGTTGTCCGGTTCATAGCTCGACTAGGATATGGACAATTCTGACATGGTTTTCGTGATTTTTCTCGAGTCTCTCTAAGCAAAATGTGAGGTAGTGGTAAAAGTTAAAAGTAAGGTTCACGCCAGGACAGGCCATAGAGCTTGTGTTCCTCTTTCTTTAACTTCGGCGCTAGTTGGGAGGGGGTGGGGGGTGGTCAGCGCCGCGCCACGACCGCTTTACCCCCAGGAAAGAAACCTGGTACCCATTCAGCAGGAGGCTAGGTGCGCCTCGAGGCCGTTCTGAATGGGTGCGGACAATCTTGCCCCCACCAGAATTCGACTCCCTGACCGTCCAGCCCTTAGCCAGTCGCTATAACGCTCTGCTACCCCGGCCCACGTGTCAGCGGTATTTAATTATGTTACGACCGCTTCGTTTTCAACTCACCATTTACTGTCACTAAATAATTCGACACTATATTGTTTGAGACACTGACTGCGCAGTAGATAAAGTGAGCCAGAAGTAAATTGATTCGGCTGCAGAAGTTGTATGGGACCCAGTGAGATTGTAGATAGCCATGAATGGTCAGTAGCTAAGGAGTTTGGAGGGGGGAGTGTCGTCACCTTTTCTTAGGCTCCGTTGCGAAGCGGCTGCGAGAAGCGACTTTTGGTTTCTTCATGTCTGTCCGGCATTTACCTGGAGCGACGGAGGAAGACCGCCTGCAGCCTTAGGATAGCCCATTTCCCATCCGACATTCGTATCTATCAAGTATTGAATACAAGTCAGGTGCCGTAACAGTTCAGGAAGTGTGATCGGAGTTGCAGCATGGTGTCGATGGCAGCCGTCTTGTCGCAGATGAACCAAGTAACGAAATTTGATTAAGGCACCCCCCCCCCTCTCCTGGGTTGTCTTAGCCCTGAACTAAATAAACTCGTCCTTAGGAATAATTTTCAAAAATATTTATTTCTGTGTATGCTTAAAATTATGTTTTTCTTTGATTGTACTTTTACTTCACATTTATTTTTGAGGTTTTAACACAATTCTTGATTCGTATCTTAGTAGACATCAGATTAACAGTACATTTGCGCGCGCATATGCTGTATAAAGATGTGAACGTGCGCGCGCGCGTGTGTGGGTATGTTTAAGTGTGTGTGTCTGCGTGCGTATTTCGTGGGTATTGATTCGAATTCCGACGTCGTTAAAATCATGTTACATGAAAGGTTTGCTAAACGGAACCCTTACATAAGTCGGAGTGTGCCTGAACAGGTGTCACTCGTTCAGAATCACTTTGTGGTTTTCTGTATAATCGTAGAAATGAGAACGTCTTTAAGTACAACACTTTGCAGTTAGTGGTTCATTTCGCAGATGTAATTTCTACGCGGCAGTGTTCTGTTGACTTTGTGACGCGTTTCGTAATGTAGCCATAATATCGATGATGCTGCTGGGTAAGCAAACACCACGTCTTGTGTCTGTGTTTGATCTCTGAAATTTATAATTATACCGGAAATACAAAGGCATCATTAATTAGGCAAGAGCATGTTCCTTTGATTGTGACATTTCCCGCAGTTTATTACTGAGGGGATTTTCATGCACGTGCTTTCCTGTTACACATTCGTCTTGTTTCCGTCCCCATTCCACGCAGACACAGTTATAACTTTACACTTACTACCCACACACCACCTGTAGTCGCTATAACATGAATAAACTTGCTAGTCTGGTCTGACGCAGGAAATTGTTAAACATTTCCCTCCCAGACAATAGACTGGTCTGTCGAGCTGACCACTGCTACTTGCCACAGCTGAACAATTGACTCGCAACTGTATTTTATGTGCGCCAATATAAGTTGTTAGAGCGACGACTCGTGGTAATGTAGGTTCGTCAGAAAGAAAGATTTACTGTTGTTTCTTCATTAATCCTCGTCGTCTCTGACTCCACATTGTGGTCTATTTAACGACGATTCAATATATCGCGTTGAATGATAGTATGATCATGGCAAACGAATTCGACAGGAACTGGAAGGAAACTGTCGTGATGTAATTGCATGGTTTTTCGTATTTTTTTTTTTTTTTTTTTTTTTTTTTGTGGGAAAACACTTTTTTTTCTTTTTAAACCCCCCCCAACGGGCCCTCAATTTTTTTTTTTTTTATTTGTTTGTTTTTTTTTTTTTTTTTTTTTTTTTTTTTTTTTTTACAGGGATTGATGAAAACCATGAAAAGCCTCGCAGAAGCAGGCCTCCGGGCCGAGATTTGTATGCGGAACCTCCCGAATACAATCCACTTCACTGCGACGTTTGGGTGACACGATTGATGTAGACAGATAACGTAGGACACAGGGACCGCCTGCTGGGTATAGTGACTGAGCTGTGAGGTCGACGATCTGGGGTTCGATTTATGATAGGGGCAAGATGTTTCTCTATACTCAAAAACATCTAGACCGTCTCTGGGGCCCACTTATCCTCTTATTCAATGTGTACCATGGGATATTTCCCGGGGGGTCAAACGACCGGGACGTGAAGGTGATCACTCGCTTCCATCCAATGTCATGGTTAAGAGTGACTGGAGCCTACCTCTCCCCCCACATGCCTTCATGACGTGCACAACGACAAGTTTACGTTTTTTATTATACGGCGTTGAATGGTAAAATTATTGGAAAGGATGGGGACGGATTCTGTCATGTCTTACGTAAAGTGTTCTCCCAGCACACTTGAAGGAAATGAGGAAAACCACCGAAATGTCAATCAGGATAGCCGTGTTTAATTTTGAGTTTCGAACATACATAATTTTGAGTTTCGAACATACAGGCTCGCGCCTAAGACGGCGAAGTGCAATCGAGTGGACTCAATCCTCATTCCTAAATACGTATTATTTATATGCATTGTATTGGAACTTAATGTAGAAGATTAATATCGGTCTGCAGGTAGTGACAGCATTGGCCCAAAATTTAATAAATGTCTTCTTTATCACCACATGTTTTGGGTACTGTACTGTATTTCCGGTTCCGAAGGAAAGCACACACTTCTAGCGATCTAATTCCATGGCCTCTTTGGCTAGGCGATATGCCGGAATCTGTTGCACGTTCCGTTTCCCATTTCTGATGCCACTTCCTGGTTTCGTCTTCTCCGTGTTACTGTCGAATATCATCATTTCGGACATGACCTTTCGAATGCCATGTATTCCTCCTCAGTACGTCGTTAGTATCCTGTGCATAGAGCCCGTGCTTCGTTGTAGAATAACAGTTAACGTGACAGCACGTAAGCAGTTAATTTTTTTCAGTGCGGTTACAAGTCGGAAGATCGCGGGTTCTATTCCCAATGGTGTCACTGGAATTTTTCATTGACATAATCCTTCCGGCTGCACTATGGCCTTGGGGTTGACTCAACCTCTAACAGAAATTAGTACCAGGAATATTTCCTGTGTGGGGGGTGGGGTAAAGGCGGCCGGTGCGTAGGGCTGACAACCTTACCACCTTCATGTGCCGATTGTCTTGAAATCTGGGAACCTCAACCTCCTGGAACCCTTTGGGCCTGTCCAAGCCCGTAATGGGACTGCAGTTGATATCAAGAGAGAGTGGGTGAAGAAAGAGTACTTCTTGTTCGTTACAAATCAAAATGGTACCTTAAGTGTAGAGCGTGTCTGTCCTTCTGTTTGTATTTAATGTTAGCGCCGAAACTACTGGACAGATTTCTCTGTAATTCGGTACCGGTGACTTTCACTGAAAGTTTGATCGAGTAAATGGGATTTTGGTAATAAGCGGACGAGAATAGCGGACACTCTACATGAACACGTTGTATATGCGTTTCCGCGGGTACCTGTCGGAGCAACAAATGTTACCGACAAAAATTGTAGAGGAAAATGAAGCATGCTTATGTCCAGTGCACGTTTTCCGTTATTTGTAACAGCTGTAGGTATGAATTACCGTGGATAATTATTATGCAGTTTTGTCGCCGTACTAGGAACTGGTGGACTTCGATGACATACTGGAAGTCCTTGAATATGTTTTGTGCGGACCATGTCTGTCCATCTGGCTACGTGTCACCTAATATTAGGGCCAGAACCATCGGACAGGGCTTTTTTTTGTTGCAAAATTCGATTTGGGGATTGTCGTTCGATTAGATTTTCTTCCCCATTCATCCACAATGAACGTACTTTTCCTAAAGCCATGAATGGGCTTTGTCGTATATTGCATATAAAATTAAAGTTACGTCTGCGCACGCCGTGAAGGCGTATGGAGAATGGAGGTATAGCTCCACACATTCTCAGTGTTGGCACTAGATGTGGTCGTCAGCTTCACACTTCTGCTACTTTACTATTGGTGGAAGAGCCATCGGTACCTACTGAGGATGGCTAGGATGGCCCCAAAGCCAGTCTGGATGTTTTGGAGAAAATCCCATGCTCCAGCCACAGTCTACGTGGGATTTTTGGTAGACAGAGTAACAATGGGACAGGTTTCTCTTCGATTGCTTCAGTTTTGTCATGTCAGTATCATTCCACCAATGATCCATAGTCGCATATCATTCATCTACCACTAACGCCATGTCATCTTTGCAGTTGACAGCGTCGTTAAATATACCACCCCTCCCTGTCTCTTTTGGTTGTTCCAGCCGGGAACAGATCCATGATCCTCGGTTTTTCAGCCGGTAGCCTACTCAGTATACCGACCACGCTATCGCGTCCGCCGTATGTCGCATCTAGATAACTAAATTTTATAAGCAGACAGCAAATAACTGCGATGAAAGCCATTGGGAATTTTGTGTATACTACATTGTGGCGCTGTGCACACCCTTTCCGATCTTGCGATACTCGTTCTACATACTTATAGGCCGATATTTTATTCGTCACGATGTGGGGGCGATTTGTGTATGTCTGGTCGAATGTGAGTCATATGCCGTGAAACGCAGATGCAGTCGCACTGTGACAGCGGGTTGGCAGGGCTGAGAATGATCATGGCTGTGACGTGGATGTGTTGCTTTTGAATAAATGGCTTGAACAGCTTTCGCACTGCCTTCACGTGCCAGCAGAACTTGTGAGGCGCACCGCAATGTTCTATCCAGCAGAGTACAGGCGCCCTGACTCGTCTGGATATTGATTACCCTGCAGGTTGTCTAGTCAAGCCCCTGCTGTCATGTAAGGCATTGGCATGGCGGAAGCAGGAGACGTGGTTATACTCAGGCATACTGATTACTCCCTCCTTGATTCTGATGCGTGTCAGAGACACTCACAAAAACCTTCATGTGATATTCGCGTCCTGTCGTGATTGTTCAGGCTGACGCTGTATGCTCACCGTGTAGACTGGTATGTAGAGCCAGCGTTTCGAAGGTCGGTTCAGGTCTTAAATCATGTATATGGAGGCTACATGGTCTTTCGAAATGCACGATGAATTTCACGTCATTCCTCATCCTTCTGGAAGTAAAACTCCCGGAAGATCAACGTGTCTTAACCAGGCTGGTCGACCATCACACCGTCATCGGCGGCCTAATGGTGGCGATGGCAGTGTACACGTACCGTGACATGCGTGGTGCATTTTGATTAACCCTTTTCAGTCCAAAATATTTTGTTGGTTTCAGTAAGGTGAAGGTAAATTTCACCCAGAATAGGCCACGAAGGCCCAGAGGGGAGTAGAGGTATAGCTCTACTCTTTCTTTAACCTCGACTTTAGATGGGGTGGTTGGTCAGCGCCACGCCTCGGCCGCTTTACCCCCGGTACCCATTGTATAGGAGTTTGGGTGGGCCTCAGAGCCTGTCTGGACAGGCGCGGAAAATCTCGCCTTTACCGGGATTCGATCCCCGGAAAGTCCAGCCTGTAACAAGTCGCTATACCGGCTGAGCTATCCCGGCTCCCGGATTTCAGTAATCTTTGCCAAATAAATTTTCCGCAAAATTTCTAATTTTCAGGCACCAGATAACAGCCACTAGATGGCAGGAGCTTAGATGAAAGTGACACACAACGCTGTAAAATTACGTGTCGCTTTGAGTTCGACGTTAGGCCTGGAACAACGGGACACAGGCGAGTATAACTCGACATTGGACCGATATGGTTTAATTATCCCGAAAGAAACGTTTAAATTTTACTAGGGGAAACGATTATGGGTGCGCGTTTAGTTGTATTTCATTTACTTTCAGACCTTTAAATTTGTTTCAAAATAAGCTTTGTTTTGTTAACACTTGCCTGCTTTCGGAAAGCCATTGTTGAGTAGGCCCTATACGTGCAAGCTACGACATGTACCCATAGCGTAGAAGTTCCAGGATCCTTTACTGCTGTTTAATTGTCTTGCAAATCATAAGACGCATACAGTTTGTGTGTTTCATTCCTTTCGTACAACATTAGTCGGTCTGGTCGATTCTCCGCCAGTTTGATGGACAAGCGCGCGGTAGTGCTTGTGGTTAAAAAATTCCGTGGCCTTAGTCCGCACGCGAACTATACCGACAGAACGGCCGCCGCCGGTCAGCGAAGTTAGTGCCAACTCTTGCGGATAGAGGGGTGTCACGTGGTCAGCACAACGGGTCCCCACAGCCGTTAATCTCTGTTTTATAGACATGGAGCCGCTACTTTTTTCATTCAAGTAGCTCCTCACGAGGCTGAGTGGACCCCGTTCCAGACCCACTACTACTCAGAAAATCTGGTAGCGCCGGGGATCGAACCCGG
>Ga0123354_10017177_pt1 | contig 11335 bp, 3 predicted proteins | sample TergutLab28metaG_2_FD_97872 | JGI IMG/M metagenome (GOLD analysis project Ga0123354, IMG submission 97872) | Labiotermes labralis P4 segment gut microbial communities from Petit-Saut dam, French Guiana - Lab288 P4 | ecosystem: Host-associated > Arthropoda: Insects > Digestive system > Gut ... | reverse complement strand
CCCTGGTCCTCCAGGTTGGAGGTTGGGCGTGAGGCTGACAACCCCACCCCATAAAAAATATGTATCTTGAGAACCTTCTGACTTCTGAAACCAGATGGAAACAACGGAGACAACCCAGCATAATCAATGATTTGCAAGTGTAAGGAAATGGATACACAAGTCGCGGGACCCAGAACATGGATGGCAACTGTCTTCGGCTTACAATCTGCCAAGGATTGTAATGGCAGAAAAAGAATAAGAATTTTTTTTTCTAAACTTGTGTTATCCCACAAATACTGAGATGTCAACTTTATGTCATTGCATTTTCCTGTATGTTTGAAGTCTGTATATACCTGATGTTTTGAGTGATATGAAACATGTGCCATTCTGATAAAATCTATGTTGACTGATGTTTTGTTTCAAGTCAAATTTTGTAAGTTAATGTTTTTGGTATTATAGGGTATATGAGTGAAGAAAATGAATTGTTATTGTTTAACAAGGAATCATAATATGTATATGTATTTAAAAGTTCCTAATACAAATGTCTGTGACTGATATTCCTAAACGATCTTATTCATTAGGCATGTTGAATTGTCTGTACCATGTCCAGTAAATTTCAGTAACGGGAGTATGGAAAGTTTCTTCACCTGTGCGCATTTTTGCCCGACGTATGGAGAAGTCAGAATATCACATTTATGAATTGGTCTGATGATGGAGCAGAGTCATGAAATTTGATATGCATACCTTTTACTTTGCATAATTTTTATATTCTAATTACTGACACCCTTTATTAATATGTGTCCAGTGTACTGACTGCATTTTGATGCTGGCTGTTGCATTATCTTCCTAGCTGACACATCTTGCCATTTGTAGGTGGTTGTATTCATTGCATTTCCTGTGTGGACTGTTGCACTTACTTAGATTCCCTTGTTGCTTCTTGTTGACATGTGTTTCCTTTCCTTCACTGTAGGTTGCTCACTTGTGGGCTCTCCTGTTGTGGATATAAGTACAGCAACCAATAAGTGAAAATGTCAGTTTTACATGAGTGCGTTACAAAGAGGGAAATAAATGCAACAGAAATACATATCAAATGTGCAACAGGTTAAAAACAGTGAAGAATATGGAAACATGTGCGTAAAATACAGGATACTATGAATGACTATGTGTTAGGATGACGCTGAGGATAATGCAATAGCATCGAAACGTGTCAGTACGTGTAGGTGGTTTTACAAGTACAAGAAAATGCTAAAGGTTGTAGAGTAGTCAGTTTTGTTACCGATTGATGCTTTGAGACACGTCATATTAGTAACAATGATCTGCGTGAGGTGTCGCGATTATAGTCCTAGGCGTGTTAGTTGGGTAATCTCTGTACACAGATGGCAAGGCTGTCATGTTGCCACTTTTCATCATTCACTTGCCAATCTATATACTAGATGATCTGTGTTCACATACGACTCACTCGCAACGATCACACTTGAACAATGAAAACAAAGAAATACTTCTCCCAACAAAACATAAATTTGTTTTTGTCGTTGATGAAATATAATCTAATACTAGGGCATATGCTACACACAGCTCTCCTTTCCGATTTTGTTTTTTCGTTCTATGCGTCTGCCGTATATAGCGCTACAATCTCTCGTGGTATTAACGTAGGTCTACCGCAAGTGGCGCTTCAGCCTCCTCTTGACCACAACTGCACATTAGTCTCCTCTAACGTTACGACATGGTTCAACTCACATGATGAAAGTTGAGGCGATTATCATTTGAAAGATTGTTCCGTTCCATGCTGTGGCTTTGTTACAGGTGTGTCCTCATAACACCATGACTTTTCACGTCTAACTTTTTATAATTCTCATCCTCTGCAATGGACACGTCCTGAAATGGTGCAGTCCATTCTTATTTCTATTGTCTTTAATGCATGAGGAACAAATTTTGCTCACAACTACTCTTCCATAAAATTTGCTACAGTACTGTAAACATGGCACATATCACTTTGGAAGTGCGGCCAATTCTGGCACCATCTGTCATGTTCTCCCAACCATCAATAAAAAGAGCTACACATCGGTAATCTTTAAAGACAGAGCGCACTACTGCCATATGATTTGTAGTGTTGCCAGAGCATTTTTACAGGATTTTACACAGAACATAATTACAGTTATGCTGCACAAAAAATTTACAAGGCATTGTAGCTTAACCATGTAAAGTAACGAACCTGGTCATGTGTACGCCGATGGTTTATACTAAACCGTCCTGACTTTGTGTGGTAGATGGTGCTCATATTATTCTTACAATAAACACTGTTTGAAAACTTTTCACACCCACCTTGCACATGAGTCTTATTTTTTTTCCAACTTCACTGTGCCACAATAAAGTATGAGATATCAGACATGACTAATTATCTTCCATAAAAGACAAATCATATTGAAATGAGTTGCACTTCAACAATAAAAGTCTTAATAAAGTTGCCTGTCGTATCTACAGATAAAAATGAAACATATTTATTTTCTTCCTAAATTATCTTAATGCCAGGCTTACTAAGCTACACACTGTGAGCTGCTGGTATACATTTAATCTCCCTGCCATTAGGATGTAGATTCAGTCAGTGATTTACTGTAGATGATGTACAACAGTTCAGCAGATAAAAGAATTGTGTGAACTTCATATCCAGTGAATGGTCAATTCAGAAAACAAAGCCTGTTTAATTGATTGTGTTGCTGAAGCGTCCTTCATTCTCTTTGAGTGCAGATTTGTTAACAGTAAGGCTGTACACTACAGTGTACTGTTGGTATTGTAGTGCTGATTATCTGCCAAACAAGTATCGTTTGTATTAAATGTATGTATTAAAATTTAAAAGACCCAGTAAAAATTCCGGCAGCAGCGTTGCTCAGAGCGATTTAATTCTGGTGTCGACGGTTCATTTTAAACATTTCAGTTTTTTTTCAGTTACCTTTCACATAAGTTTCATTACAGAAATTAGGCATCTCCAAATCCATCGTCATTGTCATAATGGTGAGCTTATTTTGAATGATGGGATGGAGCAGTGGACTCTGCATAGGGTGTTGGCGATCCACAATAGAAGTTAACCTGTGACCTGTTCTGTAGCTGCTGTCAGAATCTTCTTTGGTTCCTTCCTATACTGCAACCCAATAAATAATGTATTTAAATGAATGTGGGAAATAGTGACCAGGTTATGGGACAGACAATTCAGTCCAATTCCAAGTACAGAAGATTTTGTATTTTTTACACAAAATTCAGACTGGTTCAGAGGCCAACCCAGCCTCACACTCTGTGTGTATCAGGAGATTTTTGCCTGATGAAAAAGTGGTTGCAGCATAAGAAATCTGACCACTCACCTCCATCTTGAACTACAAATAAGAATGATTGGAGTAAAGCTGTTCTTCCCCATACACGCAATCTTCATGAGCACAAGAAAACTTCAACTTTATCTTTATTGTCGTGTGCATGTAAATTAAATGTACACAACATAGCAGTCTGTGCAATGGCCAAACCAAGAATCAGGGATCATTCCATGGGCAACAAAACATAATTGTGTGAGACAGATATAAGGATGTAGTAGTGAAGCCAGCAGATGCCAGAACAATAACAGAATGTATTGTATCCATGTGTGTTTTGTTCTCCAGTCACAACAAATCACAAATGAATCAAATATACAAATGTGGAAGAAGATTATTAGGAAGAGGATGGTGATTGGGAGGAAGATTACATGTTGCAATGTAAAGCTGGAAACTGAAGGTTAATGACTGTGGAAACAGTATATTATCTTGTAATATGTGCAGACAGTAGACTTAATCAGTTTGTACTGTGTGCAGACAGTAGGTTTAACCCTTTAAACGCCGAATAAAATCCCATCCGCCATTTGCTGGTACTATTAGGAGCTCACCATATTTTCCATGTTAGCAGAGTAAGGGTTAATTATGTTATAATGTGTGAACCAGCAGACTTAATTATCTTGTAATGTTTGCATACAGAGGTTGTAAGTAGCTTGTAATGTGCACAAACAGTAGACTTAATTATCTTGTAGTGTGTACAGACAGTAGATTTAATTATCTTGTAATGTGTGCATAAAGTAGAATTCATTATCTTGTAAACAGCAGAATTATCATGTACTGTGTGCATACAGAGGTTGTAATTAGTGTGTAATGTGTGCAAACAGTAGACTTAATGTTGTAAAGTGTGCAAACAGTAGACTTAATATTGTAATGTGTGCAAACAGTAGACTTAATTACCTTGTATTGTGTGCAGACAGTAGATTTAGCTTGTAATGTGTGCATACAGTAGACTTCATTATCTTGTAATTTGTGCAAACAGCAGAAATAATTATCTTGTATTGTGTGCATACAGAGGTTGTAATTAGCTTGTAATGTGTGCAAACAGTAGAATTAATTATCTTGTAATGTGTGCAAAGAGTAGGATTAATTATCTTGTATTGTGTGCATACAGTAGTTGTAAATAGTTTGTAACATGTGCAAACAGTAGACTAATTATCTTGCAATGTGTGCAGACAGAAGATTTATTTATTCTTGTAATGTGTACAGACATTAGATTTAATTATCTGTAATGTGTGCAAACAGTAGACTTAATTATCTGCAATGTGTACACACAGTAGAATTAATCTTCTTGTACCATATGCAGACAGTAGTCCTAATATTCTATACACATTCTGATCCCTTGGCTTTAACTGTTAACTCAAAAATAAAAAGTTTACTATCAACCGAACACCACCTTTTCATTTTGAAACAAACAAGTTTCGCTTGTTTACAGCAAACACGAAGCCATTAAGAACATAATTTAAAATAAGGTAAAAATATATATGCAGGGTGTCCCAGGAGGAATGTGCCAGACTTCGGGAGGGTGTTCCTTATGTTAAAGGATACCAATATAACCCAAAACACCTATATCCAAAGTTGAATGGTTATGGAGATAATGGCCAGAGAAATCTGAAACTTTGACAGCTGTTACACACTTATTGATTACCAATACATATTACAACTGGCAGGAATATGTGGTTTCTATAATGTTAATATCTGTACTTAACATGTAATTGACGTATGAGTGACATAAAGCCTTTAAATTGAACTACATAAACACTCGCAATAACGCCGTGGTCATTCTTAAGGCTCCAAGCACTTTACATGGCGATTCGAACTCCCGTACAAGCAACTAACAGTCACGCAGGCACGATTAACACTGCATTCCACTCTCAAGGTCATCAACGCTGTCACGCGATGCATCAGCTGTGCAGGTTGCAGTATTTGGAACCGCAAGAAGCCCCACCTTTTCTCAGGCCATTATCTCCGTAACCGTTCAACTTTGGATATAGGTGTTTTGGGTTATATTGGTATACTTTAACATAAGGAACACTCTCCCGAAGTCTGGCACATTCCTCCTGGGACATCCTGTATATATATATTCACCATATGGGTTCATTCTGTGGGATCCCAGACGTGTACAGAGTTTTTAACAATTTCAAACTGTAACATCTGCTCTTACAGTAGCTGATGGTTGTAGAAGAATTTTAGGTCTCATTAATTTGTATGATGTTTATGTTAAAATATTAAATTGTAAGATAAAATATTTATTTTATTAATTACCTTACAACTTAATATTTTAACTTAACAGTTTTACGTCTTAGCAAGACCTAAAATAATTCTAGAACAATCAGCTAATAGTGACCACATTTTACAATTTCATATTGTAATAAACACTGTACAATTCTTGGATCCCACACAGCGAAGCCGTGTAGTGAATATATATATATATATATATATACATATATATATAGCATATTACCTTCTTTTAAAATACAGTGTTGATGGCCCAATGGTTGTCATAAACTACAGAAACTTGCAGCCTTTTTGTGTTCTGACCTATAGTAAACAATATGTTTTCAAACATGGCACAAACACAATGGGAAGTACAACTGTCAGACATACAATTGGCTTCATCATTGTGACAAGTAACAATATATACTTTATATAAGAAACTGAAAAATGAAATGTGAAATCACATTTCCTGAAACTTCAACTCGAGAATACCAAGTATACAGTTCCTGAAGTGTTTGCAATATAAGACAGCCACTTCCAGCACATATACAATTATGTATCCAATCTCCACACCCAAGAATTGGATAATTAAAAATTATGTGGCCTACAAAAACTGTTTATACATTGGGGAAATATTGAGAAGTGTTAACAAGTATTAATAAGCCACAATGTCCATCATTTCAAGACACTTGCAATACATTAATACTCTGAACTTCCAAAATATTCTTGTACTATTGGACATAAACGACTTTTGCCCAAGCATGAATTATATCGGCGCAGTGGAAAATCTCTTTAAAATAGCACAGAAATAGAGAACCCATGGTGATGATTCCTCTGATAATGCACCATAAATGAATGGCTTATACATATCATTGTGCTATGACTGCTGATTACAACAAGACAGAATATGTCTCTTTAGATCATGTTTCTGACTGAACATCTTACTGCAAATACCACAGCTATATGGACGCTCGCCAGTATGTACACGCTGATGTACTCTTAGATGTTCCATTTGTTTGAATGTTTTATTACACATTTCACAGCGATATGGACGTTCTCCGCTATGTACACGTTGATGTACCTTCAAATGTTCTAGTTTCCTGAATATTTTATTACACAATTCACATTGATATGGACGCTCCCCACTATGTACACTTTCATGTACCTTCAAAGTACCCAGTTTCGTGAATGTTTTATTACAAACATCACAGCCATATGGTCGCTCCCCATTATGTACACGTTGATGTTCCTTCAGACTACTTGTGTCCCTGAATGTTTTATTACACGCGTCACAGCGATATGGACGCTCACCAGTATGTACACGTTGATGCACCTTCAGGCTACCTGTTTCACTGAATGTTTTATTACACACATCACAGCGATATGGACGCTCTCCAGTATGTACACGGTGATGAACCTTCAGAGTACCCCGTTCCTTAAATGTTTTATTACACACATCACAGCCATATGGTCGCTCCCCAGTATGTACACGATGATGTACTTTCAGATGTTCTATTTGTTTGAATGCTTTATTACACACTTCACATTGATATGGACGCTCCCCAGTATGTACACGTTGATGTACCTTCAGATGTCTAAGTTGCTTGAATGCTTTATTACACACATCACAGAGATATGTACGTTCCACAGTACGCATCTCCTGGCACTGTTCCATAGCACCCTGCTCTCTAAATGTTTCATTGAAGTTTCCCTGTTAGAATAAAAAAGGAAGTAACATTACTATTTTAAAATGAAGTAGAAAACATTATTAAAAGTGAGTAACAAATCAGTTACACAAATATTATATCACAAGACGTGTTCTTTATCAAATTCCACAAGTACCACAAATGTAGTCTATTAGGTGTGTTAACAATACATTAATCAAATACCCCATTTCCTGTCACAAGACACTATTTCAGTATGATGTGTGTAAAGATATTTTACAGCTTTTCTTTGAAGATCTAAACTATGCTATGTCTCTCATGATAATCAGCTACCACCACATAAGCACAGTGAAAGTCAGCTTGCCTAAAAGACATCAAGTATGTGTCGGCTGTCTGCTATCAAGACAAATTCTTCTTGGATAACTTGACCCTTGAAGATGGGACTGACTGCTTATGCCTAAATGTCAGAATGGAGTTACTACTGTATGCTGCGAACAATCCATGAAAAGAGCAGGTCTCAAAACATGTTCAATTTCAAGTAGCCCAGAGATTAGATAAATATTCCAGTTACATTATGGTACAGTGTACCACTTACCCAGTCAGCAAATGTGTGTTTAGCAACAGGCGGCATTGCCTTCTGTCTGCATGCAGTACAACAAAGCGTCTGTAAGATTATAAAAAGGGGACGGAAGTGATGTTTCTGATGCCTCTGCTACACTCTCTGATAAAAACTGCAACTAAGACCGAAGTGACCTTTTGCAATACATGACACAAGGGGATGATACAGCATTGGGTGCTGTAGTTGCAGGATGACTTTCTTATACTGCTTAAAAACAACTCTGAGGCCAGACGATATTGAATGCAAGTGGCACAGCATCTACCTGTACCAGATCATCCAGGGTAGACTCCCAGCCCAACCCATACCTGAAATATTGCTAAAGTTGCCACAATCATAAGACAGATAGTTAAGAAATTTGGAGTAGTAAAACCCTGTATATGGACAAAAAGCCATAGTCAAATTCATGACAACTTCATATCTTGGAGGTAAGCACATATGTTAATAATAGGACAGCATGATAAAACGCTCAGAGGCCTAATGGACAGTAAAGGAAGCACAGAGTTATCTGCTGTGTGAATGGAGAGTCTGGTCAGTGGTGTGAAGCAGTATCTGAAACTTGTGTTTGCATACTGCACATCAGTGCACTTGAATAAGGAATGAGATAGGGGAATGTCAATTTTTCATTCCTCCCCCAGCCCATACTTCTTGCAGAGGCAACCATCACCCGTAGGCTTGTAACACCACTGCATTCAGGCAGTCAGTAACATCACAAAGAGAAGACAAGAAGAACCACCGCTCTATGGAGTAATCTAAGTCCCCTATGACAAATCACGATTCAAATTCCTGCAACTTGGAGCTGATACTCCAAAAATCCTGATACTTCAGCAGGTGAGGAAAACAGTCCCTTATTCCAGAAGATCTGGTGTTAGTACCTTCCAGTACACATACTGATGTGATTTCTCATTTTCTAATAGTGATTTCACTGAGGCCACTGATCTATTATAACGGCTCACAAAGAACCCAAAATAAGTAAACAGGCTGGTATAACAAGGCACATAACATTCACAATTCCAGACACTAGAAATAATTAGGAAGCCTGGAAATGCTATAAGCCACAGTGTCATTACAGCGGCATACAAGATTGCATTGTTGACCAACTAAGGTATAAATAAACACAAAAAAAAAATTACCTGTAAGAAATTAGGTCAGTAGAGGTGCTGTTTGATAAATGGAATAGTAAAGAATCCAGCACCACTCCAGTTCTGTGGAAAAAAATCAAATGTATAGGAACTTAAAATTGTCTGGCCTATAAGAATCATCCTGTGGATATGGATTTTTAACTAAATGGAGATGAGAATATAGTTTCATCTTCTCTGCAAGTACATGCAGACCATCTCATCTAGTACACACCCAAACACCCTTCACCCCCCCGCCCCCAAAAAAAAAATCATGGCAAAACATTTTCATTCCCAACAGTGGAGCTGTTTCCAGTGGCCAGAACTACTGACCTCACAAAAACAACTGACAGTCCTGGACACTGGTACAATGTGTCTAGTAACAGACATATACACACATAACTCACCTCATCAGGTTCAGCATTTATATCAGGAAAAGTTACACCTTCAGGAATCTCCTCTTGTTTTATGTCTATATCCACCTCTTCTTTTACATCTACATCCTCCATAACTTTTACATTGCTGATATTACATGATGTTGAAAATGTCTTACTAGATGAATCTGGCAGAATGTGCAGAGGATCTATGCAGCTCTGTAAAACCAAAAGAACATAAATGTGACCTCTGTCATGACAAGGAATGGTACACACTTTCATCAAAGCTGATAATACTGCAGCTGCTTTGTACATTCTCAACTCTACAACTGTCAAATCATTACAATATACAACAACCAATGTCTCAGAGAAAAGTCCTTCCCAAGAAGCTAACAGTTGCTCAGCTACAAATTCAATTCACTTTTTTACAGAACATGTGGGTTCATTGCAATTTCCACCACAGCCTGACTCACATCCTTTCACCTAATTCCTTTATCACACCTATCTTCTGTTCTCACATATATTCTTCACTGAACAACATCACTATTACAGCCCATATGTTTAGTGCACTTCAAACACCATGCTGACACAACAAAATAGGGGACAGAAAGGTGAGACATTGACAAATAACAAAAACCCTAACCTAACCTACCGTTCTTAAACTGGAATAAAGGACACCCAACGAAACTCAAACCACAAACATCACCAACCCTAACCTAAATTACATATATTAAATTGGAACAACCAAACAAAACACTGTGTTGTCGATGACAAACACAACTCACAAGGTAGGCCGCCTGTATTAAACTGGCACAACCAGAACACTAACATAACAACAGTAAAAATGTTCCTACAGTGACTGTGTAGTAAAGTGTCAGAGAGTGAATTTAGGCATCAGTAACAACATTGGCTACATCAGCATGTTTGTAGCTTGGTATATGTATAGGCCACTGTGAGTGGAGAATATCGTTCATTTGGATTAGAGATTTATGATAAACCTGTGTGCATGCCTCATGTCACATGAACTATACATGACCCAGCCATTCACCCTCTTTTTTTCCTTAATTCTAACAGAATGTGGTGGCAGGTACAATTTTTGACGGTATACCTTATGCTGTTTTCTCCATGTTCCCATTACTTTCACCCATAAAAGCCTAAGGACTGATCAGCGCTGTTCCCAAACCCAGTCTACAGTCCTTCTGCAATGTCACAGACCAAGTGTCACACCCACAGATACAAAAATACCACGTAAACAGGCAAGTTTATACTTCAATTACTAGTTTTCTGAAAGCAGGAAAAAAAACAAAACATTATGGAGATGCAGTTTGCATTTCTCTAAAATTCATTTCCTTTCAGTTTCTTCATCCTCCAATCTTTATAGCTTAATGTCACTCCAAAATACTTCAAGTTCCCCACCCTTCCAAAATTTCAAACACTGTTTCAGCTAGGCCATGTTTTTATGGTCTGATATTCCCATTGTGCCCCTAGAATACATAGTAATAAAAGAAGGGAAGCTTGTCAATGCACAGCTTCACTGAAGCAATTATAAATGGCAGCTACATGTTTCAGCTACAAAGAAGCCATCATCAGGCAGTTTATGTGAGAAGAAGAAAGGGAAATCATATACCTGTTTTTTTTTACGTTTCGTTGACCCTGCATCTCAGTATATTTATCTCAGTAATTTACCAACTTGATGCACAAAATTTTTGTTTTACAATAAGTTTATTTCATGCCTCTACATGTTTTGAGCACATGTGCTCATCATCAGGAGGTCAAAATTGCATTATGCAGCTTCTGGTATCATCACACTGAAACAAGTGAGTGGTCTAAAATTACTAAAATACAATTCTACAAATATGAGCAAATAGTAGTAAAATTTATGTGTGAATTTTTCAGATGTGATTACTGTGTATTACTTACTATAAACATGCTATGTCATGTAGAGGTTATGTTTATCCAGTTATTAAACTTATTAGAAAGGTACTATGTCTATTTACATTTATGTTTGCTTAGTCTATCT
>Ga0123354_10017176_pt1 | contig 11335 bp, 9 predicted proteins | sample TergutLab28metaG_2_FD_97872 | JGI IMG/M metagenome (GOLD analysis project Ga0123354, IMG submission 97872) | Labiotermes labralis P4 segment gut microbial communities from Petit-Saut dam, French Guiana - Lab288 P4 | ecosystem: Host-associated > Arthropoda: Insects > Digestive system > Gut ... | reverse complement strand
TCCCTGATGTTCTGGCGTGACAGGGTACCACACTGTGTGCTGGTGCTCCGAGAAGGCGGGAACGACGGGATGCTTGTGGAAGCGGGCTGCTATTACGGGCCCTGGAACGCAAAATATATCTCAAATGCCAGGGAGTTGATCCAACATGAACTTGAGCGGGACGCCGATTACGTATTGAGGAATATCAAGCCGGATGAGGCGTCGGGCAGTATCGTTATCTATCTTGAAAACCTTGTGGATTGCGACGGGCACAACCTCAAAGGCGACTGCGAAATCGCCCGTATGTTCTATGATGCTTTGCTTAAGCACCCTGAAGTAGATGGAGTCACGCTCTCGGACGATAGCCTGATCGTTACCTCTGCTCAAACACAGCGGCAAGGTTTACCTCTCAGACTGAAACTGCGCGACCTGCTCCAATTGGGGGGTTTAGATAACGCCTTCATAGTACATGGAACAGCCGATGTAGCTGTGCCGGGCAGCTATTTCGGGACGATGACGGATAAAGCGATGAAAGCATACGCCGGCATTCTGGAAGCGGATGTCCAGGACATCCGGCCCGGTGAGTATGGTCCGGAGGTCGTTATATCCGGAGCCAGCCCGGAACTCCTGATGCGATGCAGCCGGACAGCTCAAAGGCATGAACACATTGAACCGATGCTGCGCCTCGCGATGTGAGCCAGTATGAAAAACTGTTTTGGAAGAAAGTCTAATATATATAGGAAGGATTACACCGATGAAAACCGCAACTATAACCATTGCTTTTGAGCAGGACAAACTCAAGGCGCTCCAGTTTTACGCCGGTAAAAAAGAAGCCGACCTACAGTGCGAACTGGACGATTTCTTGCAAAAACTCTACGAAAAATACGTCCCGGCTCAGACCCGCGAATACATCGAGAGCCAGTTTGAACCGGCGGCTACGCCGCCCAAACGCCCGAACCGGCCCACAGCAATCAGCCCCGGAACTCACATTGACTCATCCCGCCAGAATTCGGGCAGGACAGAACCGTGAGCCGGCCTTTTGAGGAAAACCGGGAGTTAGCCGCAGGAGCTATCGACGATATGTACCTGCAGCTTTCAAGGATGGCCCGGACATATAACAACTACATAGATCATGGTGCTGTCAACGCCGCAGCCCAACTGCATGAAGAAATGGAGGACTTGGGGCGCGACATACTTGCCGAGGAAGAAATATACCGCATGGCGTTTTATTGAACCAAGCACTCCAAGGGAGCCGCTTGCGCCAACGTCGCCCCCGTGTCGCCCTTGTGCGCCGTTTTTCCGGCGATGGTGGACACGGTACACCTGTGGCAGCGGAATAACGCGGTGTTGGGCGTTGTCGCGCGGATTCGGGAAATGGCTACTTCGGCAGCACTCGGACAGGCAAAAAACATGAGTTACGGGATGGTCAAAAACAGCCGTATTGCCGCTATTCCACCGTGTCGATTTTAGTGCAGGATAAAGAACCGGGGTCGCTTCGGCGCCCCCAGCCCAGGAAACACCGCCCCGCAACGCGGGTCGGGAAGTGGACCATCGGGGGTCGGAATTACGCCCTGCAGCCGATGGCGGGGTCGCTATCAGCGAATAAACCGCTTCCCGCAACATGATCTAAGGGGTCAGGCGCCGATAACGCACCGGATAACAGTTTGGAGGAACATATGTCTGAAGAAAACAAAACAAAGTTCGCCCTTTGGCTGAGCCCGCAAGTGAAAAGCTTGGTCACAGATATGTACGAACGGGACAACTGCCGCAGCCGGAGCGAGTTTATCGAGAAGGCTATCCGCTTCTATGCAGGGTACATGTCATCTGCGGAGAGTTCTGAGTTCCTGTCCCGTACACTGGTATCATCGATCCGCGGGACTCTGGACGACAGCGAGAACAGGATATCCCGCTTACTGTTCAAGCTCGCGGTGGAACTATCCCTGACGATGCACATCGTCGCTGCGGGAAAAGGCATCGGCGATATACCGCTGGCAAAATTGCGCAGTAAATGTGTCGGGGACGTTCGCAAAAGTATCGGCAGCGTGGACATGGAAAAGATTGACGAGTATCAGAACGGAGCGTGATAAAGAGAATGCCGCGCGTCATATTTATCTGCCCATACCTTAAAGGAAACAACCGGACAACGCCGCAGCGGAGGAACTATGTGAAGTACATCGCGACCCGCGAGGGCGTGGATATTATTGGCGACTCGAAAAAACTGCTGCCCGGTACATGGCGCCAGAAGAAGATGATCGAAGACATTATTAGAGACTTCCCGGATACCACCGAGCGTTTCGAATATGAGGACTATATCCAAAACCCGACGCGCGAAAACGCTTCGACTTTTATCTCCGCCGCATTGGAACAGAACCTTGCGTTCCTCGCCAAGCGCGATAACTATGTCAACTACATCGCGCGTCGCCCACGTGCCGAGCGCATGGGGGCGCACGGCTTGTTCAGCGCAAAGGAAGAGCCCATCGTGCTGGACCAGGTGGCAAATATGGCGGCGGAGCATCCCGGAAACGTATGGATGCCAATAATCTCCCTGCGGCGCGAGGACGCGGCACGGCTCGGGTATGACAATGCCGAGAACTGGCGCGCCTTCCTTTCCTCGTATACCGCAGAAATGGCACAAGGGTTTAAAATAAATCCCGACCGTTTCCGCTGGTACGCCGCATATCATGACGAGGGGCACCACCCGCATGTACATGTGGTCTGCTGGTCTGATGATCCGCGCGAGGGGTTCCTGACCAAAAAAGGGATACGGGATATCAAAGCAGGGCTTGCATCACGGATCTTCAGGCAGGAACTCTTGCACATATATGAGCAGCAGACTACGCATAGGGAAAAACTTAACAAGGAAGTACAGCGTGAGATGGAAACGCTGATCACGGAGATGGAACATGGGGTGCTTCAGAGCGCGCCAATCGAGGGCCTTATTGCGCTTCTTGTTGACAAGCTGCGTGATCACAAAGGTAAAAGGCAATATGGGTACTTACCGGCGCCTGCCAAGGATATTGTCGACAAAATCGTTGACGAACTGGCTATGGCCGGGCAGGTTGCCAGCGCATACGATAAATGGTGTGAATCGAGGCTCGATATCCTGCGGACATATATGAAGGAGCCTCCGCACCCCGGCCCCTTGTCGCAGCAGAAGGAGTTGAGACGCATCCGAAATATCGTGGTTGAGGAAGCCGTGAAAATCGCGTCCGGTGATTTTATTTTTGAAGAAACGATGCCGGACGTCATCGAGGGCCCGGATCACGAAGGCAATGACCCATCCCCCGGCTATCAGGCGGAGGAACTGCCGGATACTGATGCCCCGGAGCATGAAGATCTTCCCTCTCATGCCGCGTGGAACGATGCATACCGGGCGGCAAGGAAATATCTCTTCGGTTCGGAAGATACAGAGAGGAACTTCAATAAGGCTTTCCGCCTCTTCGAAAAAGAAGCGTATGCAGGGAACGCACTCGCCATGCATGACCTTGCTCGGATGTACACAGATGGCCTTGTCGCTGCGCGCGATCCGAATGCTGCGCATGATTGGTACGCAAAGGCTCTCATAGCATTCATCGCTGTTGAGGATAAGAAAGCGGACCGGTATATCGAATACCGTATAGGTAAAATGTATGCAGCAGGGTTGGGTACAGATCAGGATCACAGCAAAGCAGCAGATTGGTTTCGGGTGTCCTCGGATCAAGGATACAAATATGCCCAATACTACCTTGCCGGGTTACATATGCAAGGAAAAGGCGTCACGCAGGATCACAGCGCCGCTTATGAGCTATACGCCAAATCTGCTGCGCAGGATTTCCCTTATGCCAGTTTCGAACTTGGCAAAATGTGCAAAGACGGCGTTGGGACTCAAACGGATCAGGCGGCGTCCGCTCTGCATTTTCATAAGGCGTACCAAGGACTCGTTTTGCTGGAGTTGCAGAGCCATGATGACAAGCTGCAATACCGGCTTGGCTGGATGTTGGAAAACGGCGTCGGTATTGAAAAAGATGCTTACGCTGCAATGAAGTTTTACGAAGAAGCAGCCGGCGTCGGGAATATACACGCACAGTACAGGATGGCAAATTTGCTGCTTATGGACGGTGCCGCAACGCCGGAGCGGGTGGCTGAAGCCGTCGAGCTTTTGGAAGAATCCGCTGCCGGCGGCAGCGGCCCGGCAGTGTACGCGCTTGCCAGGCTGTATTATGACGGGCAGGTAGTGCAAAAGGACACCGTAAAGGCGGTAGGGTTATTCGTTCGCGCCGCTACAGAATACCAAAATGAGTATGCCGCATACCGGCTTGGCATATTATATCTTCGCGGAGAGGAAATACCAGAAGACATACATGAGGCGGTCCGCTGGCTTTCGATAGCGTCGGAGCGTGGGAACCAATACGCGCAGTATGCCCTTGCTATGGTATATCTGAGCGATCAGGAGATACCGAAAGATATAAGCCGCGCCCTGCTGCTACTTCAGGAAAGCGCCATAGCGGGAAACGGGCACGCGCTCTACAGGCTGGGCAGGCTCTACCTCGCAGGTGATGATGTGTTTAAAGACATTGATCTTGCAATAAGGTATCTGACGGGCTCAGCGGAGCGTGGGAACCAGTATGCGCAATACACGCTCGGAAAGCTGTACCTTACTGATGGAGACATCCCGCGAAACCGGGAACAGGCGCGCTACTGGCTGGAACAGTCCGCGCAGCAGGGCAACGAGTATGCGTGGTTATTACTCGAACATTTTGACAGCGTCCGCAGCCCCCCGCTGTTCCTGGCGGCGACCAGACTCCTGCATCATATGGGCAGGGTGTTCCGCAACAACTCGCCAACACACGGCAGGCTATCAGGTTCCGAAAGTAAACAGCGGCGCAAGGAGCATGACAAGAAAGTGGCGCTTGGCCACGCCAGTGACGAACACGAACTGAACATGAACTGAATGGAGGTATAACCATTGCCATATGTCCACTTTACAGAAGAACAGATATACCGGGCGAACTCGGTAGACCTTGAACAGTTTCTGCGCCGGAACGGGGAGAGACTGATACCTTCAGGCCGGGAGAAAAGGCTTGCCGGCAACCACAGCATAACTTTGCGCGGCAATGCATGGTACGACCACTCTGCGGAATCGGGCGGGCTCGCTATAGACTTTGTCCGGAACTACTATAGCTTGAGCTTCCCCGACGCCGTGAAGAAACTGCTCGGCGGTGAGTCCGGGATCGCGCATGAACCGATGAGACCGAAAACGCCAAAAACACAAAAACCCTTTATGCTCCCTCCTGCCTATTCCGACATGCGCCGCGTTTTTGGATACCTCTTAAAAAACCGCCTTCTTGACAGGGGCGTCGTCTCCCAGTTCGCCAGGGATAAGCTGGTCTATGAAAGCTGCGAACTCGCCGGAAATAAGCAGGGCGGGCAGTATGAACATCATAACGCCGTTTTCGTCGGGTTCGATGAAAACGGGGTCGCGCGTCATGCTCATAAACGCGGGCTCTGTGCCGAAAGCAGTTATAAGGGCAATGCTGATGGCAGCGACCCGGAGTACAGCTTCCACCGCATCGGTTCAGGCAGCCGCCTCTATGTGTTTGAGGCGCCAATCGACCTGCTCTCTTTTATCTCGATTCATTCGAAGGATTGGCAAGCGCATAGCTATGTCGCGCTCTGCGGCGTTTCGGGGCAGGCTATGATAAAAACGCTCGAACTACATCCGCATCTACAGGAGGTCGCGCTCTGCCTCGACAATGACAGGGCTGGGATCGAGTCTGCGGCCCGATTGTCGGGCGTGCTCGCCGGCAAGGGGTACATACATGTATCTGCGCTTTGGCCAACCTGCAAGGATTGGAATGAAGACATCAAAGCCATGCGTAGCGCCGCTGTAGTACCGGCGGAACAGTTAGCACGAAATGAAGGGCAGAATCAATGCCCGGTTATGACGATAGGTTGAAAAACTGTGGTTTTTCATGATTCCGGACAGAAAGAAGGTAATAATGCAATCACCGGTTATAATGCTGATCGCGAGCAGCGCGATGGTCGCGCTTGTCATCGGCGTACTCTCCATGCTGGCAAACTACTATACATTAGGCGGGATACGAAATAAAACCGTAGGCCACGGCCAACACGGTACTGCGCGCTGGGCGAGCAAAGGCGAAGTAAGCCGGGCTTTTGCTTTTGTGCCATTCGCCCCGAAGCTGTGGCGCAAGGGAGACTGCCTGCCTACCGAACAAGGGGTCATCCTCGGCTGCACAGGAACTAAAGGGACCCTTAAGGCGATGGTGGATACCGACGACGTCCATGCTATGATGGTCGCTACGTCCGGCGCAGGAAAGACAGCTTACTTCCTGTACCCGAACCTGGAATATGCCTGTGCCAGCCGGATGAGTTTTCTTAGTACCGATACCAAAGGCGACCTCTTCCGCAACTACGCCAATATCGCGAAAGAGAAATACGGGTTCCATACTGCAGTCATTGACCTCCGGAACCCGACACGGTCTGATGGGTTCAACCTGCTCCATCTGGTCAACAAATACATGGACGCCTGGGTCCGGGAGCCATCCAACCTCGCCGCAAAAGCGAAAGCGGAAAAGTACGCGAAAATCATATCAAAGACCATCGTCAACTCTTCAGGCGACAGCGCCCAATACGGTCAGAACGCTTTCTTTTACGATGCTGCAGAAGGGCTGCTCACTTCCGTCATCCTACTTGTGTCGGAGTATATGCCGCCAAACGAAGATGGGATCGATAAGCGCCACATAATCAGTATATTCAAATTGATTCAGGACTTGATCGCACCAAGTAAAGTAAAGGGTGTCAGCCAGTTCCAGTTGCTGATATCGAAACTTCCCCCGGCGCATAAAGCCCGGATGTTCGCCGGCGCTGCGCTCAACAGCGCGGAGCAGGCGATGCTCTCCGTACTCTCCACCGTGCTTTCTAAACTCAATGCGTTCCTTGACAGCGAGATGGAACAGATATTGTGTTTCGATACCGCTATCGACGCCGAGAAGTTCTGTAATGAAAAATCAGCGATATTCGTTGTGCTGCCGGAGGAAGATACAACGAAGTACTTCATGGTCAGCCTCATGCTCCAGCAACTCTACAGGGAGATCCTCAGCGTAGCTGATGATAATGGCGGCAAACTGCCGAACCGTGTGATGTTTTATCTTGACGAGATTGGCACTATCCCGCCCATAGAGTCGCTCGAACTCATGTTCAGCGCCAGCCGGTCACGCAGGCTTACGATGGTCCCGATCCTGCAAAGCATCACGGGGCAGCTTGTTAAGAATTATGGCAGGGAAGGCGCGGAGATCATCGTCGACAATTGCCAGGACGTCATCTTCGGCGGGTTTGCGCCAAACTCTCAAACTGCACAGGAACTGTCAAAAGCGCTCGGGAGTTACACCGCCATGTCGGGCTCGGTCAGCCGGGGAAAACACGACCCCTCGAAAAGCCTCCAGATGATCGAGCGACCCCTTATGATGCCGGATGAACTCAAAACCATGCCCAAGGGTGATTTTGTCGTGATGAAAACAGGTACGCACCCCACGCGTACCCGGCTCCGGTTGTTTCTCGAATGGGGGATAACTTTTAGGGAACCCTGCATCATGGCGGAAAAGGCGATGCGCCAAGTCTTTTATATCAATAAAGACGAACTGGAGGAAGAACTCCTGCGCCGCCATTATTCTGTTGTCGATGCTGACAGCGAGGATGATGACAGCAACCTGCCTCCTGCGGCGCAGGGCGGCACACGGATGGCGCAGATGGACAAGCCGCAAAGATGGCAGAGCCATAAACCGATTAGGACGCCATAGAAAAGGAGGTGGCTGTTATCAGCTATTTCGGAAGCATATATCAAGCTGACCTGCCCCACCGTGCCCGCGCGGTATATATGTACCTTAAGGACCGCGCAGGCAAGGACGGTACATGCTGGCCTGCGATCAATACAATAGCGCGTGAGTTGTCCCTCTCCCGCTCCACTGTCAAACGGGCGCTCAACGATCTTGTCTGCGCGGGATTTCTGATAAAGGAGGCCAGATACCGCGAAAACGGCAGTAAATCAAGCTGTTTATATACCGTGAAATAAAAACATCCCCCTGCCGCCAAGGATGCTATGTCCGCCCCGTGGACCACGGGTAGGTTCATGGCGAGCTAATATGAAGGGAAAACCATAGTAATTTTTAACACAGGGAAAGAAAATGTACTAATAGGCTTGTGGAATATTTAACAGAATACTTTCTAAATGCCACAAATACAGTCAACGGCGTAATCGGCGTTGCCTCCGAATCTTTCCTGCCTTGACACAGAAATCGACAGGCTGTACTCCCTCAAATACTGTTAAAGTGTTATAATATTTTTTGAAATAATTAAACCTGCCGGTCTTTTGATGTATCTGTTATAGTATAAGGGCAATTATGCGACCGGAAAGAAGGAATGGAAAATGAAAAGAATAAAAACTCTCTTGTGCCTCGCAACTTCAGTGATAATGCTGTGCCTTCTGCTAACCGCCTGTCATGAAAAAGTGGAACAAAGTACCGTTAATGTAAGTTCACTTGAAGACATGGAAAGAAAACTCAGTGTGTCCGCTGACAGGACGCCTGGCGGGAGTCCGGACGACTCCACCATGGTTCTAAAAAGTGTTTTCCTGCCTGAAGAGCAGTTAGTTTACTACTTAGACGACTATCTTATACACAAAGAGAACCTTGAACAGACTCCAGGTGTTGAAGATGAGGAACTCTCTGAAATGCTTGAGACCATACGGCTGCATTATATATCAATGGAGCAGACCTTCGCGGAAGCCATCGCCCGTCCCTATATAGACAAAAGCCCCGAAACATATCTGGAATGCCGGGTTTGCGAAGCTCAAACTATATGCCAATGCGAACGTTGCGGGGGAACAGGAATGGCGTGGGACGGCGAATACGGCAAATACAAGTACGGCGCGCCGTGCGAAGATACAGGATCGGGTGTGTGTCATGCATGCGGCGGACAGGGTGTTGAGCCGAATCCTGAATACATTTTGTACATGGCGACCTTGCTGGCTCGCTCAAGTAAAACGGGGGAGATGATGTTTCAGTTTGACCCCGATGATTATACCGGCGACTCACCTGCCGACCGTCATGACCGTAATTATACATATTTGACTCTGTATGAATGCGTTTTTTGCGACCAAAATGACGTTACGATAAACGGTCATCGTTTTTGCGTTATTTGCGGTGGGATGAGAATCGCCTTTCGAAGGTTTCATGAACCTGTTACACCTGCAGAACTGAGCTTAATGATTGAAGAGGAAGAAGCCGAGCGGCTGAGGAACGAAGCGGAATGGCTCATGGAACAGGCGGCGGTTGAACAGACCCTTCTTGAGTGGGAGAAGCTCGAGCGGGAGCTGGAAGAACTTGATCGAGAATTACAAGCGCTGCGGGAGCGTAATGAGCAGATGAAGCAATTCATTAGTGCGGTGGAAGAGGATCGCGCGAAAAGAGAACAGGAGTGGCAAGAAATAAACGAACTACTGGAACGGGAAAGAACAGAAAGACTGTGGAGGCAGGTAATGGAGACGAATATGGATATCCAACGGATGTCTCTGGCCAAACAAGCCGAATACCGCAACGCGGAATATGCCGCTATGGAGGTCGCGCGCAACACCCGGCCCACCAGCAGTTGGGACATTCTGGCCGGCACTATGGGAAGTGGCGTCAGTTTAGGGACAGGGAGCGGCAACTCAAGTTTCGGTTCCGGTTCCGGCTCAGGACTAAGCCAGCGGCTGTGCCAGAAAAACGACTGTTGGAGTTATGCAGCGTCGTCGACAACATCTTACTGTCATGAACATCAAGGCTCGGTATCCTTCCAGAGGGATTGTGCCACCTTAGGCTGTTCCTCGCCTCCTGAAGACGGATCAAGGTATTGCGCTACGCACAAGTGAAGGGAATATTAAGATGAGGCGCCTTTTAGTTTTCTGATATTCGAGTGACGCTCAAGCACCGATGGTTTCTTGCCTATGCCAGATAAATGTTTACCGAGCAGAACAGACGCAGTCATTCATTTTACGACGGCCTCGCGCTTATTGCGAAGGCCGTTCGTTGCGTATCGTTCGTATTTCACAAAAAAAACAACACCCCCCTCCACCAGGGGGATGCTATACCTGTTCCGTGGACCGAGGGTGGGTTCATGGTGAGCCACCAGGAAGGGAAAACTCTAATGAGTTTTCTAATGCAGAGAAATAAAGGGTGTATTGGTGGTTTTTATGGTATACTGTGCAGAAGATCAACTGCGCTTCTTAAGTTATTCTCCACTTTCACAAGCAGCCGTATCAGCGTTTTTTCGCCTTTATGATTTTCCCCAGTAAAGCTTCCATGTGTTCAAGTTTCTCGGCATCGGCGAAGTCCATTATAACGCGCATCAATTCCGCATCGTCTGGTTTTTGCAATCGCTCTCCCCCAAACACCAGATAGTCGAGGGAAACCACCAGCTTTTCCGATATGCGTATCAAGGTATCCAGAGCTGGTTTTTGAAAGGCGTTCTCGATTTTCGTATATGAGCTTGCGGAAAGCTCGATAGCTTCCGCGAACTGTTCCTGTGTATACCCCAACGCATCCCTGCGATCCTTGATACGGTTCGCCATCGCTTTCATCTCAACGCTTGTCAATCGCCTCACCTCCTGCTACTATGGACTATGGTGTTACTCACGAGTCAAGAGTAACACCCACGTTTTTAACCATCTTGCTTTATTGTAACGATGAAACGAATGTTAATACATTCTGCGTTGACGAATGAGCGCGGTTTCTATATAATCGAATATACTGGCTTTCGGAGATGAGGAAGAAATGCGGAAGCCAAATATATGCTGGAGGGATCAACTATGCCGGACGATATCACACCTGACCTCATGAACATGATCAGCGAAAACTTCTCAGCGATGGACAGCGCGATTGTTGTTGCATTAATAAAGAAAGATGAACGCTACGCGGAACTCGCGAAGAAGCATGATGAGCTTAGCGACCGCTTTCCGGATATCGAAAAATGGCTGAAGCAAGAAGGTCCGCTAACGCTATCAGCGGATGAACATGCTGGGCTTATAGAGCATTTGGAAGTGACTTCCTATATGGAAGACCTGGAACGGATGGCTATCTACTACGCAGGGCATAAAGACTGCTTCGAGTATCTTAAGAAAATAGGAGTCATTTAGTTATTCTCCACTTTCTTGCGAGTAACGGTATACTCACGCAGCAAGAAACAAAGCCCGGAGCAGCTGAGTTGCAGCCATTTATCCGCAAATAACAATTAACAGTATATGCTAAAGGCGATGAGATGTTGGACTTCACACGGAATCCTGAAAAATGGAAATTCCTATCCGGGAGATTAACTCCGCTGTGAT
>Ga0123354_10017175_pt1 | contig 11335 bp, 5 predicted proteins | sample TergutLab28metaG_2_FD_97872 | JGI IMG/M metagenome (GOLD analysis project Ga0123354, IMG submission 97872) | Labiotermes labralis P4 segment gut microbial communities from Petit-Saut dam, French Guiana - Lab288 P4 | ecosystem: Host-associated > Arthropoda: Insects > Digestive system > Gut ... | reverse complement strand
GCTGGCCCCAGAACACCCGTACCCACTGAACAGATGGCTGGGCTGGCCCCAGAACACCCGTACCCACTGAACAGATGGCTGGGCTGGCCCCAGAACCGGCCTGGACGTCATGAAGAAGAGACATATCTCATGACAATACCGGGATTTCAACTCCGGGCGGTCTAGCGCGGTCTTACCAGCATACGTCGTTACCTCGGCTCCCATACACCGGTTGTTACTTGCGAAATACGGCCTACTTGACACTTCCAGCAACACAAAACATAAATACAAGTAGGGTAAAGCTGTCCCAGTGCACGCCATGAGCGTATACAGGACCGTTCGTTCGTTACCTCAGAAATTAACGGTGTAACAGGCATACGTGCAGTTTCGAAAGCGGTATAAAACAATGACCCACGTTCCGCACTTCGCCGAACAACACTCAAATGAAGCACTGTGATGACACTGTACGTAAGTAACAATGAAATACTGTGAAAATATGTACCGCGACACTGTCTGAGACTTTGACAAGTGACAGGCCTCGTCATCTCTCCGAAGATGACAGTAATGGCCATGACTGACACTTATCTAGTCACAAGCCCCCAAGAGTTGCTCAACACCAAGACGGACTGACTGATAGACCTCTAGGCGACTCGGGCACGGATTTAGTCCCTGGGAAAATATTTCATGCAGCACATCCACTATTACTCAGAATGCACTGAGGAAATGTGACAGAATGCAGAAGAACAAGGGGCATGAATGGCACGCAGTGCATCACCCATTGCCATTATACATACACACACATTACGCGCCTTTCACGACTGTGCAGAGTAAAGGGGGCTACGTTTTACGTCTCTGAACACTCAAATTCCATATGAATTGCATCCTCCATGCCTCATTATGGTGAAAGCTTTGTTTAAAAAAAATACAACATAAACGATTATTCTCTGGGAAGTGAAAGAAAAACAACAAAAATGTTGAGTTCTTACGGTAAATAAATCCGTAGACGAGGTACGTAAAGAGACAACTTTAGAAGACGTGAGGGAATGGATATTTGACTGGACAATGAGGTAAATGAGGCGTAATGACGTGATTTCAGACAAGGGTCCAATATTTGAGGTAGAACGTAATGAACCTTGGTCGTGTTACACGAGGTCTGGGAGGTATTTAGTGTATGGCCTCGAAGCAGTTCTGCGTTCCAGTCACAAAACTTACCTGTCTACGGAAACAGTCAAATTTTACAAGCTGCGACAATAAGGAGCGGCATATCGCAGTCAGCACGGCGACTCTTTACGTGCTGGGCGGTTCGGTGTTTTATCCCCGGAGAGAACAAAATTTCTCTTCACACCCGTCCAGATCGGCCCTGGGGCCCACCTAGCTCCTGTACACTCGGTAACCTCTTTCCTCGGGGTCAGGAAGCCGGGGCGTGGCGTTGAGAACCCACCCCCCTCCAGCGCTGAGGTTAAGAATAAGCAGAACTACACCTCTACTCCGGGGACACGCAGTGGTGCAGTTTGTTGAGGCTCTGCGCTACAACCCGGAAGTTGGCAGGCTCGATTCCCGATGGTGTTGAGGGAATTTTTCATTAGCATAAACCTTCCGCCCACAATGTGGCCCTGGTGTCAACTCAGACTTACCACCTTCATGTGCCGATTGTCTTAAAATCTGACAGCTTCAACCTCCTGGAACCCTCAGGGTCTGTCCAGGCCTGTAATGGGATTGCTGTACCTTTTACACCTCTAGTCCCCTTATGTGCCTGCACGGCAGGATACGTGGAGACCTTTACCTTTACAAAGTTACAGTAGCAACTCTACATTCGTGAAGCAGCAAAAAGAACTGTTTCTCTAAATGATACAGTCTGTAACTTCACTAGCCGTGGGATACGTACCGTTTGCGTTTCTCACGTTTCTACAACGTGCCTGAAAAAGGTAATTAGGAAAAATTTTACTCTGGGACTGTTTGTAATCAGTAACACATTCTAAACATACCCCAAAATAGGGCTCTACTTCTGTGTAAAGTTTAATACTATTAAAAAGGCATTCCGTTAATAAAACTCCACTACTCTTTCCCTCTTGACTTTTAGACAACGAGCAAAAATGACATTTTAAAAATTAAAGGAGGGAAAATCTTAGCTACTCGACAACCAAAGCTGTATTCCTACTTCCTGCCTTCCATGCATATACAATCTAATGCCTGTGCGGGACATTACGTTACCATGTAAATATAAATACACAATGTTTGTCGCCCAAATTACATCCAGAACAGACAGATTTGCTTTTTTTTTTACAGATGCCGAGAGCTCCGTGGCTCCCGTGTAGGGGGAGAACCTGCTTTTAAACGGTTTGCGATTTATGCTTCGTCACACTGCCGATCGCTGTTTGGATACATCTGTTCTTCGAGTTAAACTTGGCTATGACGTCCTCAGTTGCGAACAAACAGTGCCTCTGTTCTAGCGAGTGTGCCTTCCCCTGGATGCTGGACACACTGCCATTGTCACACAAAACGTTAATGCCGCAGACAATGCTCCTTATTCCAAAAACATACCAATTCGCTTTTACAGTCGTGATCTGAAATTCTGAGCCTACACGGGCATAATCGGATGCAACCATTTCATGTAGCTACCTCCCTCCTTGCACGTTTCTTTATGCAAAACATCGTATTCTTCAGGCAATACAGACCTTTAAATAACCTAACACAATTGTCACATAAGTTATCTGCTACTTCTGCCTTTCAAATATGGGTAGGCTACACGCCTGTCACAGAATCTTCTACGAATGACTTAACACTTCCTTCTCTTTGACCTGTCACTGTTAACGTTATTATCATCCACTGATTCCCAAGCCACCTCACAGACTTGGCAAAATACTGTTCACCTCTGAATGCCTACAGCAGATTGGCTTCCATTTATGAAGGTACAATTTGAACGAACATTCAGGGTGAGAACAAAGAGCTTAAATAAATAACGCAGCAACTGGCAAACAGGAAATAACAGGTGGACGAAGAAAATCACACAATGGGTTGTCCACGTAACACTATTAGGGTGTTTTTAAAGCGTAGCGGTTACTTTGTGCCACCAGGTATAACATTAAAAAATTCTACATGGTGCTCACATTGCGTTCACTTCGTACAGGTCTCTGAACAGCGACTTTTACCTTATACCACATTAACAGGTCGGTTTCTAAATAAGCGGGGTGGGGAGTGTTTACTGCGCGGTACGAACTGAGTCCTTATATAAAACACAAACGTTTCGTCTTTAAAGGGTTAAATCAAGACTGAAATGGCTGTTACATGCTGCATGCGTGGCAGAAACGGAAAACACGAAATTTACATGACGCAAAATTTAAGGGAAAACACCTCTTGGGAGACCTAACCATGTATGATAGGGTACCATTAAAAAGGATCTTCAATATTAGCTGGCTCGGCGGGCTTTAGTTGACACGATAACGAACATCAGAAGGCAACACAAGCAAGAACTTTGTAACCAGCCGAATAACTAAGTTAATAAGTAAAAAAAGTTAACAAAACTTCGTTTTGATCATTTTTATACAAACATGTTTCGAACCTAAAGGGTCATCATCGGGCTAATACTTTAAAAAATCCCTGTCTTAACGGTTTTTACTCATTCGCTAATTATACGAGAACAAAGCGGGATGTCTAAAATTGCCATCGCTAGTCACGCCAACAATACGTATAAATAAAACAGCACTAAAAAGACAATACTCAGTTGCAATGCTCACATTTTCTTTAGGCAATAATGTCTCAAAAAAAAAAAGATCTCATCACTAAGTATGTCAGTATTAAGGTTCCAAATACATCACTAGCTGTAAAAAAAAAATTATCAAGTATCAATCTGATGATGGCCCTTTTGGGTCGAAACACATTGCTACTAAAACTACCACAATAAAGTTGTGTTAACAGTGTTTACTTATTAACTAAATATACGAAAACACAGCGTGATGTGTTCCTTTAAAATCGAATAGTGAGGATGAACTGCAAAAACTGGCAGAGGAGTTGGTCTCACTGATGCAGAACGACGCGTACCTGTAGCCTGCTATGTGCACAAGGGACGGTGATTGACAGTGAAGCGGACTTGCCCAGAGGATGAGATGGGACTTCGGCAGCTAGGCACTGTTATCATGTGTTGATTCAGATAAAACAGTGACTTGCTGTTCGTATCCAGATAACACTACTTTCCCCGTCATCTGACATGCCATTGCAACAACGCCAGCACTGTCTCAGAGCATTTGTCTCCCACGCGCGTGGGAAGTTGAGCAACAATTTTCTCGTCGAACTAACAAGGAACAGACACACGACCCCCCCTCCCCACCGAACACCATACTACAAACTAGAAATAACTGGGGAAAATGCAGCTTAGACAGTCGCCCAGTACATTTCTGTGTCTGCTACAATTCGACTATTTGCTGACACTTAAACCCCTGGTATATAATCATATACAGCAGCGACGCACAAATCCTGGGCGTTAGTTCGCCTCGGCGACTACTTTTTGTACTGTGGAGTCTATTATTTGTGGCTCCTCGGTTTGGAACTGTTTTCACTTTACACTTCTGGCGCCTAAAATTTTGTGGCTCACACATTTTTCAGAAATTTGTGTACCCCGATTTACAATATCATACTATTTAAACTCGGGAAATTACAATGATTTTTTAAAATATTTAATGTTCGTCTTTTTACAGATCGCCGTCAGTGCGGTCATCAGTACTGTGGCACTGTATTCTTTAACGTGCCCCACAAGGCAACATCGCATGGGTTCAGGTCTGGCGAATGTAGCGACCACTGTACCCTGCTTACTATTTCTTAAAAACACTAAAACGCATAAGGGCGATGTGACCTGACGCACTGTCTCAACCTAGCGCCAATTCCTTTCAGTTAGGGCGGTTTCTGCGTGTTCGCTTAGTGTCTAGACTGAATCATGTCGCTCGAAATCAAGAACTTCTAAACTCGTGTTTAAACAAGCGCATTGGGACACTTTCGTTTGAATTTACAACCCTTCACACCGTGAGAGTACCAGGGCGGCTGACTGCTGACGAATCAGGCACAAAAACCTCTCCGAGGGAGCACGAGCACGGGCGAATCTGGAGTGAGCTTAGTTCTATAACAGAAGCGAGTCGACGAGAAATGTCAAACAAAATTTGTCAGCTAGATTAAGAACCCTGTCTATGGAAAGAAACCTTCCCAGTCATTATATACCGACACTAGACACGACCAACAAACAGTGAGACAATTGCAGCCCGTAGAAACGTACTGCTTGTATTTTCGTAAACAATTATGGCACATACGCTACGAGTACGTCAACGAATATGCCACTAAGACTGTATTTCCACGTACACACCGTACATGATGGTGGATATTAGCTAACCAGTGGGCGTGGATGAAAACATACAGAGTAACGACAGATCTTTTGGAGCCCAGCAAAGAAAAGTGTTAAGTACGCACACATGGCCCCACGAAAAATATCTGGCCATTTCACGAAACCAAAATCCGCAGCAAAAAAGCGACAACGGAGAGAGAATTCAGTATGGAATCACTAAAAGAATTCTGGATTTTTTTTTCAGTTTCAGGTGTCTTTCTCCAGCCCCCTTTCCAAAAAGTAATGACCATAAAATAATGACCAATCCACTCGTTTGTATGGTTGTGATACCTGACCTCTTTACTTTAAGGGAAGATAACAAAATTGAGCGTTTCAAAACAACAATACCGACAAACATTTGGGCCTTGGAGGGAGCACACAAACCGACAATTACGTGTCGGACATATTAACACGCAGTACTATGGTGGTGAAACCCATGGGACCAGAACGGGCTGGATAGGTAATCAGAATGTGAGAGACATACAAGGGACGTAAATACTGATACCAGAAAATAAGTTGTGAAGGGACGTAAATACTGATACCAGAAAATAAGTTGTGCGAATGGGAGGCGCGGATGGAACTGGCCTAGAGTTTTATCTACAGGCGGCTCTCTTCCACAAGACAGCAGCAACATACAAATGCATTTGTGAGGTTTTAGAGTGTAATTCGAGTTTTAAGAAAATCCTTCGGTCACACACACACACATACATACTACAGCACAACGGCAAGGGTGGAGGAGCTATTTTGTCCATCACAATCCCGCTCATGTCGATGTCGATGTGAAAGATTCAGATGCAAAGAAGTCTAACAAGTTCGTCACCTTGACATAAAAAAGTTATATTATTCCAGCACACAGCCGTTTATACTGTGTTCGAAGTTCAATAATTCAAGTTTACTACAAACACGTCTTACCGACTTCCGGATCAAACTTTGTGTGATAAGTTTTCAAGGTCAAGGCTCGTGTCGAAATCTAGACCTTAATTTGTCATTTCGAAGTCTAAGGCCACTAGCATGCAGTAGTAATATTTAAAATGCAAAGCAAGAACCGGTATTTTAAGTTGTGAATTAAAGATTCCATTCATAAATAGGCTACGTTAACTCCAGAAACAAGTTTCTGGTGAAACGACCCAGAAGTTCTCAAATATCGTGCGTGACGCCGCAGGTCGAGTGGCGCGAACAGACAGTAACGGCCGAAAACACAGAGTGGCATACGTCTTTAGATCACTTGTATTTATGTCCACTGACATCAACAGATACCCCGGATGTGACAGGCTCGTGTCCAAATCATTGCCCGTTCAACAACGAAGACTAAACCATCGGGCCAATTCCGCGAATGGATGAATGACGGTGACATGTGAATAACTAATTACATGGTGACTAGGAGGAACGAAATGTTGTGCCAGTGTCCAATCCATAACATTTTCTTATACTGGAACATGCGCGCGCACATATACGTGCATACATACATACACAAATAAATGCATGCATTCGCCCTGCTGCAGGTTGATACCGATCTCCACATCGTGTAGTGTAACTGCATTTCACAGGCGGGGCTCTGGAAATGGAGTCATGACGGCACAACGAATACAGCGGGCGCATAAGAAATGACGGTACTAAAATTCGGGTGACTTGAGAACTTGAATTGTAGGTTTTCATTTTGTGTAAGTTACCCTTTAAACTGCAGCGAATGGCGAAGAAGCAAGGAATTTCGGCAGATTATTGATGGTAAAACTACCGCCTCTTGGCAGACTATTACTGGTAATACTACCGCCATCAAATATTGCCAGTTTCTGTGATTCTTTTGAAACACGTGGTGTCAAGCACATGGAAATCACACTGAATGTACAGTACTGATACGCGATACAACGTCGGAACTCAACTTCCCTTCTATTTCACGATAAAGAACTGGAGTACAGATCACTACATGTCTACTACGTTGCAACTCCGCGCTGCAGAACACGGCGAAAGGACATTACAACCATCTTTTGGATTAACACGGACGGAAAGAGCAAAAGCAATGTTCATATGGGTAAGCAATGAACGTAAGCCTAAGAGATGGTGCAGATAACACCCCCCCCCACACACACACACACACACACACACACACACACACACACACACACACACACACACGCTCCTGACTTCCAAACACTAGACCGAAACATGTGGCAAGCGTCACTGTCAGACCGCACTGTTACCAAGGGCCTTCGCTAGTCCTGCCCAGTGGATACGAGCTGTACTAACACAAAGCATAACTTTCACGCAGTTACGTTTCGGTTTTGCATCAAAAGCAATGGAAAAAGTGCAAAATGATACACACTTGGCGAGCTGGATGCTACGTTTCTTCGTACTCTGACATACGGAATCATATCCTAGCTTGTTCGCGTGGCTGGTTGTCGGTGAAAGTTGCTGCTCTGCGTTCTTAAGCCAAGACTTGTCCTGGTACACAACCATTTCTTGCTAGGCTATAGCCAAGCTAGAAAGAAAAAAGGCAATCCTACTGCACAAGTCGCTTAGTAACGTTCGGCACGTGTCCTAATATAGCAACATGGGTGAGGTCGCGTAAACGTCTGTTGCAAACCCGTCCGGGAAGGCATTAATGAACTAGATATGCATTACTTAATCAAAACATCAACACATTATCGATATTACTGATCGTCTTCATGCCATCTATAAGAATGTTTGGGGCGTAAATCCGGTTAAACCCTACGTCTTTTAATTACTTAATTCGAATGATTTATTGCTTTAAACATCTCAAATTATATGTTGATATCAGGACATTTGCACAGGCACAGAATGAAGTAAAATCGTGTATGGGAAAGCTCTACTGTATCTACTTAATAAGAATGCTGGTAATTAAATACACACAAATAATTCCTAACTTTCAATCCACCAAACGGTGCTGCGGTAACACATCATACACGCGTTCGAATTTCAGTCAGACAGCAGGACTGAACTATTAATGTTGTCTTTCTCGGCATCGTCAGACAAATTCCGCTACTTTTAAATGTACCACGAGTCACCACCTTCCAACATCCTACGCTACGCGCAACCTATTATCATGTGTCTATCTTATCCGACGTTACAAAATCTTAGCGAAACAACGCAGTTAAATAATCGATTTAGCATTCCAAACCCTGTAGATATGCAACTGAAGACACACTCCTTACGCCAGTCGATACGAAATACAAAAGCCTTGGTCAGCTGCCAGTGATACTGACGGAACCTGTAACACCACATGATGATAATGGGAAACCCGGTGCCTACTAAGTACTAACCAAACTGTACAAAATTTGCCGTAATTTATGCATACAACACAGCCATAAACTATATAATTATGGTGCTTTAAAATGACAATTAATATATCAGGGGACGAGGCACATATGGTGGACAGACACTTTGGATGGAACGTCCTGAGAAACAGGTCGTGAGGAAGAGCGATGCTTAAATGTGAGAAGGATGTTACGACAAATTCAGCTTTTGCGGGTGGCTGCGAGGGTTTAAGTTCAATACAATGGTTCATGATAAGGTCCAATCGCCTGCTTGCGAGCTGACGATTAAGACACTATGGAATGTTCAAATACGGTGTCTAAGTGTACTGTAATGCAGTATAAACACTTTATAAACACATACTTTACAACTATGCATCCCAATGGCTGTATCATCATTTACCGCAGACATCTGCTGCGACAAACCCAATCACCCTGCAGTCCGAGACAAATCAAAATGAAATTCGCTGCCCGCCCCTTTCGTGCAGACTGCCACTTCCCAATTTCATATATCCCACTAAGTGGTTTCTGAAAATACAAATACGGGGAGGCAGACATGAATTCCTAAAATACGTCTATTTTAGGCACCTCATACAAAGAACGCACAGGAATGATGTATGAAATCAGAATCACTCCGGAAACGCAGACTTCTGTGGTGACAGTAATGAAATTGTACAAGGTGTAACGAGAAATTTATTCGTAACAGCTGAATAACTGCAGGCCTACACAGACTGATCACAAGATACCGCCACGGAATAAAGAACAATAAAAAAATGCCTGCGTGTTTTTCAGTGAAAGTACTTTATCAAAGTCTTTACCCTGCACAGCACAGAATGGTAGGCCGCCCAGAAGCGGCTCGCTATCAAATGAAATGGCATTGAAAATGTAGGCAATATTCGTGATTTTACATGCTCCCAGCCCGTTGTCCTACTTCACAACACATCTGTACTACACCACGCTGTAGCATACCTGCTGGCAGCTATTGATCAAATAGCCGTTACGTACAAAGTACAACACGAACAACCAATACAACGCGTTTGCATATCATATTTCTGCCAATAACAGGTACTTAACACATAGTTCACCAACACATACGCAAAAATTAATAATTATACAAACTTCCAGTTACAGTACACCACCAATTCGCTTCACACCTAACGCCCCTCTTTCGCCAGACTTTTCAGGCTGGGGCGTGCGACTGAACAGAGGTTAAGAATGCGCGGCGCTTTAACTCACTCCCCTACGTCTTAATGACGAAGCTTATAGACACAAGAGTAACTTAATTTTCTCATCTCCGTAGTCACACGCCTGTGACAATGCATATGATAATCAATGATGGACTGAGACGGATATGTGCGGAAAAGGCCGTCGTTTGTGTTCTGGTACAAACTGCAGCATCTTCTTGGAAGACCTGATAAAAAAAAACACGACAGAAATATTTCAGAACTGATTTATACGTTTCTTAATGATGATGTTTCAACTACGTTTGTTAGACGCTGCATAATGATGCATAAACATAACATTATGGTGACTGGATAGGAATGTGGAGACGACCGTGACCTTGTAAAGGTCAGGGTCAGTCTAGGGTTATCATCTATGCGGGTGCATGGGTACCCCACCTGACCATGCACCCGCATAGCCCCCAAGAGGATGACTGTATTTCAGATTTTGTGCCACGCATGTCAGTTGTTACACTTCTCCCACTGCAGTGTCAATTCAGGGCTACCCGTAGGCAGGACCGCAAAATTTATTTTTTACACTGGTACCAGAAATGTCTTAAAAGGGCCCTGTTGAAAAAAATCAAGCCATCGTTAGCCTTGCGAGCCCGAGGTAAACTACAACAAGCGTCAGTCATAATATCCTGCAGCCCGGCGAAGATTCGAAACCGGTACTTCTAGAATATAAGTTTTGTGCCTGGCACATTAAGTCAGAATAACCTCGTGGAGGCGAAACAGGTGATATCAGGCTACAGCGGCGTGTGGTGTTGGTGACATCAATTGGTAATGCGACAGACATATCGCCTCTCTGACACCACGAGTCAGCGCAGCTGCACTATTAAACAGGGTGACTAACAGACAACGAAATAACTGTAATGATCTGTAACGGTAAGTGACAAAGTAAACAAAACAGCACAGACTTCTTATGAAATGTAGTCTAGATAATTTATCGTCATTCGAATTTCTGTATGGGCTATCCCGGGTCGTCATCATCATGATCCTCATCATCATAATCACCATCATTGTTGCTGCTTGGTGTGACTGGTGTGTACGGCACACATGAACGTCTAGGCAGCTGTACTGAATACAGAACTCATAAATTTGAACGTACACGTTCACTACGTAGAAGTGTTGCAGTGGTCTACGAACCATACAAGTTCTCTTTGTCGTAATGGAGTGGCCCCACTTGGCAATCTGTGGGTTGTGGAGCTGGTGTTTACACTCACTAAATTTTTTCACGCTAGTGCATATGACGTCTGGTAACTCCACATATGCCTTATACTATGCACTTTGAAAATTCTTTAGAATGCTTACTGTGGTCTCCAGAATAGCTGGAATAACAAATATTTTACTTGGTTTTGGTACAATATTTCCATTATTTCTTCTTCTTCGTCTCGTGGTGGTGGTGGTGGTGGTAATAGTATTGGTGGTGTGGTGGTGGTAGCAGTAAGAGTATTAGTGGTGGTAGTAGTAGTATTGGCGTTGGTAGTGGTGGTGGTGGTGGT